>Ga0209064_1003374_pt1 | contig 14158 bp, 23 predicted proteins | sample Inofromicrocosms_FD_187498 | JGI IMG/M metagenome (GOLD analysis project Ga0209064, IMG submission 187498) | Mouse cecum microbial communities from Vienna, Austria - Inoculum for glucosamine and mucus D2O microcosms (SPAdes) (version 2) | ecosystem: Host-associated > Mammals > Digestive system >... | reverse complement strand
GAAAGCTACAACACTGTGTAGGCGGCTATGCGAGGCGGCACATGGAGGGAAAAGTGACTATCCTCTTCATGCGGAAGGTCAAAAAGCCGGACGAGCCCTGGCTGACCATAGAGATGAACGGGAACAGATTGGTTCAGATCCATGGTTTCAGGAATGAGGGGATGTATACCGAAAAAGGACGGTTTGCCCCCGATCCGAGAGAGTTCTACCGGGAATTTTTAGACACATGGCTTGATTGGCTGAAAAAGGGCAGCAAGCGGGATGAGCATGGAAATCCTAAGCTGCCCAGGAAGAAAGGAGCAGCAGCATGAACGATAGTGATTCTGAGGGCAAGTGCCTGAGTGAGCAGTTCGGGGTGGGCGGCCCGCCGGAGGTCAAAAAAGAGGCCCCGCCCCCTGTTCGAACCGTAGAGACGGTGACGCTGGAGATCCGGACGCTGCAGCGGCAGGCGCAGCAGGTGGTCTTGGGGTACGCCATTGAGATTGGCCGGCGGCTGGAGGAGGTCAAAGCAATGCTCCCCCATGGCCGGTGGGGCGACTACCTGAAACAGGAGGTCAACTACTCCCAATCCACAGCACAGAATTTCATGCGGATATTCCGGGAGTACGGCGCCAGCCAGCAGAGCCTGTTCGGAGGCGTGTCAAACTCCCAGGCGTTTGGGAATTTGACATACACCAAGGCCCTCCAGCTTCTGGCCCTGCCGGAAGCGGAGGAGCGGGAGCGGTTCGTAGCCGAGCATGACGTGGAGTCCATGAGCACCCGCGAGCTGGACAAGGCCCTGAAGGAACGGGAGGAGGCGCTGGAGGCAATGGCCGCCGCCGAGGAGGAGACTCGAAAGCTCAGGCAGGAGGCTGAGCGGCTCCAAGAGGAGATCACTGGCCAGGCCCAGGTTTATAAGGCCAAGCTGACCAGCGCCGGGGTGGAAGCTGACCAGGCCAGAGCTGCCGCGCAAAAGGCACAGGAGGCTCTTGAGAAGCAGCGCGACAAGGCCCAGCGGCTCCAGGATGCCTTGAGCGAGGCTAACACCTCCGCCCAGGCCGCCGAGGAGGAACACGCTCGTCTGCTTCAGGAGCTTGAGGAGCTGCGCAGCCGTCCGGTTGATGTGGCGGTAGAGGTGGACGAGGAGGCCGTGGAGGCCGCCAGGAAGGCCGCTGTTGCCGAGATGACCGAGAAGGTGAACAAGGCCAAGGATGCCAAGAGGGCGGCTGATACGGCCCGGAAAGCCGCCGAGGATGCCCTTGCCGCAGCCCAGAAGGAACTGGCCGATCTGAAGGCCAAAGAGCCGCAGGTCCGAGAGCTTACCCAAGAGGAAAAGGACGCGCTGACTACCGATGCGGTGGAAAAGGCCAGGGCCGAGGAGCAGGAGCGTGTCAAGGCGCTGGAAAAGCAGCTGGCCGCTGCTGACGGCGATGTGTCGGCCTTCCGCATCCATTACGAAGCCTGGCAGGACCATTACAACAAACTGTCCGGCTATCTGGCCAAGATCGCCAGCAGGGAGCCGGAACGGGCCGATAAGCTGCGCATGGCTGTAAAGGCCGTCATAGAAAGGATGGTTGCAGGATGAGCCAGGATGATCTGCTTAAGGCTCTGCGCTGCATGGCCCCGGAGACAGGTTCCCTGAACTGTCTGGGGTGTGGACATGAGCACAGCTGCTCCACCCACGGCTGCGCGATCTGCCGGGAGGCCATTGAGTTGATTGAGCAGCTGTCAGCGGAAATTGATGTGCTGCGGGAGAAGTTCACGCCGTTGACGGTAGAAGAGCTTCTTGAGATGGACGGAAAGCCAATCTATGTGGCATCGTTCGGTGTGATGAAAACGCTGCCGAAATTTGACTCTGGATTTGTTATGTGCCTTGCAGATTTGACAAATCTTGACGACTACCAAAAAACTTGGTTGGCGTTCCGGCGCGAACGGAAGGGAGGTGGCGATTCCTGATGATCCTGATTTACTACAAAAATGCCGCCGGAAAGGTATGCAGACTGTTTCGACCGCCCAAGGGCTGGACCCGCGAAGACCTGGTCAGTGATCTTAACAGGGCAAATAATGATTGCGGCGGCGGGTATAGAGCCTATGCACGGCTTATCCGGAACAAAAATTTTTAAATCTCATGAAAGGAGGATCTGCCACGATGGAAGTGAACACGAAGTCCATCCTGCAAATGGCGGGTGGTGCCATCATGGAACGTGTGGACTACGAAATGCCGCTCATTGTTGCTAACATTTCGGACCCGAACACACCAACCAAGACCAAACGGAAACTTACCGTTACGCTGGAGTTTTCAGTGGACGAATCCCGCCAGAATGTCCAAGTCAAAGCGCACTCCAAGTCTACCCTGGCGCCAACAGAGCCGGTCACTACATTCCTCTACATTACCGGAGACGGTGAGGTTGTAGAAATGGCTCCCCAAATCCCTGGGCAATTCAGCATCGACGGCGCGGAGCAAGAAGCGCCTGCGCTGCTGAGGCTAATAAAGTAAAAGGAGAAAAATTATGCTGAAAGAACTGTTCGAACACATCCAGCATACGGCACAGCCGATCATCCACAAGGAGGGTGAAACAACCTTCGTCGTCACCACCAACGGCGTTGTGGAAGAACTCATTCCCACTATTGACCTTCCCCACCCGGACACGCTGCCGCTCAACAGCCTGGATGCCTTGGTGAAGCTAGTGCGGACCGAGGCGGCGAACATGGACTCGCCCCTGTACATCACGATCCCCAGTCACCTGACGGTTCGCTGCTTTGGCCAGCCGGACCCCGATGCCCGGTATTTCCGGCAGGTCTACTATGAGGCCAAGGCCACGGATGTTCCCGGCTGGGGCGAGAGTGTAGAGATGGGGTTCGAGGAAATGCAGATTGCCTTGCGCACCCGGTTCCAGGAAACCGCTGATGCCGTATATGCCATGAAGCTGCTCAGCGATATCAGTACTGGCAGCAAGGTCACCTTCAACAACAGCGGCATCGCCACCAGCGTGACCGCACAGAAGGGCGTCGCCCTCCAGACCAACGAAGCGATCCGGCCCATCGTAACGCTGCGGCCCTACCGGACCTTCCAAGAGGTCGAGCAACCGGAAAGTATCTTCCTGATCCGCGTCAATGAGCGGGGGATCAGCTTCACCGAGGCTGATGGCGGGATGTGGAAGCTGCATGCACGGGAAATTGTCAAGGCATTCCTGGAGGAGAAACTGGCCGATCTGGTTGCCTCCGATGCTGTGTACATTGCCCTGTAAGAAGGGCTGCTGCAAAAGTCATAGTACCCAACGTCAGGCGCAACTTTTTGTGTAGTTTATAGTCTAAATTTACTTGCTATTTCTTCGGAACAGAGTGATTAATGTCATGCAAAGGCCCGCCGGGTGGTCACACACCCGATGGGCCAAGGGGCAAAAAATAACTAAGTACACCTGCAGTATAGCAGGTCAGAAAGGAAAATGCCATCATGAAAATGCAGCTTGTTTCCCTGACGCTTGAAAATTTCAAGTGTCACGAGCACCTGGAGATCCGTTTTGACGGCAGGAACGCCGCCATCTACGGCCAGAACGCCGCCGGCAAGTCCAGCATCTACGACGGCCTCACCTGGCTCCTGTTCGGCAAGGACAGCCACGGGAAGAAAGACTTCGACATCAAGCCCCTCACGCTGGAGGGCAACGTGAAAGACCACCACGCGATCACCTCGGTGGAGGCGGTGCTTCTGGTGGACGGCGCAGAGCGGAAGTTGAAGCGCACCTACTACGAGATCTGGAGCACCAAGCGCGGCAGCGCCGAGGACACCTTCGACGGCCACAGCAGCGACTACTTTGTGGACGATGTGCCCTGCAAAAAGAACGAGTTCGCCCGCCGGGTGGGGGAGATTATCGAGGAGAACGCCTTCCGCCTGCTCACCAGCATCACCTACTTTGCGGCGGAGCTGCCCTGGCAGGAGCGCCGGGCCGCACTGTTCGATGTGGCGGCAGTGGCCACAGACGAGGAAATTCTGGCCAGCGACGCCCAGTTTGCGCCCTTGGCCACAGCCATGCAGGGGCTGACGCTGGACGACTTCCGCAAGAAGCTGGCGGTCCAGCGCAAGGGGTTGAACAATGTGCGCAACGATACTCCGGCGCGGCTGGATGAATGCAAGAAGACGGTGGCCGACCTCTCCGGTATCGACTTCCCCACTCTGGAGCGCCAGAGGGCAGAGACGCAGGAGCGGCGGGCTGCAACCCAGCGGGAATTGGATCAGGCGGAGCAGGACGGCGGCAGAACGGAACTGCGGAACAAGCTGGCCGGCATCCGCAATGAGCTGGGGCAGCTTGAAAATGAGAACACTGCCCACCGCCTCAAGCTGAAAGCGGAAAGCGGACAGGACAAGGCCGCTGCGCTCCAGCAGAGCCTCAATTCCCTCCGCGCACGGGAAACCCGCCGCCAGCGCGACCTTGAGTATTTGCGCGGCCGCCAGACGGCCCTGGAGGGCGACGTGACGGCCTGCCGCGCCCGGTGGGATACCATCAACGGCGAGCAGTTCAAGGGCGGCTCCTGCCCCACCTGCGGCCAGCCGTTGCCCAAGGGCAAGCTGGAAGCATCCCAGGCCGCCTTTGAGAAGGATAAAGAGCGCCGCAAGAGCGAGACAGTGGAGGCCGCAAACCGCGCCAAGGCCACGCTGGCGGGCGTCCAGGCCGACATCGCAAAGTTGGAGCAGGAGGCCGCCGAGGATTCGAAGCAGGCGGAGAGCCTGACTGCCCAGCTTAAGGCGCTGGAAAGTGCGCAGCGGCCGGAAATCAGCGACATGGATGGCTACGCCAGCCGGAAGGCGGAACTGGAGGCGCAGGCGGCGGAGGCTCAGAAGGAACTGGACGGCTTGACCGCCAGCACCACCGCCCGTCAGAAGGTCCTCCGGGACGCGCTGGCCGATGTGGACCGGGAACTGGAACGGCTGGGCGGCGAGCTGGCGAAAAAGACGGCCCTGGAGTACGCCAACAAGAGGATGGAGGAGTTGCGGGCGCAGGCCGCTGCCGCATCCGATGAATTGAACCAACTGGACGGGATGCTGTTCCTCTGCGACGAGTTCGTGCGCTACAAGGTCAAGTTCATCGAGGAGAGCATCAACCGCCGGTTCTCCCTGGTGCGGTTCCGGCTCTTCAAGGAGCAGATCAACGGCGGCCTGGAGGACTGCTGCGATGTGACGGTGAACGGCATCCCCTACGCCACTGGCCTGAACAGCGGGGCCAAGGTCAACGCCGGCATCGACATCATCAATACGCTTTCCAGGCACTACGGCGCCCAGGTACCCTTGTTCGTGGACAATGCCGAGAGCGTGACCCAGCTGGCCCAGGCCGACACGCAGGTGATCCGCCTGGTGGTTTCCGAGTCCGACAAGGAATTGCGGTGTGAGCTCACCGACGGGGGGCTTCACTGATGATTGCCCTGGTGGTCAATACCAAGAACGAGATCCACCGGGTGGAGTATGACCCGCCCCACTATGATGTCATCAAGGAAGCTGTTGGCGGGCGGTACGAGCACGTCCACCCCATGGGCCTTGACCGGCCGTACAGCATGATGGTGAACGAGGAGGGGTTACTGCTTGGCCTGCCGATGAATCGGCTCGGCTCGGAGCTCTATGGCACTCCCAAGCATGGCCAGCCCATTGTCGGGGACATCGTTTTCCTCAAGGACGGTTACCACGGAGGGGAGCCTGACACGGTTGGCATGACTGAGGACGAGGCCCAGCGCCTGGGCGATAAGTTTGTCAAAATGACCGGCGGCATTGTCCGCTGGGCAAAGGAATAAGGGGTGAAAACTGAAATGAGCTTGAAAATCAAAAAGAAGTCCGGCTCCTCGGTGCCGCCGATGGATGCCGGAACCTACCCGGCGGTGTGCGTTGGCATCGTTGACCTGGGGGAGCAGTACAGCGAGACTTTCAAGAAGTACAACGACAAGATGTTGGTCATTTGGGAGATTCCCTCCCAGACCATCGAGATCGACGGCGAGGACAAGCCCCGCTGGCTCAGCAAAGACTTCTCCGCCTCCCTCCACGAGAAGAGCGGCCTCTATCAGACGCTGGTGTCCTGGCGGGGGAAGGCATTCACCGAGGCGGAACTCACGGAGGACGAGAATGGTTTCATGCAGTTTTCCGTCCTGGATATGCTGGGTACCGGCTGTTTCCTGCAGGTCATCGTGGAGGAAAAAGACAGCGGCAGCTACAACCGCATTACATCCGTTATTGCCCTGCCGGCGGGAATGGATGTACCGAAAACGGAAACCCCGCTCATCGCCTTCGACATCGATGCCTGGGATGATGAGGTATTCAACTCCCTGCCGGGGTGGATTCAGGAGCGGATCAAGAAGTCCACCCAATATCAGAAACTCCATGTGCCCACCGACCCAGTGGATGTGGACACCAGCGGCGGGCAGAAGCCTGAAGCCGCTGCTGGCGCACAGGAGAAGAAGGAGGAAAATCCCATATGACCTTCACCTCGCTTGCCAGCTCCTCCCATGGGAACTGCTATGTGGTCAGCGATGGCCAGACGGTGATCCTCCTGGAGTGCGGTATCTCCTTCCGCAAAATCAAGAAGGGACTGGGCTTTGACCTTTCCAATATCCGGGCCTGCCTGGTCAGCCACGAGCACAAAGACCACGCAAAGAGCGTTATGGACCTCATCAAATCCGGTGTGGAGGTTTTCGCAAGCGAGGGGACTGCCGACGCCTTGGGCTGCGACCTGATTTCCGCTGTAGCGGATCGGGTCCAGCTCCAGGTGGGCAGCCTGGAGATCATGCCCTTCGCAACCTTCCATGACGCTGCGGAACCGCTGGGGTTCCTGATTTACAGTCGAACGGACGGGGAGCGGCTTGTGTTCGCCACTGACACCGTTAACCTGGGCTATCGCTTTCCCGGAGTGAACCTCCTGGCGCTGGAGGCCAACTATGATGCCGCTATCCTTGCCCGTTGCGAGAGGATGCCGGAGAAGGTGAAAAAGCGCGTCACCAACAGCCACATGGAGATCAATACGCTGTGCCAGTATCTGCGCACCCTGGACTTGTCGGCCTGCCGTGCGCTGTACCTCCTGCACCTGTCCAACGCCGCCAGCAACGAGGGCAATTTCATCAACCGGGTGCGGCAAGCGGTGCCATGCCACGTCCAAGTCATCATCTGCGCAGAATAGGAGACGCATGATGGGCATTACATTCGACCTGCGCACCGCCGCCGAGCGGCGGAACGGTTCAGCCTTCTCCAACGAGGAGTACCGGCTGGCCCTTCCGGAGGCGCAGCGAAAGCTGGAGCGTATCAATAACCTGTATGGAACGCGCTACGGCGAGCCTTACCTCGCCATCCTGATTTCCGAGGCGGTTCAAGCCCAGCGGCTTACCCGATACCTCAATGCCGTCTATGATCTGAGGGAGCAGGCGCGTGGGAGCGGCCCCGATCAGGGGCTTGCGCATCCATAAACGACACAGGGAGTTCCGGGGGGAGCGATCCTCCCGGATATTCCCACAAAGGCGGTGAGGCAAGAGAATGGCACGACCAACGAAAACCGGGCTGGACTACTACCCGATGGACGTTGGATTTCTGAGGGACAAAAAGGTAAGACTCCTTCGGTCGGAGTTCGGTGCATCCAGTGTGTTATTCGTGCTGTATGTGTTGGGCAAGGTCTATGAGGGAGATGGATACTTCCTACGGTGGGACAAAGACGAACTTCTGCTGGCGGCTGATGAGTTGCGGGAGCAGCCCACCTACATAAGCGAGGTACTGCAAGGGTGTCTGACACGTTCGCTTTTCGATGAGCGGGTCTTTCAGATGTTCGGCGTACTGACAAGCGCGGGTATCCAGCGTCGCTACCTTCGCGGCTGCGAAAAGCGCGACGTCATAACGATTGTAAGCGAATACTGGCTACTGAACATTGGTTCTAAATCAGATGTTCCGGCCGGTGTTCGTGCGAAGCTTACCCTTGTCAGCGTAACCGGGGGAAATAATGACGTTAATTCCCCCGAAAACTCTGAAAATTCCCCCGGAAACCCCCAAAGTAAAGTAAAGGAAAGTAAAGTAAAGGAAAGTAGAGTGTTGGGCGGCGCGCCGGCGGCGCCCGCCCCCCCACACGCACCGTCCGAAGGGGAGAATTTAGGTTCCGGTTTTGTGCCGCCGACGGTGGAAGAGGTCGCTGAATACGTGCGTTCCCGCAGTAGCTGTGTCGACCCGCAGGTCTGGGTTGACTACTATGCGGCAAGGGGCTGGATGACGGGTAGGGCCGTCATGAAGGACTGGAAAGCAGCAGTTAGAGCGTCTGAAACTTGGGAGCGATGGCAAAAGCCTGGGGGCAAAAGGGATGTCAAGACACCCGCTGATTATGAGGGTGGAGAAAGTTTTGTGTGAGGTGAGAAAAGGTGCTGGATGTTATTCAAGGGCTGATGGAAACCCATGAGGAGCCCAGTGATTATGTTGGTGAGGATGGGCTGTTGTACTGCGGTAAATGCCACACGCCCAAGCAGACACGCCTGCCCTTTAACCCGCTCACTGGGGACAAAGTGGAAACCGTTGTTCGGGCTGTCTGCCAGTGCCAGCGCGAGGCCGATGAGGAAGCCGAGCGGCGGGCTGTGCGCGAACGGTTCCAAATGGATATGGCGCGGCGCCGCGAGGATGGCCTTTCCTGCCCGGATGGGCTTCGATACACCTTTGCCCAGGATGACCGACAGCAGCCGAAGGTGTCGGACGCCTGCCAGCGGTATGTAGAGTGCTGGGAGGAGATGAAAGCGAACAACATCGGGGTGCTGTTCTACGGCAGCGTTGGCACGGGAAAGAGCTTCCTGGCCTCCTGCATCGGGAACGGCCTGCTGGATCGGCAAGTCCCGGTGGCGGCCACGAACTTCCCCCGGCTGCTGAACCTGCTCCAAGGCACCTACGAAAAGCAGGCCCTTCTTGACCGCCTTTCGATTTACAAGCTCCTGATTGTGGATGACCTGGGCGTGGAGCGGGACAGCGCCTACGCTGAAGAACAAATTTTCAACATCATCGACGCCCGGAGCAATTCGGAACTGCCGGTGATCGTGACCACCAATTTGACGCTGGAGGAGATGGAGCACCCTACCACCATGCAGTACGCCCGAATCTATGACCGGGTTCTGGCAATGTGCCCCATCCGCCTCAAGCTGGCTGGGGAGAGCCGGAGAAAGGCCAATGCCTCCGAGCGTGAGCAACTGGCAAGGAAGATTCTCCTCGGCTGAGAACGCAGGGAGGACAAAATGCTGATATTGACATTTCAAGTGAACTGTGCCGCTTGGCACATTCCAGGCATCAAGGAGGCCATCGCCATGCTGCTGGAGCGGTGGGGTGATGTCCGGCTGGTCGATGTCCGGGAGGCCCAACGGCCCACGCAGGAACAGATGAAGATTGGAAACACCTAATACTGGTGGCAAATCCCAAAACGTTTGTGAATTTGGAGGTTTTACAAAATGACAGCGAAAGAATTAGCTGAAATGCTCTCCGGCCGCAAGTACGGCATGGAGATTACTTCGGAGGAGGCACGAGCCGCAAAGGACGCCGGTCTGGTCGTGGTGTATGGGTACTCCGATGACAACGTGGAGTTCTCCGGGGCCATCGATGAGGAGGTCGGGGCCTATGAGGACACCACCATCTACCTCACCAAGGACGGGCTCTTGGAGGAACCCGCCTGCAACGATGCGGAGAACTGCACCTGTCCCTACTTCGAAACGGCAAAGAAAGCCGCAAAGACCATCACGGCCATCTGGCGCGATGGCGAGAGGCCGAGCAGAGTGTTTTCCACGGACATCCCGCATGAGACGTTCACCGTCATGGAGGACGGGGAGCCGTTCTGCGAGGGCATCGTGTTCAGCACGGCGGATCTGGAGGTGGCGGAATGAACCTCAAACCGTGTCCGTTCTGCGGCTCACATGATGTAGCCATCATGCGGGAGGGCAAGAGCGATAAGAACGCTGCTTACCGGGTAGTGTGCCGCCACTGCAAGACCAGGGGGCCGAAGACATGGGTGCAGCCCTGGCATGATACCAAGTTTGTCGCCCAGGGGCAGGCTGAGGCGGCATGGAACAAACGGCCGGGCCGGAGGGAAGTGTCGTGAAATACTGCTGCAATGAATGCAAAAACAAGGACTGCCCGGTCAACTACAAAAACGCACCAAAGGGCGAACGGATTGAATTTGTCGCCCTTTGCGGCTCGAAACAATGCACAGGGTACAAGCGCCCGTGAGAAATATAGAACGCCCGGGGGGTGATCACATGGCGGGTGGCAGACTGTGGACATCCGAAGAAGAAATCTACCTCATGGAAAAATGGGGGCAAGCGTCCATTCCAACTATTGCTAAGCACCTGGGCCGGACGGTTGATGCAGTCAAAGTCCGCGCCACACGGCTTAACCTGGGGCCTGTCCTGATGGGTGGGGACTACGTGACATTCAACCAGCTTGCGCTGGCTGTAACGGGAGGTTCGAAGTGCCATTCTTACCAGATGAAAAGCTGGATAAAGAACCGCGGCTTTCCCGTCCACACAAAGAAAGTGGTCGAAAACAGTTTTCTGGTGGTTTACCTGGATGAGTTCTGGGCCTGGGCAGAGCAGCACCGCAGTTTCATCGACTTCTCCAAGATGGAGCCCTTGGCCCTGGGCGCGGAGCCTGATTGGGTGGCCCAGCAGCGGAGAATAGACACGATATCCTATGCAAACCAACGCAAAGACCCGTGGACACAGCAGGAGGATCAACGGCTGGCCTACCTCCTGAAACAACACAAGTACACCTATGCGGAGGTGTCACGGGAACTGCGCCGGAGTGCTGGTGCTATTCAGCGCCGATGCCGTGATCTCGGCCTGAAGGAGCGCCCAGTCCGGGAAAGCCCCCACAATTCCTGGTCTGACGAAGACCTCCAGCTGATGGCGGACATGATTCGCCAGGGCTGCAGCTACACCATGATTGGCGATGCCTGCGGAGGGCGGTCGGAGAAGGCCGTCCGGGGCGTGGTGTTCAACAAGTATCACACCGAGAACGCCGACAAGGTTCGGGCCATGCTGGGGGACGGCCCCTGGGGGACTGGAGCCCCGGAGCCCACGGTCAAATCCGAGAAACACAAGGAGACCGTCAGGAAGCCCATGGCCCGGCTCTGTGGCCTGCTCCTCACCCTCCGCAATTCCATGGACTTCGGCGAATACTGGCAGAAGGATATGTGTCAGCACTGGAATGCCGTCCGGGGCTGCACAATGCACTGCACCGACTGCGACAGCTGCACCAAGTTCCAGCGCATCAGGCCGCAATATTGCCGGGCGTGCGGAGGGGAGTTCCTGGAGCGGACGGAGCAGACCTACTGCCCGAAGTGTCGGGCCATGCGGAAGAAGCAGGCCCAGCGGAAGTATGCCATCCTCAACAGGCGGCAGGAAAGGAGAGCGGTTTAATTATGCAAATCGAATACGGTGGCCAAACGGTGAACCTGTTTCGCTGCCCTTTCTGCGGCAGTACCCCGCTGATCCACGGTTATCGAAACAGAATGCGGCAATGGTACCGGATCAGGTGCAGCAACGATAACGAGAAATGCCGCATCATGCCGGAAACCATGGCTCACCTGAAGCTGGTGGATGCCGCCGCCGACTGGAACCAGCGAGACTGGAACCAAGCGCCAGACGGAGGGGAAACGAATGCCTAAGAAGTACATCGACAGCCGCGGCTGGAAGTATCAGGTCATGCCCGGCCTCGGCGAGAACACCTTTAAGGCCCGGTACCAGCGGCCGGAGAAACAGGGTGATGTCGGCTGGAAGGGTGTGGCCGCCGTCCCGTGGCGCGGAAGCCGTGAGGAAGCCCAGACTGACCTTGACCAGCTGGCCGAGAAGAAAGGGTGGGCGGAATGGAACGGTTGACAAGCAGAGAGCCGAGGATCAGCGGGATGCCGGGTGTGTGTTGCACCCATTTCGAAGGTGGAGACTGCCAAGCCATACAAGGGCATTGCGCTGATGGGTGTGCATGGGAAGAGGCCGCATGGGAACGCCTCGCTGCCTATGAGGACACCGGGCTGGAGCCGGAGGAAGTGTCTGAGTATCAACACTTGTGCGATTCCTATGCAGAGACTGGCCTTGACTCTAAATTTGTCCAGTTTTGCATAGACGCAACACAAAACGGTTTATCCATGAACCGCATACGCGAGCTTGCCCAAGCCGAGAAGGACGGGCGGCTGGTGGTACTGCCGCCCAACGACCCCTTGACCCTGGAGGAGCTGCGGGAGATGGACGGGGAGCCGGTGTGGGTGGTTCCACTGAATGATTTCGAGATTTTACCGGCTAATTACCTTGTGAACGCATATGCAGAACAAATAGTGGTAGACAAGTTCGGCGCTTACCTTGATTTTGAGGACTACGGAAAGACTTGGCTGGCCTACCGCCGCAAGCCGGGGGAGGAATCCGGATGAAAGCTATCACCATCTGGCAGCCCTGGGCGTCCCTGTTGGCGTCCGGCCGGAAGAAGTACGAAACCCGCAGCTGGGCCACCTCCTATCGCGGCCCCATCGCTATCCATGCGGCTAAGCGGCCGGTGCGTCAGACTATCGACGCGCTGGTCGCCGACCGGGGGGACGGGTGGACCACGCTGGACTACTTTGAGGGCCTGTTCATGTGGCCTGGGGAACTGGACCATCTGCCTACCGGGGCCGTCGTGGGAACGGCGCTCCTGACCCGCTGCAATCTCATCACGGAGGAATTCGTGGCGAAGCTCACGCCCATGGAGCGCGCCCTGGGGGATTTCACCCTGGGGCGATATGCCTGGGAGTTTCACGGGAGAATTCCCCTTGACTCACCGATACCGGCAAAGGGGATGCAGGGACTTTGGGAGCTGAATCTGAAGGGGGAAATACTATGCTGATTGTAAGCCAAAACAGGAAATGCCTGCTCAACATGGAGAGGGCGGGAACTGTTTTCCTTTCGTCCCTCTATGGAGGTCATGAGGAGGGGAAGCCTGTCAAGGTGCTGGCCTCCTTCCCTCTGGCCGAGGATGTCACCGAGAGCCTGGGGGAGTACGAGAGCGAGGCCAGGGCCATGGAGGTCCTGGGGGAAATCGCTGACGAGTACGGTAAGTATCTGGGGGCCGATGGCGGGCTCATCGCCACGGCAAACTTCTACGCACCGCCATTCGCCATTGCTCCGCCGAAGGTCTACAAGATGCCGTTGGAGTGAGGGGGAGGGAGAAGATAGTTGAAAATCACGAGTTTTCAAGCTGCGAACTTCACCGGCTACGTTGGCGAGCGTTTCAGATTCCAGACGCTGGATGACAACGGGGAGCCTATGGGCCCCGTCCTGGCCGGCGAGGTCAAAAGGGTGTTCCGGCAAGGGCGGCAAATCTCCGTGGAGCTCTATATCCCGGACAAGCACTGTACCCACATTAACGAGGCAAAACGAATCTACTACAAGGGGAGGGCCGCGAATAAATGAGAAAAGCAATCGCAATCGACTTTGACGGGTGCCTCTGCACTGACACCTACCCGGAGATTGGGGAACCAAACTGGCCTGTTATCAGACGAGCCCGGGCGGAGCAGCGGGCCGGGGCTGGCCTGATCCTCTGGACCTGCCGGGAGGATCAGCTTCTCCTGGACGCCATTGCTGCCTGTGGGGGCTGGGGCCTGACCTTCGATGCCGTGAACGAGAGCCTGCCGGACTGGATTGAGGAATTCGGAACCCGCCCCCGGAAGATCGGTGCGACCGAGTATTGGGACGACAAAGCGGCGCGGATTCCTACAACGCAGCGATTCTTTGTGGGTGGGGCCGGCGACGGTTCCATAGAGCTGTTCGAGCCCGTTCCGGGCAACGAGAACATGAACTTGAAGCCTTGCCCATTCTGCGGAGGAACCAGCATATTCTACGAAAGGTATGGCAGCCCGGCAGGCGAACGGTGGCGCTGCTGGTGCGCTGAGTGCCTTGCTGGTATTGACCCAGGCGTAGCGCAGGAGATGGGGCAGGTTCGGGAGATGTGGAACAAAAGGGCTGTACCGTCAAACCTTCCCCTAACCCTGGACCAGCTTCGGGAGATGGACGGGGAGCCGATATGCATTGCCCCGGTAGATGGAGGCCCATATACATAGATGCTGGTCGATACGAAATACGAGGTTTGCCGTGAAGCACACGGCGGCTTGGCGGTATTCGAGAACCTTGGCAAGACCTGGGTGGCTTACCGCCACAAACCGGAGAATGGGGCATGAGC
>Ga0209064_1003371_pt1 | contig 14177 bp, 13 predicted proteins | sample Inofromicrocosms_FD_187498 | JGI IMG/M metagenome (GOLD analysis project Ga0209064, IMG submission 187498) | Mouse cecum microbial communities from Vienna, Austria - Inoculum for glucosamine and mucus D2O microcosms (SPAdes) (version 2) | ecosystem: Host-associated > Mammals > Digestive system >... | reverse complement strand
CCAGAAACGAGGTAGGATTATTTCTTGCTTTCGTGTAATTCATCCCTTGAATAACGTATTAATCACGCGTGTGCGTGCATGAATATAACACTTTAAGAATAATTAATGTCTATTGAAATTCTGACTGTTTTGTTTTTTTAATAACCGGTTGGATTTATTAGTTTAACATATAATTCTTATCAATATGGATTTTAAAGAAGCCGTCAATTCCAAGCCTGTTGTGCTTGTGGAGTTTTTTGCGACATGGTGTCCTCATTGCAAAAGGATGATGCCCGTGGTAGAAGAAGTTAAAGAACTTCTTGAAGGAAGTGTAGACATATATCAGCTTGATATTGACCTTAATGAAACTCTCGCAGAAAAAGAGGGAGTGAATGTGGTTCCCACATTTATCATATATAAGAATGGGGAGGAGAAATGGCGTGATAGTGGAGAGATTCCCGGCCGGACTCTTCTTGCAAAGCTGCAATCATAATACTTTCTGTCGCACTAAGTTCTTGATATAGTATCCGGAAGAGGGAAAATTAACAGATTATTGGAAGCATAAATCGACACTCCATGCCTTGCTGCCATTGCTAACAAGGCATGGAGTGTTGGATTAAGACGATTCTGGTATATAAGACCATGATTTTGATTTGCATTATATGTGCCTTTATTATTATTTTTGCAAAAATATTTATTATTGTTTTCCATAAGTAAACGATTCCCTATGTTGAAAAAACTTAGACAGTCTTTAGCAGCGGTCAGCATAATCATGGTGACACTGCTGTTTCTTGACTTTACCGGCACAGTCCATGCATGGTTTGGATGGATGGCCAAGATTCAATTCCTTCCGGCATTGCTGGCTTTGAATCTCGGAGTTATTGTTGCTCTTGTGGCTCTCACACTTCTTTTGGGCAGAGTGTATTGCTCTGTGATTTGCCCGCTTGGCATCATGCAGGATGGGTTTGCATGGTTTGGCAAGAAAGCTAAGAAAAACCGTTATTCATATTCCCCGGCAAAAAATATTTTGCGTTACGTTATGCTGGTAATCATGGCGATTGCAATAATAGCCGGAATAGGTTCAGTTGTGGCGTTGCTTGCCCCTTACAGTGCATATGGCAGGATTGTGCAAAGCATCCTCGCACCTGTTTGGGCTTTTTTCAACAACCTGCTTGCCTCCTGGGCTGAGAAAGAGGGCAGTTATTCATTTTATACCATAGACATATGGCTTAAAAGCGGGATTACACTTGGTGTGGCTATTTTGACACTTGTTGCATTAGGCATTCTCGCGTGGAGAAACGGAAGGACTTATTGCAACACTGTTTGTCCTGTAGGGACAGTGCTTGGACTGCTTTCGCGTTTCTCTTTGTTCAGGCCTGTGATCGACACTTCAAAATGCAATGGGTGCGGCCTTTGTGCAAGAAACTGCAAATCGGCATGTATCGACAGCAAGTCTCACAAGATTGATTATTCGAGATGCGTGACTTGTATGGATTGCTTGAGCAAATGTAACAAAGGCGCAATATCTTATGCTTTTAGTCCTAAGGCTAATATGAAGGCCGTGAATGAAGCCATAGCCGCTGACACTGACAGTAAAAACGTTGACAATGGAAGACGCCAGTTTTTAACCGCAGGTGTTGCCATTGCCACGGCGGCAGCGGCCACGGCGCAAGAGAAGGTTGTAGACGGCGGTCTTGCAGTGATAGAGGATAAAAAGATGCCGCACCGCAAAACTCGCATTGTCCCTCCCGGTGCGCAAAGTATCAGGAATCTGACCACACATTGCACTGCATGTCAGCTTTGCGTGTCAGTGTGTCCGAATGGCGTGCTTCGCCCATCTTCCGATGTTCTGACCCTTATGCAGCCGGAGTCATCATATGAAAGAGGATATTGCCGCCCCGAATGCACTAAATGCTCGAATGTATGTCCGACAGGGGCCATACTCCCGATTTCCGTGGCTGACAAGTCATCAATACAGATTGGACATGCCGTTTGGGTGAAAGAGAATTGTGTGCCTGTCACTGACGGAGTGGAGTGCGGCAATTGTGCAAGGCATTGTCCTGCAGGTGCTATTTTGATGGTGCCGTCTGTGGCCGGCGATGATTCGAGCCCCAAGATTCCTGTGGTAAACACGGAGCGTTGCATAGGATGCGGCGCATGTGAGAATCTTTGCCCCTCCCGCCCGTTCAGTGCAATATATGTAGAGGGGCATGAACGTCATCGTGTAATTTAATCCAAATAACAATGACCGATAACAAAAACATAGACAGAAGAACCTTTTTGAAACGGTTAGGTGCAGGCGCGGCTGTGTCGTCGCTGGCGCTTGCCGGATGTGACTCCGCAAAGAAGTCCGCGTCTGGGAATTCATCGGAATCACTAATAACAGGGGGAGAGATGACATACCGCACAAATCCAAAGACAGGTGAAAAGGTATCTATCCTTGGATACGGATGTATGCGTTGGCCCACTGTCAAGAGCAACCAAAGTGAAAGAGGAGGAGAGGTCATTGACCAGGAAGCGGTGAACGACCTTGTAGACACAGCTTTGAAACATGGCGTGAATTATTTTGACACGTCTCCGGCCTATTGTGAAGGTTTCTCTGAACACGCCACAGGAATAGCCCTGAGCCGTCATCCTCGCGATAGTTATTACATAGCCACAAAATTGTCAAATTTCGCACCTTCCACATGGAGCAGAGAGGCCTCAATTGAGATGTATAACAACTCTTTGAAGGAATTGCAGACTCCTTACATAGATTATATGCTGCTTCATGCCGTAGGAATGGGAGAAGACGGAATGGAGGCTTATGAAAACAGGTATATCAAAAATGGCATCCTCGATTTTCTTCTGAAAGAGAGGGAGGCCGGGAGAATCAAGAATTTAGGATTTTCCTATCATGGAGATGTGAAGGTGTTTGACTATCTGCTTTCAAAACATGACGAATATAAATGGGATTTTGTGCAGATTCAGTTAAATTATCTTGACTGGAAACATGCCAAAGAGGTTAATTCGAGCAATACTCCCGCTGAATATCTTTATGGCGAACTTGAGAAGAGAGGTATTCCTGCAGTGATTATGGAGCCGTTGCTGGGAGGCAGGCTTGCAAATGTTCCTGACCATGTAGTGGAGCGTCTTAAACAACGGGAGCCGGAGAGAAGTGTGGCATCATGGGCTTTCCGCTATGCCGGCACTCACCCCGGCGTGCTTACTGTGTTAAGCGGAATGACCTATAAAGAACATCTCGAGGACAATCTGCTTTCATTCTGCCCGCTGAAACCTCTCACAGAGGGTGAGATGCAATTTCTTTATGAAACTGCCGACTTGATGATGCAGTATCCTACGGTGCCTTGCAATAATTGCAAATATTGTATGCCGTGTCCGTATGGCATTGATATTCCTGCAAATCTTCTTCACTACAACAAGTGTATCAATGAAGGCAACGTAGAGGCCTCGACGCAAAGCGAGAACTATAAGGAGGCAAGACGCGCGTTCCTTATCGGCTATGACAGGTCTGTTCCAAAGTTAAGGCAAGCGAGCCATTGCATAGGCTGTCGCCAATGTGTGTCGCATTGTCCGCAGGAAATAGACATCCCGGCTGAACTTCATAAAATTGACAGGTATGTTGACAAGCTTAAACAAGGAAAAGTCTGAACCATAGATCCATTAAAAATAACCTCCGGCAACCCCTGGCGATGCCGGAGGTTATTTTTTAGTTATGTTTGACTATATTCGGTAGCAGTTCGTGGGCTTGTAGCCATTTATGGGCGCCAATAGCCAAATGTGGTGTTTTTTTATTTAAAAATCCTAACGGATGTTGCATTAAATCTCTATTTTTGCAAAACATTGATTATATATGTAGCTAAAGTTACCTTGTTATGAAATTTAAAACAATCCTTTTTTCTGCACTGATGAGTTCTTTGACATTGTGTGCATGTAGCGGCGAAAACAATTCGACGCAAGCAGTGAAAAACTCTGAAGCAGGTGAGAATGAAGTTATATCAACAATAATGTCGCGCAGAAGCGTGAGGGATTATAAGCCTAATGCCATCTCACGCGACACAATGCAGATTATTGCCGAGTGTGGCATCAATGCTCCGAACGCAATGAACAAGCAGCCATGGGAGCTGCGCGTAGTCGACAATCAGGATATGATTGCGTCAATGACAGAGGCGTTTTTGAGCGAGAATCCGAAAATGGCAGATGACTTGAAATTCAGAAACATGTTTCGCAATGCTCCGACAGTAGTGTTTATTGCATCTACAGGTGATGATTTCTCTAAATTGGATTGTGGCCTTTTAGGGGAGAACATGATTCTTTCTGCATGGTCTATGGGAATAGGGTCGTGCTGTCTTGGCGGGCCGGTTGCTTTTCTTAAATCTGAAAAGGGTGCCCCATTTCTTGAGAAACTGAATTTCTCAGAAGGATACACATTGCTTTATGCTATCGGGTTTGGTTATCCGGCCGAGGCTTCTGAAGCCAAGCCTCGCGACAAGGCTAAGGTGGTTTTTGTGGACTGACAGGTTGTGTTGGTGCATGCGCATGATGTATGATGCAATTGCACATATGTATGAATTATAATGATTATCTTTATATCATGAAATATTTATTAAACTCATTGCTCCTTCTTCCTGCCGGAATTGCCTGCGCACAGGGTTCACAAGTTGATGCATCGTCGTGCGAATGCAAAGGCTCATCTGCTGTAAGTGGTGATAAGAAATCAACGAATGTATATTGTTCGCCAAAGGAAAACGATATGTCGGCCTATCTTATGGTGTTTCATAAGGATGACACACATGGATTGCATATGGCCATAAGCAAAGACGGCTTTACGTTTAAAGCCTTAAATGACGGCAAGCCTGTGATTGCGGGCGACACAATAGCTTTTCAGAAAGGGATACGCGACCCACATATTTATCGTGGCCCTGACGGAGCGTTCTACCTTGCCATGACAGATTTGCATATTTATGCCAGTCAAGCAGGGTTTCGAGACACGGAGTGGGAACGTGACGGCGAAAAATATGGTTGGGGAAATAATCGTGGCCTTGTGTTGATGAAATCGTATGACCTCATCAACTGGAGCCGGGCAAACGTGAATCTTGATGAAATGTCTGACAAATATTCTGACGTTGGATGCGTGTGGGCTCCCGAGACAATATACGATGACAAAGCCGGCAAAATGATGATTTATTTCACAATGCGTTTTGGGACAGACCGCAACAGGCTTTATTATATGTATGTGAACGATGATTTCAATAAAATTGAATCAGACCCCGCATTGCTATTTGAATATCCCGACAAATCGACTACCGCTATTGATGGAGACATAACAAAAATTGGCGACAAATATCATTTGTTTTATGTAGCACACGATGGCACTCCCGGAATAAAACATGCTGTGTCGGATAATGTCAACACAGGATATGCTTTTTTGCCTGAGTGGGTAGATCCTGAGCCGAAGGCATGTGAGGCGCCAAATATGTGGAAGAGAATTGGTGAAGACAAGTGGGTGGTAATGTATGATTGCTACGGCATTGAAATTCATAATTTTGGCTTTGTCGAGACTTCTGATTTCAAGACTTTTACGCCACTTGGCCATTTTAATGAAGGGGTTATGAAGACTGAAAACTATACTTCGCCTAAACATGGTGCTGTGGTTCATATCACGGCGGAAGAGGCGAGTCGTCTTGAAAACTTTTGGAACAAATAACGAACTCTAAATGTCAAAACTGTATGAATCGAAAGATTAGCATATTATCGGCATATATAATAATAAGCTTGCTGACGGGAGCAGAGGCTGGCAATCCATGTAAGTACACTTCCACCGACAATATGTTCTGGGAGAAATCAGGAGTGAAATTATGCAAGTCTCCTAAAGGAGAAATCATGATGGAGGTAAGCGCCAATTCTGACGGAATACCCTTGAAAGCATGGGGAACCACATTCAACGAGCTTGACTGGGATGCCTTAATATCGCTTGATAAACAGAAGCAGGATGAAATAATGCACAATCTGTTTTCTCCTGACGGAGATTTGAAATTCACAAAAGGAAGAGTCTCCATGAACTGTAATGACTATGGCCGTTCGTGGTATAGCTGCGATGACGTGCCCGGTGATTTTGAATTGAGGCATTTCAATATCGAGCGCGACAAAAGGGGCATAATTCCTCTTATACGGTTGGCGCAGCGTTATAATCCCGACCTTACCTTTTGGATTTCACCCTGGAGCCCTCCCCACTGGATGAAAATTAATCATGACTATCCGGTTGTGAGCAGTAAATTTAACGAGGCTAACCCGGAAGTAGACTATCTTCTATATGGCACAAGCGATGACATTGATGAAGATGAAATGAAATTTCTTGGTGAGAGAAGCAGTGAGTTTCCTCGACGGCTTGCCACGCAGGATTACTTTATTCAAGACCCAAGGTACTTAAAGACATACGCCGATTATTTTTGTAAGTTTATTAGCATGTATGAGGAGCAGGGGATACCAGTGGATATGGTGATATATTTCGTTTGTGATATGATGATATAAAGTTTTTTGTGAATTATGTGATACAAAAGAAGTCGGGATTTCCGTAACCCCCGACTTCTTTTGCAAACAAGTTTTTTGTGTCGAGAATCATTTGTGGTGATTCTCAATTGCGCGATGCACATTGTGAATCTCTTTCATAATGCAAAATCCTGCAGCCACTGCCGCTGCCTCGAGCACCACTTTAGTAATTTTAATTGCAAGATGAAGTGCGCAATATTCGTGTTTCTCTTCCATAATTAAGATTTTTTATAAAGATTAAACTATTGTCATTGTGTATGATTGCTCATCAGTACATATTCATAACGTTGACGGGGATTGTTTGGTTTAACCCTCACAATGAAAACTTGTGAATGCGGCTCTCTCTTGGATGTGATCGACACAATGGGTATTTCCATGAGCACCCTGTCGGTGCAATCTTTTGGATGAGGGCTTCCTTTAACCGCTAATACTTTGATTGTGTGTAATGATAAAACTTTAACAATTATGCAATGTATGAAGACATGCTATAGTTTAACAATCATTTTAGATGAAAAGATTTACATTGGAATTTTCAGCACGATTCATATATGTGGCCACGCCTCCAATTGAAACATTGTCGAGCAATTCCTCTTTTGATATGCCCATCACATCCATCGACATCTGACAGGCTATGAATTCAACTCTACTGGCTATGGCCATGTCTCTCAATGCTTCGAGCGACTCGATGTTTTTGTGCTTCATGACATAGCGCATCATTTTTGGCCCGATTCCTGCCATATTCATTTTCGACAATTTCAACTTCATTGAGTCGGAAGGAAGCATCATGCCGAACATTTTTCCAAATATATCTTTCTTCGTCTTCGGTTTATTCGATTTCTTGATTGCGTTAAGCCCCCAGAATGTAAAAAATATGGATACTTTCTCACCTGTGGCTGCGGCACCGTTTGCAAGCACGAATGTAGCGAGAGCTTTGTCGAGATCATCGCTGAATAATATGAATGATTTCCCTTTGCCGGATGAGTTTGTGCAACCTTGATTTTCTGTTTTCTCTCCTTTCTTGATTTGAATCACATGAATCCCTTTTTCAGAATGATGAGATACAAAATTGTTGCCCGTGGATTCACACCATGCTTTCGCATCAGCAACAAATCCCGGATCGGTTGCATAAATCTGAAGAGTTTCTCCTTTGGAAGCTGATTCCATTGCCTGCTTGAGTTTCAATATCGGGCCCGGACACAACAGCCCGCATGCGTCTACACTTATAATGTTGTTATTATGTCCGGACATAGTTTTATCCTTGCTATTCATTGAACATTTAGGCGGCGTAGAAATTTCGGCAGTGGACTGTTTGTATGTCTTTAAACCTCCAATAAGATTCCTTACATCTTTATATCCGTTTAGTTTCAGAATATTAGAGGCAAGATAGCCTCGAAGTCCGACTCCGCAATACAGAACAATGGGCTTGTCTGACGGAATCTTTGCAAGATGGCTGCGAAGGGAGTCAAGAGGAATATTGGTTGCTCCTTCGATTGCGCCGGTTGCAAACTCGTCAGGCGTGCGCACGTCAATAAGAGTTATTGTTCTCTTGTCGAGGTCTTTGAGTTCACGCCAATATATAGGCGACATCCTGCCGGTAAGTATGTTCTCGGCTACGTATCCTGCCATTGCCACGGGATCTTTGGCCGAAGAATAGGGTGGGGCGTAAGCATGTTCAGTGTTTATAAGTTCCGTTACACTCCCATTGCGCTTTATTACTTGAGCAAACATGTCGATTCTTTTGTCTACACCGTCATAGCCGACAATTTGCGCTCCAAACAATTTGCCGTTGTCGGGGGAGAACACCACTTTAATAGATATAGGAGTGGCTCCCGGATAATACCCCGCATGAGAGAACGGATGAATTGTTGCAGTTTTGTATGCTACATTGTCCTGGGCAAGACGTTTCGCAGGCAGTCCGGTAGAAGCGACTGTCAGGTCGAATACCTTTGCAATAGAGGTTCCGATTGCGCCCTCATATTCTTTTTTGTTTCCAAACACCATATTGTCTGCCACAATACGGGCTTGCCGGTTTGCCGGGCCGGCAAGATAATTCAGCCAGGGCTCTTCAGTAAGAGGGTGAGGAAATTCAATGGCATCGCCCACTGCATATATATTTTCATCCGAAGTCTGTAGATATGGGTTGACTGATATCCCACCTCGTTTGCCAATTTTCAGGCCGGCATCTAAAGCAAGTGACGTGAGTGGTCTGACTCCAATGGAAAGAATGACAATATCTACGTCAATATTGTCGCCTGACTTGAATTGCACATTAATGCCATTGCTGCCACGACTGAATGAAGACACTGCAGTCTCGAGATATAACTTTACGCCGTTGCTGAGGAGATGCTGGTGAACAATTGCCGCCATGGAGTAGTCAATCGGGGCCATTACTTGATTGGCCATTTCAATAACCGACACATCTATTCCTGCTTCTTTAAGATTTTCGGCCATCTCAAGGCCGATAAAACCGGCTCCTATTATTGCCGCCCGCTTTATTGAATTATTGGTGATATATGATTTTACAGCATCTGTGTCGGCAACATTGCGAAGCGTGAATATCCCATCTGAATCTATCCCGGGAAGAGGTGGCCTCACAGGTGTCGCTCCCGGCGACAGCAACAGGCGGTCGTATGACTCAGTGTAAATTGACCCGTCAGGAGATTTTACTTCAACTGTCATCTTATCAGGATGAATGGCTATGACCTCAGATTTTGTGCGGATGTCAATATTAAATCTGGTAGAGAAAACTTCAGGCGACTGCACGAATAGTTTTTCTCTTTCGCTGATGGCGCCTCCAATATAATAAGGAAGCCCGCAATTGGCATATGAGATATATTCCCCCTTTTCAAAAAGGATTATCTCATCTTTTTCCGTCAGTCTTCTTATTCTTGCGGCGGCAGTTGCTCCTCCTGCCACACCACCTATGATTATATGTTTCATATTTACTTAATTTTATTTTTTTGCAAAAGTAGGCATTGAATGATAGATTAACAAATGATTTTTGCTATCTTCGCATAGACAAAATCTATTGATATGACTCTTCAGCAACTTCAATATATTATTTCCCTGAATCGACATCGCAGTTTCGCTAAGGCGGCAGAAACATGTGGAGTGACGCAACCGACACTTAGTAAAATGATTGCGAAACTCGAAGACGAACTTGATGTGAGAATCTTCAGCCGCACAAACAAATATGTGGAACCAACTTCAATCGGCCGTAAAATTATTGCACAGGCTGAGAAGGTGGCGACGGAAGTGGGTCGCATAGAGGAATTGGTGGCTGAAACGAAAGATCATGTATCGGGATATTTTCGGCTATCGGTCGGGCCGAGCATTGCGCCCTATATTTTGCCGGATTTCATTCGAATATATGAATCAGAGTACACATCAGTTAGTCTGGCCATTGAAGAGATGAGGATTGAGAATATGTTTGAATCTCTATTGTCTAATAACATAGATGCAGGAATTGCAATAGGAGGTAAAAGCAAGGATGGCATTTTTGAAATACCTTTATATCAAGAGCCATTCTGGGTGTATCTTGCTGAAAATTGCAGAAGGAAATTGCCCGTATTCTCACCTGAACAGTTGAGCCACGAAAATATGTGGATAATGAAAGAGGCTCAATGTCTTCGAGAGAGCGCTTTTAGTTTCTGCAAGGCGAAAGAAACCGGAAGGAGAGTGTATGAAGCCGGCAATATCGAAACCCTTGTAAGGGTGGTAGATGCAAACGGAGGTTTTACAATTATTCCTGAAATGCACATACCGTTGCTAAATACTCAGCAGAAGGAGAATGTAAGGCCGCTTGCAGGCGACTATGGAAGCCGGCGCAAAGTGTCTATTTATATAAGGCATGATTATGTGAGGGAAAAGCTACTAAACACCGTTGTCGCTACAATCATAAAGATTATACCTTCGCATATGATTGAAAACTCAATTGTAAAATACGGCGTGCGCCTTTAGCATAGTTAATGACACAAGTAGCAAAAATAAAAGAATATATGCTTGTGAAGTATTTTTGAGGATATTTTCCTCTTGAGCAAAAGAGTTTAGCGGGCTAAACGACTGAACAAAAGCGAAAAATAGACCCGGAAGGCGAGCAAGGATATATTCGCCCGAAGGGCTAATTTGAGAATTAATCATATAGTTAATTTTTGTAAGCTACTAATTTTTAATGAAGTTGTTTAAACTAATTTGATTTGTGAAATTTTTTAAGGAAAATAACGATAAAAGCAAGGAAGTTCCAACCTTTCCAGCTGGAGACGGTGGTATCGAAGCGGTTGAGTACGGCTTTGAAACCATCCATCCAGGCGTTTGTCCGTTCGATTTTCCATCTTTCCTTATACATCTCCTCATCGTACAGCCAATCATCCTTCGAATCCCCTCCGTTTCTTGGATTGGTACATACATTGGGAATGATTCTGTGGGATATGAGTGCGCTTCTGAGTTCCTTCCCGTCAAAGCCTGCGTCAAGGTCACAGAAAAGACCATCCACGGCGATATCGGCATCAAGCATCTGGCTGACGATTTCATCGATCCTTTTGTCTATCTCATAGAGGTCGGCGTGATTCCCGGCCTGAGGCTCGGACATGGCGAGTGGAATGCCTTGATTGTCCGAGAGAAAGAGCACGTTGGTCGTACATCGTTTCTTTCTACCTTGATATTCAGCCTTTTCTCTGCCTCTATATACTGGCGTATGGGAACCGTCGATATGGGAGATGGACAAATCGGGGTTACTTTTATCCCGGCTAAGGATTCTGGAATAAATCTTCTGCCATTCCTCTTGGTCACCGGCCCAGATTGTCGGACATCTTCAGAAGAAAGGCGAAAGATGTGTCTGCATTGAGACAATTTATGCGTATATCCGGGCAGACCGGGCCGCAGGCGGAGACCTATGGAAACATTGCCGACATCAGCTCAAACATAGGAAGCGACAAGCAACACAGCCATACAATGCTGTGAAGAATAGAACCATGATAGATGAGCGGCCTCCTGAGCGGGACGGTTCAACGCCGGGGGACTTTGAAATGGACACCATTGTTGGCAAAGATGGGGAAGGTGCAATCGTTACATTGGCAGAGCGCAATACATCCTTTACTTTGGCACGAAAACTGCCTGAAGGCAAAAATGCCAAGGCTCTCGCCGAAATGGTGATTTTGATGTCATTGCCATATATCGGCAAGATCCGATCCATAACCACCGACAACGGCAGCAAGTCTGCCGAGCATATGCTCATTGCTAAACGACTGAAAACAAAGACGTTCTTTGCTCATTCATATTCTTCATGGGAAAAGGGGTGCGTCGAGTATCACAACAAATTGATTCGACAGTATATCCCTAAGGGAACTGACTTCGATACCATAACTGATCAAATGCTTAAGGAAATAATCATCAAAATTAACAAGAGACCGAGATTGAAACTTGATCTCTCCACCCCTGTCGCTGAATTCTTCAAATTTATTGCCTAATTTTGCACCTGCAGGTAGAATCTGCGATAATGCAATTTAAAAGTTAAATAGTTTTAATTATTTGCATAATTAGAATAATGTCTGTAAATTTGCGTACTAATTAATTACCGGGGATAACTGGCTTTGACAGCACGTAGAAACGGTAAGTAAGCATGCAGAGTTTTGATGTGCAAACTCTATAATAACAACGCATCGACCTATAATTGGCGAAAATAACAATTACGCTCTCGCTGCCTAAACTGAAGTATAGTAGGTTGGCTTTATTTGCATCAAAGTGATGCGAACGAGACATCATCCCATTGCCTGGTTCCGAGACGTTTGGACAAGATGGTGCAGAGAAATTCGGAAATAGATTGCCGGGAGCCTTGTCCGGTGATTGAAACAAAAAGGATAAGGATATGATTGGTAGTCGTGAGCCTGTCATATCACGAAAATCAAGTCAATGACTAAGCATGTAGAAAGCTTATTGGGTCCGTGATTGGACGGGGGTTCGACTCCCCCTATCTCCACTTAGCGGGTCGGACAGATTCCGGCCAACAAAAGTCTAAACAAGACTAAACCGCAGAATATCAATGTATTCTGCGGTTTTTTAGTGCCTAAAAATGACGACTCAGGACCGTCATCGGACAGAAAAAAGACCGCTACGGACGCTCATTCGTTACATACTCGTTACACAAAATCCCGATATGGGCTCGTGTAACGAATGTGTAACTAAAATGCCTGTAATTATCCTATGTTCAAGCGGTTACAAAATACTAACTCGGACATAACTCGGAAAATCAAGGTCAAAATCGGACGATTTCGGACAACTATAATCCGGGGCATTGTGACATTGAACTGAAGAGTATAAATTATCTTCACTTATTCTTTTTCTAAAGGGATTTCAAGACGAAATCGGCAGTGTCCGACATTCGTCCGCCATTGGCTATGGTTGGTCTAAGCAAAATTTTGTTTAACTGGTTTTGATTATGGAAGGCAGAAAAAACCTTCTGAAAAGACCACAAAATCCATCGGAAAATGAAAAAGAGCACATTCAAAGTTTTGTTCTACCTCCGAGGAAATCATGTCAACAAAGATGGCACCTCAGCCATTATGATAAGAATTTCCATTGATGGAGAAATCGAACAACTCTCATCCAAACTGTACGTCGAACCTCAGGTTTGGGATGCCAAACGAGGTCGTGCCAACGGCAGGTCTGCCAAAATTCTTGAATTGAACAGCAGACTGCAAGACATAGAGGTCATTCTAAAAGAACACTACTATGACATTCAACGTCGTCATGGCTTCGTCACCGCCGAAATGGTGCGCAATGCCTACATGGGCATCACCCAAAGAGAGGAGTCGCTACTTAAAGTCTATGAGCAGCACTTAGAGGACACCAAGAAGCTCGTCGGTCTCAGCAAGGCTGACCCCACCTATCGCAAGTACGAGCGTATGTATCGCCGTGTGGTAGAGTTCATGAAGAAGAAGTACAATATCACCGACATCCCACTCCGTGAGATAAAGTATCAGTTCATTGTGGACTTGGAGTTCTTCCTCCGCACGGAGTACAAGTATTCTCAGAATACGACCTACAAGTGCATGAAGTTCTTCAAGCAGGTAATCAACAAAGCCATCCGCGCCGGGCTTATTACCGTTGACCCCTTCAACGGCTACAAAATCTCCATCGAGCGTGTTGACCGTGGATACCTGACCGAAGACGAACTGTGCAAGATGATGCAGAAGGAGTTTGCAAGCAAGCGCTTGGAACAGGTACGTGACATCTTCGTATTCGCCTGCTTCACCGGGCTTGCATACATTGACCTCGCCCACCTGCGCGTTGATAATATCCAGAAGATGTTCGACGGTCGTCTTTGGATAGTCACCCACCGCCAGAAGACCAACACTAAAGTAATGGTACCGTTGCTTCCGCCGGCATTGAAAATTCTCAATAAATATGAGGGTTGCTACAACGATGGTCAGCTCATGCCCATCATCACCAATCAGAAGCTCAACTGCTATCTGAAAGAGATTGCCGACATCTGTGGCATCGAAAAGAACCTGACGTTCCACCTCGCAAGACATTACGAATTGTCTTTATCGCTGAATTTGAATAGTTTGCAAAGATTTGTTTCTTGATGGGTAACGATTTAGAAACAAGCGAAGTTCTGTATTTTACCTCGTTTTGCATTAAATCAAAAGAAC
>Ga0209064_1003370_pt1 | contig 14181 bp, 10 predicted proteins | sample Inofromicrocosms_FD_187498 | JGI IMG/M metagenome (GOLD analysis project Ga0209064, IMG submission 187498) | Mouse cecum microbial communities from Vienna, Austria - Inoculum for glucosamine and mucus D2O microcosms (SPAdes) (version 2) | ecosystem: Host-associated > Mammals > Digestive system >... | reverse complement strand
GCGCGCGGGACATTTTCAAGCCCTTGCCGAGAAGCATTTCGAAAGTGTCCCGCGCGCTGTGCCCGATCGCGAGAACAACCTCGTCCGCCTCCTCCCGAACGCCGTTTATTTTCACGGCGCAAAGCCTGCCGTCACGGAATTCCAAATCGGTGAGCTTGCTCATAAAGCGCACTTCCCCGCCCCTCTCGATCACGTGCTCCCGCATACGGACGACGACCTCTTTGAGCTTATCGCTTCCGATATGGGGCTTGCCTAAGAAGCCGATCTCCTCGGGCGCGCCGAAGCGCAAAAAAAGCCGTATGACCTCTTTGTTCAAGGGGGAATTCGTCTGCGTATTGAGCTTGCCGTCCGAAAACGTTCCCGCGCCCCCCTCGCCGAACTGCACGTTGCTTTCGGGATCGAGCACGCCCTCTTCGCACATTCGAGCGACCGATTTTTCCCGCTCGGCGACGGGCTTGCCCCGCTCTACGATCACGGGCTTAATGCCGTAATCGAGAAGCCTCAGCGCACAGAACAGCCCCGCAGGCCCCGTTCCCACCACGACGGCGCGGGGCATGGGTTTTTTGATTTTGGGAAACACGGGCTCGGGAATCGTCACTTCCTCGTCGGCGCATTCCACGCTGTAAACAAAGCGGATATTGCTCTTATCGCGCGCGTCGAGCGACTTCTTTAAAATTTTAAAATACTTGACGGGAGCACGCAGACGCTTTTCGCAGATTCCGAGAAGCGCCGTTTCCCTCTCGTGCGGACGCAAAACAAGATTGCTCAGCTGTAATTTCATACCATACCCTCCGCCGCCGCGTACGCCGACGAAAACGCCCATTGCAGGTTATATCCTCCGCATTCGCCGTCTGCGTTCAAAATTTCACCCGCAAAATATAAGCCCTTGCACAGCTTGCTCTGAAAATGCTCGTCCGTTTCGGAGAGCGGGATCCCGCCCCGCGTCGCCTGCGCCCGCGAAAACCCGAGCGTACCCTCCGCAGTGAGCGGAAACCGCTTGATAAGCGAAGCAAGCCTTTCCCCGCCCGCACGCTTTAAAAGCGTTCTTGCAAGCCCGTTGTTGATAACGCACAAAAGTCCGTCCTCCCGTCCGCACAGCGAAACAAGGCGCTGCTCGGAAACGTCGGGCAACAGATCCAACAGCAAGGTATCTCCTTTTTTCGTATAGGAGGAGGCGCGGAATATCGCGTCGCCCGAAACGCCGTTATCGGTAAAGAGTATATCCCCCCGCCCGACGTAAATTTCTTTGCCCGACCGCACAACGCGGACGAGCCCGTCCACGCGGATCCCCCTCAGACCGCGCACCTCTTCCGTTCGGCATTTAAGCTGAACGAGCACGGGAGAAAGGGGCGTTACGGTGTGCCCGAAGCTCTCGGCGATCGCATAAGCGTTGCCGTCCGTGCCGAAATTTTCCGCCGCCTTGCCCCCTGCGGCAAGTACGACGCGGTCGGCTTCCTCTCTGCCGTTTTCAAGATTTACGGCAAACTTCTCCCCTTTGCGCAAAACCGAACGGACGAACGCATTCGTTTTGATTTCAACGCCCGTGCGGGCGAGCTCCCTGCGGAAAAGATCGGTAATTGCCGACGCCTGACGGCTTGCGGGGTATACTCTTCCGCGCCCGTCTGGCAAAAAAATCCCGCCCATGCTTTCGAGAAAATTTACCGTATCGTCTGCACCGAAACGCGCCAAAGCGCGGGCGACCTTTTCCCTGTCGTCCGAAAAATAATGCTCCGCACCCATGTCGGTATTGGTCACGTTCCCCTGCCCGTTCCCCGTTGCCGAAAGTTTGCGTCCGAGCCGTTCCCCGCGCTCCAATACGAGCACGGAAAAGCCCCGCCTTTTCAGCATGACGGCAACGCTCATGCCCGCCGCGCCGCCGCCGATCACCGCGATTTTTTTCATAAATATTATCTTACAACAAATATTTCCTTTTGTCAATGGTTTGACAGCGGGGGGTTTTTGTGCTATAATTTGAATTGCAAGCAATAAAAAATGTTGTATTTGTCGGAATTACGCACTTTTTTGCTGTAAATCGCGTATAAAATACGGGGGAGCTTTTCGGCTGTTCCCGTTGGAAATTATAGAAAACGGAGTGATGAAAATGATGATTTTGGCTGCGTCGTTTTGGGATGATATGGTCGCATATCTCAAAGATAATATGTTTTTAACGATTATTTTGGGCGTCCTTCTCGTCCTCATTATCGTTACCGCCATCTCTCTTGCCGTAACCGTAAAGCGAGAAAAAAAGCGGAAAGCTCTGGCGGCACAGCAGGAGAACAGCGTACCCGAACAGCCCGTACAGGAACAGCCCGCGGAAGAAAGCGCGCCGATCCAAGTAGAGCCGACCGCTCCCGCCCAACCCGAAACGGTATGGGAAGCCGAGCCCGAAGCAAAGACGGAAGAGCCCGCATCGGAAGAACCGCAGGCGACGGAAGAGCCGACGGCAGAGCCCGAGGAAAAGAAATCCGTAACGGAAGAACTTGCCAAGCAGGCGGAAGAACCCGTAACGGAAGCAAAGGAAGAAACCGTCGTATGGGCGGGGGAAACGAACGATATTATCCCCTTCGAGGAAACGGAAGAAGAACACGAGCCCGAAGAGAAAGAACCCGAAGCGAAACCCCTTCCCGTTCCGAAAAAGGCTCCGGTGAAAAAGTCGGCGAAAACCGAGCCCGCTAAGAAAGCAGAACCCATGAAAAAGACCGAGCCCGCTAAGAAAGCAGAACCTGCGAAAAAGACCGAGCCCGCTAAGAAAGCAGAACCTGCGAAAAAGACCGAGCCTGCCAAGAAAGCAGAACCTGCGAAAAAAACCGAGCCCGCCAAGAAGGCAGAACCTGCGAAAAAAACCGAGCCCGCCAAGAAAGCTGAGCCCGAAAAGAAACCGGAGCCTGTTGCAAAAGAAGAGCCCGCCAAAGAAAACGAAACCCCGACCAGTTCCCCTTACAGCGGGAAATGGATGTTCGAAGTTAAGCCGAACGGACGTTACGCCTTTATGCTCTATGCCTCCAACGGCGAAAAAATGCTTGCAAGCGGAAGCGACTACTCCTCGCTTGCAGGCGCGAAAAACGGTATTGCCACTTTCAAGCGCAATATCGGCGAAGGCAAATTCGACATCGTGCGCACCAAATCGGGCGATTATTTCTTTAAACTGTTCAATGCAAACGGCGGCTTAATGGCAATCAGCTCCGACTATAAGACCCACACCACCTGCGAAAACGCAATGGAATCGACCAAGCGTTTCGCCGCGACCGCGGATATTGTCGAGCCCAAGAAAGACGCGCCCAAGAAAAACGCACCGAAAAAGGACGCTTCCAAAAAGGATTCTTCCGACAAAGAGTCTTAACAACCGAATTTAAGAACCTAAAAAGCATATCGGAAATCGCTCCGATATGCTTTTTTTGAAATAAATTTTTATTTTAAAAAGATATCGAACAAGAATAACTTCAAAATCCTTATTTTCGGCATTCAAAATAAAAATTTTTTTCTTTTTTCGGGGGGAAATATTGACAAAGCGCGGCATATCCTGTAAAATAAAATTATAGTTCGTAGGGAGAAAATTATGAAAAAACGCATTTTGGCCTGCGCCCTCGGCGCGCTCATGCTTCTGCCCTTCGCGGTCGCTTGCGGCGAGCCCTCTTCGCCCGATAAAGACGGAGATGAAATTACGCAACCCACACCCAAACCCGAACCGGAAAAACCAACGGAACACGAATACTTGCTTTTTTTTGAAAAGCGCGACTTGCTTCTATCGCTAACCGCACCCTATGACAGCGTTTCCGCGCCCGCAACGGTCACGGAGGACGGAAAGCCCCTTTCGGACGCGGATATTTCCTATAAAAGCGCGGACGAGGCGGTCGCCCGCGTTGATGAAAACGGCAAGGTGACGGCTGTTTCCGCAGGGGAAACACGCATTACCGCTTCCTACAAAACCATGAGCGTTACAACCCGCGTGCGGACGCTCGGCCCTGCCGCCGCCGAAGAAGTAAACGCATTCGAAGCCGTAAACCTCTATTCACGCACTTACGTGAGTGCAAAGCGGGTAACGCTTGACAACGTGTGCTCGGGTTTCGATATCGCCTTTGCGGGCACGACGCTCACGGGCAATTTCAACGTTTCGGGCAAGAGCAAACTCCGCGTGTTCGCAGACGGCGACGCGGAAGGCAAAGAAATTTTACTTGAAAAATCGGGCTCAGTCGTTTTATGCGAGCTCCCCGCGGGCGTACACACGGTGCGCGTGCTCAAAGCGAGCAGTCCGCAGTACAACTCCATCACCGTGCCCGTCGGAAACGCATTCCAAACGGACGGCGAATTTTTGAGAGCGCCCCAAAAGAGCGAGCTCAAAATAGAATTTATCGGCGATTCCATTACGGCGGGATGCGGTTCTCTCGGCAACGCCTCGCACAGCGAACAAACGGTGGAGAACTCCGACCCCACGAAGGCGTACGCCTATCTCACCGCACAGGCGCTCGACGCCGATTTCTCTTTGCAGGCGCTCGAAGGCGTGTGCGCGAAGGACGGCGCGGTAAACGCCTACGATATTTACACGCGGTACGGCTACAATCTGTCCGCTTCCTTCGATCCGAAGAAATTCGACGCGGACGTCGTGGTGATCGGCTTAGGCGAAAACGATATGTGGCACGCGACGTCGGATCTTTTCGACTACACGGTGGAACAATTCCGCGCCGATTACGCCGATCTTCTCCGCCTCGTTCGGAAGCACCATCCCGACGCCGCCATCGTATGCGCGTTCGGCATGATGCCCGCCTCCTCCACCAAACAAGCGGAGGAAACCATTCGCGCCGCAGTCGCGGACACCGAAGATAAGAACGTCTACTGCGTAAAAATGCTCAGCAATGAAACGGGCGGAGCCTTCCACCCCAACGCTTCCGCGCACAAGAAAAACGCGGAAACGCTCACCGCGCTCATTCGCGAGATTTTAAAATAGCAAGGAGATCGAAATGAAATTGAATCGTTTGCTCTGCCTGCTCTTCCCCGCTTTTCTTTTGAGCTGTTCCGTTGCCTGCAGCGGAAACAATCCGGACGCGGACGCCGACCCGCCCGCCCAAACCCTTCCCGACCAAGGTTCCGACGACCCCGCAAAACCCGAAACGATAGAAGGCTTGGAGGTGATTTCCTTGGAGGAAGTCCAAAAATTCGACGAAAGCGCCGCGCGGCTCTTCGGGCGCACCTATAAATCGGGCAAACAGCTCTTGTTCGACAATGCGGGCACGGGTGCGGAATTCACCTTTTACGGCACGCAGTTTGAAGCGAAGATCCTCTCTACGGGCGATTTGCTGTACGCGCGGGTGTTCGTGGACGGCGATAAAACGGGAACGCTCATGGAATTTCGGCGGGGATTTAAAAAGTTCGATTTCCTTGCTAAGGACTTGGCGAAGGGCGTGCATACCGTAAAAATCGTAAAAGCGACCAGCTCGCAAAACGGCGCACTGTCCCTCGGCGAGGTTCGCACGGACGGTAAATTCCTCCGACCCAAAGAAAAGACGACTCTCAAAATCGAATTTGTGGGCGACTCCATTACCGTAGGCGCGGGCGTGTTTGCGTCCCCTTCCTCCGACCCCGCGATCGAGAATTCGGACGCAACGAAGGGATACGCCTATCTCACGGCGGAAGCGCTCGGCGCAGATTGCTCGCTCGTGGCGACGGAAGGTATTTGCACCAAGGTAAAATGGGTGCTTCCCGTGGGTATGTGCGATATGTATTTGAGCAAATCCTCCGTCGCGACCGCCCCGTACGACTTCCCCGCCGCCCCGCAGGATCTGGTCGTCGTTGCGCTCGGCACGAACGATTCCTATTATATGAGCTCCGATCAAAAATACACCGCCGACGCGTTCTCCGCCGACTATCGCGAGCTATTAACGCTCGTCCGCTCCAAAAACAAGAGTGCGAAAATCGTGTGCATTTACGGCATGATGGGAACGCACGCGAGCGTGGAGCAAGGCATTCAAAAGGCAATTTCCGACCTTGGCGACGGAAATATCACCTATTTCGCAATGCCCGCGGGCACGGACGGCGCGGGCGCGCATCCCTCTGCGGAAAACGCGGTCGCTCAAAGCGCCGCCCTCACCGCATATCTCAGCGAGCTGTTGCAATTGTAACACCGCTTCCTCACAGCCGTTTTGTCCCCTGAGAACGACGAAAAAAAGCAAATACGCAAACCCCACAACCGTAAAGACGATCCCCCCGCACAACGTGCGGGGGGATTTATTGTCGGCTTAAAAATTCTACCACTGAACGGGCGTAACGCCGTCGCTGCTCAAATACCAATAGTTGCCTGCCGTCACGGGCTTGCTTGCCGAATAGAAATACATCTCCGCTTTGATCAGCGGGTTGTTACTGCTTCCAACGTTCACGTATTCCCAATCGGAAGCCGCTCCCGCGTAATAGACGGCAACGAGCGAAGTGCAATCGCGGAACGCCGAGCTTCCGATACTTTCCACGCTTTGAGCAATTACAATGTATTCAAGCGCGTTGCATCCGCGGAACGCCGAACTTCCGATCACGCTCACCGACTCCGAAATGACCACGCTCGTGATCGACTCGTCGTAGGCGAAAGCGCTGTTTCTGATTTCCTTCACGGGCAGACCTTTATATTCTGCGGGAATTACGATCGCGGAATCCTTCGCCGTCCCGATTCCCTCAACCGCATACCCTTTGCCGTCCGCCGTCAAAGAATATTCCAAGCCGTACGTGCCTTCCGTAACGGAGGGCTTTTCGGGAGCGGGATCGGGCTGCGTCGTATTTTGCTTTGCGCCGCAAATGCAAACGCCGCCGACGTATACGTGCTTATCGTACATTGGCGCGCCGCATTCTCTGCACGACTGATAGTGCTCCTCGCCGATCTCCACATATTTTCCGTCCCCAACGTGTTTATGCTCGTCGGGGAAATTGTCTTCGTTCCCGTCGATTTGCTCTTGGATCTCAGCAGGAAACCGAACATGCGTGGTGCCGAAATCCGAGAATTTATATGTGATCGTTTCGATAGATTCCACCTTCATTCCATAGGCGCTTTGCGTCATTATGACCGTCATGGTCAGCTCGAAAGGAACATTGCTTCCAAGCACAAAGGCGCATTCCGTTATCTCGACCCCGTCGTACATTTCCGGCACACTGCCCAAGCTCTCCATGAACCGTTGCGTCAACATGTTCAATCCGGACGCATTTGCTTCGTACCTGCCTGTATTAACGTTGTAGGTAAAGCCCGCATACAAATCGACGTAATCGTACAGCGAAATGGTGTCCGTTGAGAATTCGGGCGACTCTTGTTCCGAAAAACCGCCTCCGGCGATTTCTACCCAACAACGTTTTTCCCCGTTCGCGCTATATGTGTACATTTCCGTTGTGGCGCCGCCGTACCCAGGTATGTACACCTTGGAAACCGTGCGGCTCTTCACGCCGTTGTTGAAGAATTTCCCTTCCAAAGTGATATTTTGCGATTCCCCGTTATGTTTCGATACGACCGTTCCCGAAAAATCGGCCGTAAAGTTTTCGGCATTCGCTTGAAAAATATTTCTCCACTCTTTCTCGCTTATTTTGCCCGAAGGCGTAGGCGCGGGCTCATTCGGCTCGCCGAGCAAGTCGATCTGTTTTTGAATTTCATTGGGATAAACAACTTCCGTCGTACCGTAATCGGTAAACTCATAACGCATCTCCACTTCCCCCGTAAGCGTCATGCCGAGTTCAGTTTGGTTGACCGTCCCCAAAATTTTCGCTTCAACCACTTTGCCGTCTTGAATGACGAAATAGCATTCCGCCAGCGTGTCGCACTGCTGAAAGATCATTTCTTGGTTCGCGCGGTCACTCTTTATCACCGCGAGCATCTCTTTCAGTCCGCTTTTCGTCACCTCGTAACGGTCTGTCTTTTCGTTATACGCAAAGTACCCGTAGCAGTCGGCATAATTGGAGAAAGTCAAGAGCGAAAATTGGTTCACGTCGGACACATTGCTTACGTCGCTCTCCAACTCGCCCTTTTCGTTGTAACGCCAATAATAGAATTCATCTCCGTGCAGATACGCAAAGCTATCCTCGGGTTCGTTCTCCATGTCGTTCATGTATCCGTAGAATTTATTCCCGTCCCTCGAAAGGCTCAAATAAGCGTTGATGGCCTCCGTTTCCGATTGCCCAAACGGCGATTTGACAGTCAGATAGGCGTCTGCGTATAATTTACTCGTAAAATTTACGCAATTATTTTCGTTTTCGAAAATTTCTCTCCACTCCCGTTCGGAAATCGCACCCGAAGGGGTAGGAACGACGATCTCCCCTTGGGGAGGCTCTTCCGTGTCGACGCCGTTTTGGTCGAGCCATTCCTGAATTTGTTTGGGGAAGGAAACCGTCGTCGTGCCGAAATCGAAAAACGTATAATCGAGATCCTGATCGACAAACAACCCCATGTCGTCTTGCATCAAAAGACGCATGTGCGCCCCAACGGGCAAACCGTTTTCGAGGGTGAAAGACGCTTCCGTCAACTCGAGAGTCATTCCTGCGATTGCGGAAGACCCGCCCATCAGACTGCTCACGTAAATATCGGTGATTTGCCCAAGCCCTTTCTCGGTAGCCTCGTAGGACTTGGTTTTGGAATCGTATTCGAAGCAATTATAGCATTCGGCATAGTCCGCAAGCACGACCGCACTCAGCGGAAGCCCGTTCACTTTTTCCTGCTCCCATTCCGCGCCGTCGTCGTAACGGACCCAAAAATAGTCGTCGGAAGCATTATGTAACTCGTACATCTCGATCTTGTATCCGTCGCCGTATATACTGCTGTAATTTTTCCCGCCGTCCGCGCAGAACAAACCCTTTACGCTCGACGTGTTTTTCTCCGCGCCGCTCACCGCTTGAACCGTGACCGTGGCGGAAATATCGGTCGTAAAATTCTTGTTGTACTTCTCGTTGCCGAACACGTTCTGCCATTGCGACTGCGTGACCGTAGGGCCGGTAATACCGCTCGAATCCCCGCCCCCGTTTCCGCTGTTCCCGCTGTTGCTACCGAACAAATCGCAACCCGTAAGCGCAAGACACGAGGCGCAGGTAAGGGCAAGCGCCCCCGCCGCAAGATACCTTTTTTTCATAATTCTCACCTCAATTTTTTTCATACTCTCAATACCATTATAGCACCCCCCCCCTGTACCATGTCAAGCTTTTAACGCTTTTTTGTAAACTAATTTGAAATAAATTTTGTCGCGCGGGGGTATTTAATTCACCTAAGCGTATCCGTACTTTTTGCGTTTTACGATGAAAAACACAGTTGCCGCGATCGCGGTGACGGCAAGCCCGAGCTTGGGTTTTTCCGCCGCCGCTAAGAAGCTTTGAAAAATGTTTTGCAACATATAAAACGTCGTGAACCCGACGACGATGCGCCCGTACAGCACGCAGGTTTCGATCATCTCGTCGTTTGCCCCCAACAGGCGGGCGACGGGTCGCATGACGGCAATGCCGACCGCAGTCAAAACAAGCCCGAAAAGTACGGCAACAGCCCGTCTACGACGCCGTATACGGAAGTGACGATCATCATAATGACAGACGGCAACGGCTACGCGTTCGCGCATATTTCGATCCTCCCGTTTGCCTGTCTTGGCGGATATAAAAAATGCGCCCGATTATTTTGCAATAACCGAGCGCACTCGACATCTTATCAGCTATGGGCGTTTCAGCCCGACCGCTGCGGCGGTCAGTTCTCCGATGACAGCTATTTCATTTGCGCAAGCCGTTTCCACTTGCAAGACGTTATTTTAACGAACCCCTCCCGATAAGTCAACTCTTTTCACGGGCTTAAAAAAATCTTTTTGCTTTTTATTCCTGACAAAGAATATAATTTGCATCCGCGTCCAACAGCTTACAAAGATTCGCTTTGCGACATCCCGCTTTCGCGAATTGCTTCTATAAGTCTTTTTTGAATTTGTTCTAACGTTATCATAGTACACCTTATTACAAGCGACGGATTTTTACTTTTTATTCTTTATATCTCTTCCGATCAGCTCGTCAAAATGATCCGCTGATATTTGAGTTCTTCGCCATAGTTAATCATTTTATCACCTGTCATGGGTAGTTTCTATTCTTGACAAAGCACGTAATTGGTATCTTCGTCCAACAACTTACAAAGATTGGCAAGCGTGTCGAGTGCGGGCATATTCGTACCGTTTATGTAAGCGGAAACGGCTTGTTGGCTGATTCCCAGATATTTGGCGATTGCCGTTTGTGACATTCCGCTTTGCCGAATGACCTCTGCGATTCTTGCTTGAATTTGTTCTAACGTAATCATAGTAAATATCCTTTGGCGAATTTCAATCATATATTACTATCATTGGTTGTAAAACACTTGACTTACAATTATTGATTGTGATAAAATACAACTAATAATAGTAAACCAAAGGAGAAAAAGATGTCGGACGCAAAATGTTTTCGCTGTGAATATTTCAAAGCATACTACACGAAGGGAAGGACGAATTTCAGCAAATTAGATATAGGGTTATGTACCAAAAAGAACGAAACAATAGAGAAGCATTGCGAGTGCGAAAAGTTTCGTGTAAAATACTGCGGACGGTTCAACCGAAAACAGCTTGCGCTCGAAGCGCTGACGGAAAACATCAATTTGTTTGCGGAAATCAAACAGATTTTAGAGGAGGACGACGAGGAATCGCTCGAAGAGCTTCTTTTCGAATACAACAGGCGAAAACGAAAAGGTTTGTGACGCTTTTCCTTGCCTTCCCCTCTTGAAGAGGGGAAGGCGTCGCCGCAGGTGACGAATGGAGAGTATCAGCCACAATTTTCTCCTCTCGAATGGAGGACATAGAAAAAAAGCGACCGATCGTAATTGCGATCGGTCGCTTTGTATCCGAAAAATTTTAAGCCGAGCGTTTGTAGATCAGGCGGGGTTTTGCACCGCTTTCCACGCACTCGCGCGTAATGACGACCTCCGACACGTTTTTCTCCGTGGGGATATCGTACATGACGTCCGTCATCAGGCTCTCGATAATGGTGCGAAGTCCGCGCGCGCCCGTCTTTAAACGAATGGCGGTGTTTGCGATCTCGCGCACGGCGTCGTCCTCTACCGTGAGCTTTACGCCGTCCATGCCCACAAGCTTTTGGAACTGCTTGATAATAGCGTTCTTGGGCTTGGTGAGAATATTGACGAGCGCCTCCTCGTCGAGCGCCTGTAAGCTGACGGTAATGGGCACGCGCCCGACGAACTCGGGAATCAGCCCGAATTTCGTAAGATCCTGCGGTTTCACCTCTTCCAAAAGGGTGTAGTCCACCTCGTTTTCGCCGAGCTTCACCTTGCTCCCGAAGCCCAAGCCCGAATCGTCCTTTCTCGCGCCGACGATCTTATCGAGCCCGACGAACGCGCCTCCGCAAATGAAGAGGATATTCGTGGTATCGATGCGCATACAGTCCTGTTGAGGGTGCTTTCTTCCGCCCTGCGGGGGAACGTTGGCAACCGTGCTTTCAATGATTTTCAAAAGCGCCTGCTGCACGCCCTCGCCTGAAACGTCGCGCGTGATGGAAACGTTCTCGCTCTTGCGGGCGATCTTGTCGATCTCGTCGATATAGATGATGCCCCTCTGCGCGCGCTCGATATCGAAGTCTGCGTTTTGGATGAGTTTTAACAAAATATTTTCCACGTCCTCGCCGACGTAGCCTGCTTCCGTTAAGGTGGTAGCGTCGCTGGTCGCGAACGGAACGTTCAAAATTCTCGCAAGGGTGCGGGCAAGAAGGGTTTTTCCGCTTCCCGTAGGCCCTAAAAGCAAAATATTGCTCTTTTCGATCTCGACTTCGTCGTCGTCCCGTTTTTTCGCGGACGCGTCCTGCGCGCCCTGCTCGTGATTTTTAGGCGTAACCATGGCGTTGATCCGCTTGTAATGGTTGTAAACCGCTACGGAAAGCACCCTCTTTGCCTTGTCCTGCCCGACGATATACTTATCGAGCTCCGCCTTGATTTCGGTGGGCTTCTTTAAGGGCACGAGATCGGAATCGGAGCCCGAAGAGGGCGTCTTGGCAAGCATATCGTTGCACAGCGCCACGCACTCGTCGCAAATGGAAACCCCGTCGGGCCCCGCGATGAGCTTCTTCGTCTTGGATTTTTCCTTTCCGCAAAAGGAACAATATTGTTCGTATCTGTTATTCGCCATTTCGGCATGACCTCCTTATAGCCAGCCGTTCGGGAATCAACCCCGAACGGTCGGGATCACCGCTTCGTATAAACCTTGTCGATCAACCCGTAGGCGAGCGCTTGATCGGCTGTCAAATAATTGTCGCGGTCGGTATCCTGCTCGATGATTTGAATGGGCTTGCCCGTATTTTCGGCAAGAATCTTGTTCATCTTCGCTTTGATGCGGAGAATGTGCTCCGCCTGAATTTTAATGTCGCTTGCTTGTCCCTGCGCGCCGCCGAGGGGCTGATGGATCATGATTTCGCTGTTTTTGAGCGCATAACGTTTCCCGCGCGCGCCCGAGGAAAGCAAAAAAGCACCCATCGACGCCGCCAATCCGATGCAAATGGTGGAAACGTCGCACTTGATATAATTCATGGTGTCGTAAATCGCCATCCCTGCGGATACGGAACCGCCGGGGCTGTTGATATAAAGACTGATGTCCTTAGACGGGTCTTTGCCCTCCAAGTAGATGAGCTGAGCCACAACGGTGTTTGCAACCGCGTCGTCGATCTCTCCGCTCAGGAAGATGATGCGATCCTCCAAAAGGCGGGAATACAGGTCGTAGCTTCTCTCTCCGCCCGAGGTGCGCTCTACAACGTAAGGAATTAGCACGTTCTTTTCCTGCATGATGATTCTCCTTATCTTAGTCGGCTTTCACGGTTTTCTTCGCGGCGGGCTTCTTGGCGGCAGGCTTTTCCTCCGCGCCCTCCGCTTTCGCAGCGGGCTTTTTCGCAGCGGGCTTCTTGGCGGCGGGTTTCTCTTCCGCGCCTTCCGCTTTCGCAGCGGGCTTTTTCGCAGCGGGTTTCTTTGCGGCGGGTTTCTCTTCCGCGCCCTCCGCCTTCTTGGCGGCAGGCTTCTTCGCGCCCGCTTTTTCCTCTTTATAGAGCACCATTTCGTTGTTCGCCATCAGGAAATCGAACAGCTTGGTAACTTTGATGTCGCTCTCGATGTACTCGAACTGACGGGGATCCATCGACTTTTTGTACGCTTCCGCATCTTTGCCGACGCTTGCCGCCTGTTCCTTCACCTTTGCTTCGATCTCTTTCGCGCTTGCCGTGATCTTTTCGACCTCGATGATCTTTTCCACGATGAGCTGGTTGAGCACCGTGCGGCGCGCCTCTTCCTCGAAATTCTTCTTGTACTCGTCGCGCGTCGTGCCGATGTAGGAGAGATAGTCCTCCATACGAATCCCCTGATAGCTGAGGTTATACTCCATTCTCTGCATGGAAGCGTCCTCTTGCTTCTCGATCATCGCGTCGGGGATCTCCGCCGAAGCCGTCTTGGCGATCTCGGCGATGATTGCGTTTTCCGTTTCGTTGCGGGAACGGGAAGCCGCGTTTCTCTCCAAACGCTCGCGCACCTTCGCGCGGTATGCGTCCAGATTCTCACTGCCGAGCTTCTTTGCGAACTCGTCGTCCAAGGGCGCGAGCTTGCTCTCGGTAAGTTTGTGAAGGGTCACGGTGAAAATCGCCTCTTTCCCCTTCAAATCCTCCGCCTGATAGTCCTCGGGGAAGGTAACGGGAATGTCCTTGGTTTCGCCGACGTTCATGCCCACGACCTGCTCCTCGAAGCCGGGGATAAATTGATGAGAACCGAGCGTCAGATCGAAGCCCTTTGCCGAACCTCCGTCGAACTCCTTGCCGTCGATTTTGCCGACGAAGTCGATCTTGGCGACGTCCTTCATTTTCGCGGGTCTGCCCGTCGCTTCGCCCTTTTCGGCGATGCGCTCGCGGGTGGACTCGATGTCCGCCTCCACGTCGGCGTCCGTAACAGTATATTCAAACTTGTTGATTTTTATACCCTTGTACTGACCGATCTTCACGTCGGGCTTCACGGGCGTTACCGCTACGAGCACCACTTTCTCGTCGGAAAGTTCCTCCACGGAGAGAGAGGGATCGCCCACGGCGGTGAAGTCCTTCTTTTTCTCTTGAAGCACGGTGCCGTAGTGCTCGGAGAACAGTTCGTTGAGCGCGTCTTCATAGAACAGCCCTTTCCCGTAGTAAAGCTCGAGAACGTGCTTG
>Ga0209064_1003368_pt1 | contig 14192 bp, 13 predicted proteins | sample Inofromicrocosms_FD_187498 | JGI IMG/M metagenome (GOLD analysis project Ga0209064, IMG submission 187498) | Mouse cecum microbial communities from Vienna, Austria - Inoculum for glucosamine and mucus D2O microcosms (SPAdes) (version 2) | ecosystem: Host-associated > Mammals > Digestive system >... | reverse complement strand
GGGCGTATAACAAGGGTCTCTGCTGCTTTCAACCCAAGGGCAGCCCTGCCTCTCTTATGCGGAGGCCGTGCGTGGCGTCTCATTATATTTCCGGACAGCGTCAATGCTGACAGTCCTGCCAACGACTGTCCCAGCGGGTGGCATTCTCGCTCGCCGGAAGCCCTCCCACGGCCCCGACCGGAGCGATGAGAGGGCTTCCGACATCATGGCGTGCGCTGCTGGACGCTCTTCTGTCCGGAGGGTTTCCCATACTGTTGATATGCGGTTGTCAATGTGCGGGACCTTTCGGCCATGCTTTTATTATAGAGCAGGACGCATTGCCTTTACAGAGACCAATGGACACATTTCCGTGACTACGGGAAAAGAGTGAAAATCAACGCAATCGCGCAAACCAAGCTCATAATCCTAGTTTTCATATTATAAAATTCCTTTCTCTATAATGTGGTTTTCCTTTCCAAATTATTACTGCTATCGCTCCTCCCTTTTATTAAAGTATTTGTCGGTTATAGTTTTATCTGGTCCCCTTCCTGTGATAAAGAGTAGCTATGACCCAATATACTTGAAGTATTTTAGGTTCTATAATGTAATGGCTGCTCAAAGGCAAAAGTTCACATCGAAATAGAAAAAATTTATTGTGGCCGTTACATGAAGCGGTAATATTCAAAAATAGGGGTTGCCAAGATTGTAAATCCATGTAATAATTATTTTAGAAACTTTCTTTACAGGAGTTTTTGACTTTATAAACGAAAACCACCTCACAATATACTGAAAGAGAATGACAAGGAGGAAAAGATTATGCAAATTCTAAAAAGGTACTGGTTCCTGCCTCTTGGGATCTTGATAGCGGTTTTATCTTTCTTATGGGGGCAGGCAGAATCCAAAGACTCACAGAATTCCTGGGACCTCCGTCCTCACTTTATGATACAGGATAAGATATTTTGGATGTCGAGCCAGCCCTGCGGCAGACCCCATCCTGAAGACTTTACATACGTGGCTTCCATTGCGTTCACTCAAACAGACAACACTAAACTTGTGACTCAAAACTACGAAGCAAACGGTTTGCTTGAAGGCACTCCCATCTACATGAATCCTGAAATACCTTATCAAGCGTATACAGAAAATTGGCGGTTTGTAGTTGAGGAAGCTACATTTCGCTGTATTCGACATGATGGAGGTATTTACGTTGACTCTGGAAACCTGTATACTTCTGGAACTTATCATGATGATTACGGCGATATGTACGATGTTGACCAGGAAATAGAATCCGTTCCCCAGGATGCTGTTTACATAGGCCAGACGAAAAATGAGGGCTATGACTTCATTCCGTCACAGGAGCTGGGCTCTAATTTTGAACCGGAATTCTGCAAAGTATATCAAGATTCACAAAACAGCGACCGATTGTATTGCGTCTACAGTGATGGCAAAATCCGTATGCACGTATATATTCCGATGCAATACTGACCGAAACCCTCCCACGGCCCAATTAGAGCAGCGGGAGGGTTTCCGGTTTTATATGGACAGCGTTTCTCTTTATGTCTGGGAGCTGTTGTACTGTTCAAGGAACATGGACGTTTTTCATCAAAGGGCGGCGCTGAATTTCTCAAGACGGCGCATCAATGCTTCGATATCTGCTTTCAGCTGCACCCTTTCAGCGCAATTCTGGGAGCGTGTTTCACCCAAAACGATGTAGTCCAGGGAAGCGTCGAAGAGTACAGAAATATGTACCAGAAGGTCCACAGAACATCCTTTTCTGCCAGACTCGACCCTGCTGAGAAAACTGCGGTCGATATGCAGCAGTTCGGCAGCTTCCTCCTGAGTATAGCCGCTTTCAATGCGAAGACGACGGATACGTTCTCCGCTTTTCTTCATATCGTAGGTCATTTTTACAATCTCCAATCTCAATTTTTTGATATGAGATTGAAAATTAAGGATACTTTGCGATATATGGCTGCCAGATATAGCGCAGAAGGTTTCTGATTTTATGTCACCGGCTTGTTCATACAGATAGATAATAGATGGAGGAATTTGGGAATCCCCCGGTACACTCAAACATGGAAGCCGGATTGACAAAGTTCACATGAAGATGAAAAAAGCAGGCAGCATGTTCATACTGTCTGCAATAAAAAAAGCCTGCGGGACCACAGAGAGGACTGTGATTCCGCAAGCTTTTATATAGAAAGAATTTGCTGTCTGTATTGCGGTAAGCGTTCGTTATGCCGCGGCCATTGCGGTATTGATTGTGTAGGTTTTGTAATCACTGCCGGAGGAATCATGGGCGATGAATGTGAGTTCCAGGTAGTAGTGTTCGCCTGCTGTTGCCTTAATGGTATACGCACCAGAGTAACCATAACCAGAAGAAAGAAGACCGTTAGTTTTTGTTCCTGTAATCGTTTTTACATAAGATCCATTGTCTTTATATACCTTGATCTGTGAAATTCCTAAAGAAGACATTGAATCAAGTGCGTATGTATCAAACTGGATTTGCAGTTCATTACGATTCCTTCCCGTAAATAGTGTTGCTTCATAGGCCAGCAGATAGTCGCTAGCCTGCGTTGCTGCGTATGCTGTCACACAACTAAAGCAGGTTATAAACACAAGGCTCAGAATAATTGCAAAAAATTTCTTCATAAATCAGCTATCCTCCGATTGAATCAACAATTGTTTTAAGCTCATCTTCTTCCAGATGGCCATTGATGGTAATACAGAGATTTCCGTCCGACCATGCGGCGGTTTTTGTTTCTAAATTAGACATTATGTAGAACAATTTCCCATTTGCAATATATTCTGTCACAGGAGATTCATCTTTTTCAAAAACAAGAGCATTCACATTTTCACCTTCACGATACTTGATAATCAACAGAATCAGTATCTCACCGTTTTCATTTGCACAAATACACTGCAAAGTCTGGCTTTTTCCGTTTTCATGGAGCGCAATATCCTGTAACTGATAGCCCTCCGGAAAACAGGCAGGAACCACAGGGATTGAAATATCTAATTTATCAACTTCTGTTTGAATTGCGCGATAGAGTTCGTTTTCCGAGCTGACGAAGGCAGTTTGTTCAGTGACAGCGTCGTTATCGGTTTCAAAGCGGAAATTCTCATTTGTCCAGCGAGCCAAAGTGCCGAACACATCCAGCCCCGCGGCTTGAGCGGCTACCATACAGGCAAGCAGCGCCGCGATGACAGCCGCAACCAATCCAGCTTTACGGAAAACGCTGTGAACATTGCTTACAGTTCCGCTCTCTGTTTTTGTACGTATATCGCTCCTTTCTTCATCGGGATACAGCCGTTGACCCTTTCCGTCTGGGGCCATGTACTGCTGCTGGAACTCCGCCCAAGCGCTGTCAATATCAGAGAGCCGCCCGGTAGGAGAAGTGGTTTCACGCTCCAGAATCACCTCCTCAATTGCATCATAAAAGTCGGAAGTCTGCTGGTTGTCCGGCGCAAGGGGAGCGTCGCCCAGCAATTCCTCCAACTGTTCCGTGGTCAGCCGGCGGAGATAGCCGTAGCGTTTCCTGGCGCTGTATTTTGCATCAGCCATAATAAAACCTCCTATAGATATATGTACTGAGAGGGTGTGATTTTGGACAGGTTCTAAGGAAAATTTTCACCAAATTTCTCCCGGCATCTTTTGTGCAGTTTGTCAATAGCTCGCTGTACCCGCTTCCGACAGGCCCAAATACTGATGCCCAATTCTCCGGCTGCGTCCGCGTAAGACGTGCCATCCACAATAATTTTTTGAAGCAGCGTCAACTCTTCCTATGAAATCAAACCGCTGAACAGTTCCAGTCCGTCGTCCTCCGGCTGTACGGCTGCGGGCTGGCACTGCTCCCCCAGTTCTTCCAGGGATGTAAAAAGCATTTGCTGACGCTGTTTTGTCCGGCGCATATTCTGGCATACATGCTTTGTCGTACTTTTCAGCCACTTGAGCGAATCGGGTGCCGCGGTCAGAGCGTCTGCTTTCTCACAGGCAATATGAAAGGTTTCCTGTGCCGCGACATGAGCGTCGTCCCAGTTCCTCAAAAAACGGTAGGCGTGTACTTCCAAAGCATGAGAATGGGTGCGGTAAAGTCTTTCCAGGGCTTGATCCTGTTCGGGTTTCACCTGGTTTCCACCTCACTTCTTCTGTTCGTTTGATATCCTCTGTGTCAGTCATATTTTACCTGTGCAGATCAGTATAGCACAGATTTTGACAAATAGCTTTCTTTTTGCAAAGAATTTCTCAGACAGTTTTCAGCCCGCCGGAAGGCAAGATTCACTGAGCTGGAATCCTTTTCTAGCGGGCCAAAGCAGTCAAGCCGTTTCCATTACACTGACGAATCAGAGCAATTGTCAGGCGGTGACTATTCGCGTTGAAAAGGTCTCCTTGGATGTATATTTCCGCTTCTTCGTATGTCCAAGCAGCCACATAACTGCCATTATTGGTGAAAATATAGTGTAGATTTCCTCCAGCTTCATATGGTGTGATATTGCTGGCATCTTTTTGATAGGTTCTTGTGTAATCATCTGGGATTTCATCATAAATCTGAATGTTCACTGAAAAATATCCGGAATCGTTTTGGAATAATTGGGAAATCTCCATTGCATTTTCACGCCTTGTTGCTTTGACTGCATTACAGGCTTTGGTCCCCTCCGGTACCCATGTGGGAATAAGGGGGATGGCAGTATGCTCGCTTACGGCTGTCCGCAGTTCATTGCAGGGGTCATTTTCTGGGATTGCCTGTGTAGAACTCTGCTGTTCAGATGTATGGCCGGATACAAACGAGAAAGTTTCTTCCGTCCAATTGGCAAACGCCTGGAAGACATTTACTCCCAGTGCGAATGCAATACCTGACATCAGAATGACAACAATCGCGGCAATTCCAATATAGTGAATCATTGTGCGGAAAGTCCTTGGTCTTTTTCTGCGGGTCGGTGGAGAGGGCAGCTCACAAGTTTTGCCAGCAGAGAAGGCGTCGGCATGATTCTGGTAAGATTCCTGGAATTCCTCCCATGCGGCATCGGTATCTGTTAGCACGTCATCTGCTTCCATCACCTCCATAATTTCTTTTATGAACGCGGCGTCTTCGTCGGACCCGTCAGGTTCGGCCAGCAGCAGCTCTTCCAGTTCTTTTTCGCTCGATTGTTCCAGAATCGGGTGTGCTTTCCTTTTCTCATTTGGCATCCTAGTGGACCTCCTCTATTATGTAATGTCTTCTGGAAAGCATTTGTTCACATGAGTTGTAAAAAAAATTTTAAGATTTGTATTCCTTCCGAAATCGTTCTTTGATTCGCTTGATTCTCATGGCCAGCGCCGATTTCGTCAGGCCGTATTCTGCGCAGAGGTCCTTATAGGAACAGCCATCCAGATACAATCGCTTGAGCAGAGAAGTCCTTAAAGGCCAGAAAACAAAAATAGCCGCCCGCGCTTCTTTGCTGGAAGCTACGAACGGCTATGGCAATTGTTCACTTTCATAAAAAGAAACCAGACCGCAGGGCTTAAATCCTGTGATCTGGCTTTGGTGGACCTGAAGAGATTCGAACTCTCGACCTCTCGGATGCGAACCGAACGCTCTCCCAAATGGTACATTAAGCAGGCCCTTTTCCTTTTGAAGAACTATTGTTTGTTCAGCAGATCGGCATACTTTTGCCGCTCCGACTCAGGAATTTTCAGCGCCGTCATAGCCTGCTCAATGGTTAAACCCATCGTATCCATAAGACTCTTGAGAGAAGTCAAGATGCCTTGTACCATACCTTCGGCTTGACCCTCGGCCCGGCCCTTAGCGATGCCCTTAGCGATACCTTTCTCCATAACGCCTTTGCTCAGATTGCACATGACCGACACCTCCTTCTCCATGGCCTGCGTCATTTGAATGTCATAATCATCCTGTAGGATTTGCCGCTTCTCCGTCTCGCTCGTTTCGTCGGAGAGCAGCACGTCCAGCATCCGGAGTACGCCGTCGTAATTCTCCCCGTCCGGCCCGCCAAGATGCAGCATCACCATGGACAGCAAATCGTAATTCTGAACTGCTTCCGTGTCTTCGCCGACGACAGGCTCTTCGATCAGGCGATATCGGGTGATGCTGTTCTTCCGGAACTTCGGCGGCTTCATGCAAATCCAGATTGAATAAACCTTTTTGATTTTCTCATAGTGAGGTCCTGTAAATTCCCGGCCATACTGGGAGGAAATCATCCGGCTGCAATAGTATATGCCGCGTTTGGTCAGAGGATAGCCGGGATAAAAATCATTCTGGGCCTCTACGTTGATGATCAGACTGATGGCTTCTCCAGAACCGGGCGCAATCGCACGAAAGCGGATATCATAAGTAATGCTCCCCTCATGCAGGGACTTGTCTTGGCTGTCCATGCCGTTGATGATCGTGCCGTCCTCATCCGGCAGAACCGGGATGGAAGATACCTGGGGCTGACCTTCGATATACTTTTCTGCGATATCGTTCACATCGCAGTCCTGATACTCTGAAAGACAGGCTTTCATAATCCGCGCCAGGATTGCTTTTTCGGACAAAACCCGCTTGCAGGCGGCGTCATAGGCAGCGTTTTCGTCTGTAATATGCACGCCCTGCGCAATTGTCGTTTCTGTATCCACTGCCCGCACCTCTCTTTTTCTCTATTTTATCACGACTTTTCATTGCCGTCCACTGTTTTTTGCAGTCAGCTCAGGTCCATGCCGTTCAGATACTGCGTTTCCGAGATATTGAACTCCACCTGAATATCATAGTCTCTTGATAAAGTGACAGCTTTCACAATGTAGGCGGCAATCATCCGTTTTTCCTCCGGCGCGGCAGTGTCGTAGAGATCGGCCCAGGACAGAAGCCTCTGGTGCTGCTTCAGGACTTCATCCGCTAAAGCGCTGGCTTCTGCGATCTGCTCCTGGAGCATGGCAATCTGTCCAGCCAGCTCGTCAATTTTCTGCTGAGTGGTATCCATCCGTTTTTTGACCTGTTCCGGTGTAAACACGCAGTTCCCCTCAATCGAGTCCAGCATCAGGTCTTCCCATTTCGAGAGTTCTCTGACGGCCTTTCCGTGTTCTGCCCTGGCCTTGGTCAACTGCTGTTGCTGCTGCCTGACATTGGCAGTGGTCTGCTTTTTGATGAAGTCCTGTTCGTTCACGGACTTTGCCCGCGCAAAAATACTCCGCAGCAGTTCGTCCACTACGGCGTCTACCTTTTCCGCCCGGTATGTAGACGGCCCGTCACAGACCTGCTTGTGCTGTGTGCGGTTATAGCACTTATAAATGGCAATCCGCTCATTCTCCCCCGCTTTAGGGTGGTGCGTCTTTCGGGCAGTGGATGCAAAAATGCGGCCACCGCAGTGACCGCAAAAGACATTGCCTGACAGAAGCGTCCGGCCAGTATTCCGTTTGGGGCAGGTGCGGGGCGGACGGCTTACCATCGCCTCGCTTTGATCTTTGAGCGTAATCGCCGTTTCCCAGGCCGCTTCGCATTTTTTATCATAATCGGCCGCCCGCTGCTCCCGTCCCGACTGCACACGGGCGAACTGCTCCTGTGTGATAATCTGCAAGTCGGGAAACACTTCCGACATCGTTTCTCCGCTGCGCAGGATGCCTACGTACATGATATTCCGGAGGATATTCTGAATGGATGAGTAGTGAAACGGTTCCTCTGTTCGCAGGTTGATGATCCCCTTTTCCCGGAGTTCGCTGGAAATCTTACGGCCACCGTACCCGAACCGGTCCGCAAGTTCAAAGATTTCCTGAATCGCAGGAACCTCCTCCGGGTTGACTTCGATATCGTAAAGCTCCTTGTTCTTCTTACCTGTGCGGCCCTTTTTGACCAGCTGATAGCCATAGGGAGCCTTGCCGCCGCGGAACCGGCCCTCCTGTACGATCTGTCCCAGTCTGGTTTTGGTCCGGATCGAAGTCTTCAGGCTTTCGCCGGACGCCTGCCAGTAGCGGATGTAGTTCATCAGCTTATCCACATGGGTGTCAAACCGTTGCTGTCCCTCTTCGGCGCTCCAGACCTCAATGCCGTTCTGGACGAACCATTCCACGATGAATGGCGTTTCGTCTTCCTTACGTCCCAGCCGGTCGAACATGAACACAAGCAGAATATCAAATTTGCCCATGGCGGCGTTGCGCTGGATTTCCTGAATGGCGTCGCGGTCCTTCGCAGAAACCTTGAAGCCAGAAACGCCTTTTTCGGAAAATTCCTGCACGATGTCCCAGTTTTTGCATTCCGCAAATTCATGACAGCGCTGCTTCTGCATGGGAATGTCGTCTTTTTCCACCTGTCCTTTGGTCGAAACCCGGTACAGGCAACACACCTTTTTTCTCATAGCAGCCTCCTGTTTTCAGGCCGATTTTCGCCGCAGCCAGCCCGTTTTGAGGATGTCCCGCACAAGGGCGGGGACTTCCTCGTTTGGCTTTGCGGTGAATTTCAGCCGGATGGTTACCCCTCGCAGCACAATTTCCAAGGCTTCGTTTCCGGCAGAGGCAGTATGAGCGTTCCGATTTTCCGGCATAAGCCGCTCCTTTCCTTGAGATTGACAAGCGGTCCCGGCGACTGTCTCCGAAAAACTGCGCAATGCCTGTGCCTGTTTCTTGGGGTTCACAGCAACATTACCACAGATTTCGGAACTTATCCACTCCTTTTCGCAGACAGCCGCCGGGAATTTTTACGGTCGTCAGTTGTTGTTGTTCAGCGTTTCTGACTGTCCTGAAAATAAGTTGGTTCTTTGACGCTGCGGATGAAATCCTCCACATCCTGGAGATTTCGCGTAACCCGCATGGCTGGCAAGGACGTCTGCACGTCGCGGAAGTAACGTCCTCCGGGAACGGCTCGCTCGTCCAAAACGGCAATTACGCAAGTGTCTGTTTCAGTGCGGATTGCTCTGCCAAAGCCCTGCTTCAGCTTGACCTGCATCTCCGGCACCACGACGGCCCGGATGAACGAATGCAAGTCCGGATAGCTCTCCTTCAGCTTCTCTGTTAAGGCGTTCGGCTGTGAAAATGGCAGGTGCGGAATCACCAGCAGAGACACGCAGTCGCCGGGGAAGTCGAAGCCCTCCCAGGCCGCGCCAGCCGCCAACAGAACGCTGCCCGGCTTGGTCTTAAACTGCTCCGTGGTGTGCAAAGCATTGCGGCCCAGAGTGAAGATTGGCCACGGCAAATCCTCCTGTGTCAGTCGCTCTTTGACGGCAGACATTGCGGCGTAGGATGTAAACAGCACCAGCGTATGACCGCAGGCCGCTTTCAGCAGCAAGACGATTGCTTTGGTAAGTTTATCGTAATATATGGAATCCTTCTGCCTGGGAGGAAACTGCGGCAAATACAGCAGACAGTTCCTCCGGTAGTCAAAAGGGGATGGCGAAATAGATTCTGTTACACGGCAGTCTTTGGTCAGTCCAGCGGCTTCCTTGTAATGCTGAAAACTGCCTCCCGCCGCCAGTGTACCGGAGGCAAGGACAATGGACTGAAAGCCGTTCCACAGAGTTCCTTGAAGCTGCGCCGTCAAATCAGAAACAGCAGCGCACAGCATGGTTCCGCCGTCTTCGTCCTCTGCCGTGTAGAACACCATATTGGCGTTTCCTTCACAGAACAGCTTCACTGTTGAGGACAGCTTTTCCAACTGTCTTCGAGTGCTTACGGAGAGCTGGCTCGCTATCTGCTTCTGGATAATATCCAGCACTCTGTCCGGCGCAACCAACAGCCAGGAGAATTCCTGGAAGTCTTTGCCTGCATCGTAGGAATGCGCCAGCTTTTGCAGAAGCGGTCGTGCCATATCCGACAGAGATTCAGCCGCCAGAAGGTATTTTTCTTTCCGGAGGCTGTAGATAAAATTCTGAAAATCCTCCGCGCACAGCCGGATTGCGAACATCTGCCGCGCCGTCTCTGGGAGCTTGTGTGCTTCGTCGATGACAACGGCGCAACATTCCGGAAGGATGTGTCTGCGGCCCGTTCCCCGGTGGATCGCGTCGGCAACAAGCAGGTTATGGTTGCAAATCTGGAATGGATACTGGTTTGCGTCACAGGCGTCCAGAAAGACACGATAGCGGCAATCGTTCCGCTTGCAGTTACAGACCTGCGGCACGCAAACCCGCTCCCGGTCATAGCCGCTGAGGTGAACGGCTTCGTCGAGGTCCAGTTCCTTCCGGAGGGAGAGCAGGGCGTTTCCCGCTTTCCAGTTCTTTTTACTGAGGTCCAGCTGTTCCAGTCTCCGTTTCAGTCGTTCGTCGCAGACATAGTGAGCCTTGCCCTTTCGGATGACGGACCGAATAGGTTCTGCAAGCATTCCGTCAGCTGTCAAAACAGCGGACAGAAAGGGCAGATACTCATCTCGGACAGCTTTTTGTAGGGCAATGCTGGAGGTAGAAACGAGGACAGGTTTGGACGGCTTTCCTTCCACAAACCGAGAACGCAGAAACATGATTCCGGCAACGAGATAGGCATAGGTCTTTCCGATACCCGTCCCGGCGTCGCAGAGAGCAATCCCGCCATCCAACATTACATCGAATATTCGGTGGCTTAGCGCAATCTGCTCCGGTCGTTCCGGCATTCTGTAGGAAGGAAGCAGTTCCTTAAAGACATGATCGATGTCATTATGGGAGTCCCGCTTGATTTGTTCCTTCATTTTTTGTTCCTCTTTTTTTCGTTTCTTTGAACAGTTCCACCGCATTTGCAGCACGCGCCCCGGTGGTTTGGGAACAGTACGGGACAGGTCCGGCAAGACCTGCGCGGGCGTATGTCAAGGGTCTCTGCTGCTTTCAACCCAAGGGCAGCCCCGCCTCTCTCATGCGGAGGCCAAGCATGGCGTCTCATTGTATTCCCAAACAGCGTCATAGCTGACTTCCTTGCCAAGGGCCGTCCCAGCAGGTGGCATTCTCGCTGGCCGGAAGCCCTCCCACAGCCCCGACTGGAGCGATGGGAGGGCCTCCAACATCGTGGCGTGCGCTGCTGGACGCTCTTCTGTCCGGGAGGTTCCCCGTACTGCTGATATGCGGTTGTCAAGGAGCAGGACCTTCCGGCCATGCTTCTATTGTAGAGGAAACTTTCCGGTTTTTTTAGAGTGGATTCGTCACATTTCCGTGACAAATAGTCACATTACATCACAGCTTGTTCTGGAACGCTTCCAGATGATCCATCAGCTGCGCAATTTCCTCCTTCAGAGCCGTTTTGTCGACGCTTTCCTGCCCCCGGCCCAAAACAAACAGATCCAGCGTCACGTTGAAGAACTCCGACAGCTGAACCAGCAAATCAACCGAGCAGCCGCGCTTTCCCGCTTCGATATGGCTCAAAAGACTCCGGTCAATCCCCAGCTTTTTTGCCAACGCTTCCTGTGTGTATCCGTGTTTATTGCGGAGTTGACGGATTCGTTCTCCGCTCTTTTTCATGTCGTACATTTTGAATCTCCAATCTCTTAGTTTTGATGTGAGATTGGAAATCACGGGTAACCTGCGATATAGGGCAGCCAAAAGCGCTTTCGCACAGAAGGAACCGTCAGACAAAAAACAGACCAGCAGGAACGCATTGAAGCGATTCCGGCAGGTCTGTTTGATATGAAAACGCGGGGTGTATTCTCAGCGCGGCGCAGAGGCGTCCCGGCAAAAAGACAGGTAAATTTTTGGACAATATTTTCAATAAATCCTTTTAAGAAAAAAGCGCGCATCTATGCTTTCTCCCGCAGCAAAGCATAGATGGCGTCTGTTCCGAATCCCGCTAAGCGCTGCTGTTTCCATATGGCTGCTTTACGGGATTTTGATGATCTTAAAATGATTCCGAAAGGCAGGTTTCAACTGGGGAAATCCTGCGCATAAAACATAGCTTACAGGCAGTTCCATAGAAGGAACACCGCAGACGGGAAAATGTAACTATTTTCCTGTCGTGGATTTGAACAAGAAACTTCGTTCAAAATATGGCAGATTTTATGTTGCGGCAGAAGCGGATGGTTGTTTATATAAATAGAGACTTATGAAAGGGAGCGGATGTCGATGACAGGAAATATACTGCGCCGCCTGTTCTGCGCGGTACTTTGTATCGGTTTGCTGTGCGGCTGTACAACGGCGACAGAATCAACAGAATCTCCGCCTGAACCTGCAAAGACGAAGGCGGCCGCAAAAAGGGAGCAGGTCTCTGTGGAAGTCCAGTGGATTGAAACCGTTGCGGAGGTCCCGCCCGGCGACCCGGAACTGAATGGCCGTCTGTGGAAAGGTCCCATGCCGGAGGGCGTCGATTTACGGGACCGAATCTATACGGACTTCCAGGGCACAATGAACATGATTGATCTGGATGGCAATCTGGTCCGCTGGGGTTGGAACGGGGACAATCTTGACGCCGGATGGAGCTATGAGGACGGCAAACAGACCTTTATGCAGCGGAATGTGCTGATGAAGAATGTTCAAAAAGTGACTTGGGGCTTTCGGGCGTCCCTGGCGATTGACGGCAATCAGGATTTATGGGGCTGGGGTTCAAATTTTTGCCTGCTGCTGTATAACGGCGACTCGTACCATCCGCCCAGGGAACCGATTAAGATCCTGTCTGGCGTAAAAGACGTAACAGCCGGGGATTTTAACACGGCGGTCGTGCGGACGGACGGCAGGCTTCAGGTCTGGGGCCGTATAGACATCCTTGGGGATATGGCGAACTATGAGGAACCTATGACGCTCCAGACCGGGATAGAAAAAGTCTGCTCTGTGGATACGCTGATGTACATTGACCAGCAGCACCGTCTGTATTACTACCCGGATGGATGGGGCAAACAACACGAGCCAAAGCTGTTGGACTGCGATATAGACGATGTTTCTTTTCTGCTTTGGAACTTCTTTCTTGAGCGGAAAACGGATGGAAGCGTATGGATCAGGCATTTTAACAGTAAACCGGTTCTTGTTGCGGAAGACAGCAAACAGCTTGCCTATAACGGCTATATCGCGCCGGATGGAACCTTTTGGAGCTGCCGGAAGCTGGAGGATGTGGAGGATGATCCTGGACTTTCCCTGATTGTACAGCCAATGGATTCTGCCTGTTCCATGATTGAATACGGAAACAGCGGAAACCGCGGCAGTGTTCACATTATGAAAGATGGAGAAGTCCGGGTTTGCAAGGAGGGATTCGGGTAAAAAAGGCGGCGGCCCCAAATGGAGCAGCCGTCTTTTCACATGGGCAAATCAGGTCTTGTCGTTCAGCCCGACAATTTGCGGGACTTCCCGCGTAGGGGGAATATTGATGGTTGCGCCCACCATCTGCGTGGAGCCGCCGCCGTCAAGCATGATGCCGCGGTATTTGTGCGTTGTGTTGCCATCCTGAATGGACAGGCGCTTCATGATTGCGGCCCGGAGAGTCGCGGGAGAGACTGCCTGATCGACTACGAACAAGTACACTCTGTCGTTGGCGAGGTCAGCTACCATTGCGGAACGTCTTGCGGGAGAATTGTACGCGCTTTCACTCTCGTTGTTGAACTTGGTACTCCAACTGCTGTCACCAAGGAACAGGTTGATACCGCCCTGAAGCCAGGTGCTGTTGCTCACAAGCGAGCTGCTGGAGTTTACGATGTTGGAGGAGAAGCCCAGCGAACCATTTGCGCGGTAGATCGCACTTTTTCCGACGCTGTTCGTGAAACCATCCGGCAGAACTCCATGAACCTCGTGAACATCGGCGTCATTCAGGATACAACCCTGACGGACTCCATTTTGGTAGGCTAGGTTCATGATGTGATGATCTCCGCCGCTGCTGTTATCAAACCAGCTGGCGTTGATGCCATACTCACCCGAAGCGGAGAGCGTTTTCACGGTTCCCGTCTGATGGTATCTTCGGGAGAAACTCGAGACCTTGATGTTGCTGGACCGTGTGCAGATCTCATACAAGGTGACGGATTTGCCGCTGATTGTGTAGGTATTTTGGGCACAGGTGTGACTTTTAGCCATTTTTGATAACTCCTTTCATTTGATTGTCCTCGCGCGCCGGACAAAAGAAAAGGAGCGAATATGGCATCAAAATGTAAACCCGCCGTCAAAAAATATTTTTATTTTTTCATTGTTGCGATAACCCTCGACAGTTGTTTTTATAATAGGGGAGGGAATTATATAAAGGACAGAAACGGAGGAAAGAAGATGAAAAAATGGATCAGCAAAGGCGTGTTTTTTCTGACAGCACTGGCGATGCTGGCGGTCCCGGCGTTGGCGGAGGAATCGGAAACCCTGCTGCCGCGCATCCGAAATGAAGAACCGGGCTTTGCCGATAC
>Ga0209064_1003367_pt1 | contig 14196 bp, 13 predicted proteins | sample Inofromicrocosms_FD_187498 | JGI IMG/M metagenome (GOLD analysis project Ga0209064, IMG submission 187498) | Mouse cecum microbial communities from Vienna, Austria - Inoculum for glucosamine and mucus D2O microcosms (SPAdes) (version 2) | ecosystem: Host-associated > Mammals > Digestive system >... | reverse complement strand
CTTCGTCCTCTTCAAGAGCCGCAGCGATTTTGTTAACTCCATGGCTGATGGACGCATGATCCTTTCCACCCAGTATGGAACCTATTGTCTTCAAGGGCGTGTCCGTCAGGTTGCGGCAAAGGTACATGACAATCTGCCTTGCCAGCACGATTTCGGAATTTCTTTTTCGGCTCTTTAAATCAGAAATCGGTATGTTGAAATGTTCGGAAACCGTGTCTATGATAAGATCCGGAGTGATATCCCGTTGGTCGTCCGCGGAAATCATGTCCTTCAAAGCTTCCGCCGCCAGTTCAATGTCTATCTCCCTATTTTCAAGGTTGGCAAGGGCAATCAATTTGTTTAAAGAACCTTCCAGTTCTCGAATGTTGGATTTGATGTTGTTTGCAATGTACTGCATGACATCATCCGGTATGTTATATCGTTCCAAGTTGTCCAACTCCACTTTCTTTTGCAGGATGGCCATCCTTGTCTCGTAATCCGGAGAGGAAATGTCTGCAATCAATCCCCATTCAAACCTCGTCCGTAGTCTTGCTTCCAACGTTTCAATGTCCTTTGGAGGCTTGTCACTGGAAATGATAATCTGCTTTCCAGACACGTGAAGATGGTTGAACGTATGGAAAAATTCCTCCTGCGTGCTTTCCTTTCCAATGATGAACTGGATGTCGTCTATCAAAAGGACATCATTGGAACGGTACTTTTCACGAAAGGCGGTGATAGCCAGTTCATTCCCGGTCTTACCCATTTTCAAGGATTCAATCAGTTCATTCGTAAAGGTTTCGCTTGTCACGTAAAGAACTTTTTTGGAAGAATCTTTTTCCAATATGAAGTGGGCGATGGAATGCATCAGGTGTGTTTTTCCGAGTCCCACTCCCCCATATATGAAGAGCGGGTTGTAAATTTCTCCCGGTGATTCCGATACGGCGATGGAGGCCGCATGGGCAAACTTGTTGTTATTTCCCACGACAAAGGTGTCAAAAGTATATTTCGGATTCAGATTGGCGTTCTCAAACACGGCGTTTAATTTTTTGCCTTGCGTGACATCCACCTTTTTTTGTTGGATGACCACGTGATCCTTCGTGACGAAGGATACTTCGTACTCATGCCCGGTTACTTCCGCGATGCATACCTTAAAAGGAAGCTTGTACTTGTTTTCAATATGCTCGAGGCTCCCTTCCAGTTCAACAAGGATGTAGACGGTGTTGTCTGATACCTCGTATACTTTCAGAGGTTCTATCCAAGTCGAAAAGGCGAGGTTACTGGAAGAATATTCCAGTTTCATCTTATTAAGAATAAGGTTCCAGTTTTCTTCTACAACGTTCATCCCAATGCTCCTGACTTCTATAATAGTATAGGTGATATATTTTACCATGGGCATACGCTCCGTTTTAGGGCGTTGTCCTTAAGCGTGAGCCTTTTATGACACAAAAACACTCTCCGTTCTATTTTACATCAAAATGGGCTTAGAATCAATCAAAAAGATGTGTATAACTATAGATTCGACTTATTAACATGTAATAAGTGCCAAAAATCAATAAATTTTGAAGTTCGGAAATATTTATCCACACCGATTTTGAGAGTTATCCACATTGTTTAAGCGAGTTATCCACATTTTATCCACAAGTTATTCACATTAGGTGGAAAAGTGTCATATTTACGGTATCTGGACATGTGGTGGTGGGATAAACTTCATGAAAAGAAAAAAATACGAGAAAATGAATAAAATAGGTAGTATTTACTTGACTTCAACACATTTTTTGAATATAATTAAGAGCAGTGTCTTTCAGTAATTATATATAATAAGAAAGAACGAATCATATTCTGACGTATGAACCCGTTGATTTTAATTAAATGACGCGGGGAGGATTCGTACGCCAGTATGGCGAACCATGTTTGCCACGTTATGATAAGGACAGGCATTCGATTAGACGGTGTCATATAAAGGGAGGTGTATGGATAATGAAGATGACATTTCAGCCGAAGAAGAGAACCAGGGCGAAAGTTCATGGGTTCAGGGCAAGGATGAGCACACCGGGTGGAAGAAAAGTACTTGCTGCCAGAAGAGCAAAAGGAAGAAAGAGGATATCAGCCTAGGCCGCATTTTTGTGGCCTTTTCTTCTATATTTTTCTTCTATAATTAAAAATTAGGAAATGGTGCAATGGAATTTTCAGAATCTTTAAAGAAAAATAAGGATTTTCAAAACGTCTATCAAAACGGCAAGTCCTATGCGAACCGTTATTTGGTCATGTACGTCTTGAAGAATGAGACGAAGGCAGGAAAAAACCGCGTAGGCATTTCGGTAAGCAAGAAAGTGGGCAACAGCGTGGTAAGGCATCGGGTTACCAGGCTGATAAGAGAGAGTTATCGAATTTCGGAAGCACACTTCCAAGGTGGATATGATATGGTTATTGTGGCAAGGGTCAATGCGAAAGGAAAGAGCTATTCAGATATGGAGGGCGCATTGCTCCACTTGGGAAGGCTTCATAAAATATATAAATAAGGAAAGCAAAGCGGATGAAAAAGATTCTTATAGGGATGATTCGGTTTTATCAGAAAAACATATCTCCCATGGGCGGGGCCAAGTGTAAGTATTACCCCACGTGTTCCCAGTATGGCTTGGAGGCCATAGAAAGGTACGGGGCGTTTCGGGGAGGCTTGATGGCCGTGTGGAGGATTCTGCGATGCAATCCTTTTTCAAAAGGCGGATATGATCCGGTACCTTAAGGAGGATGGAAGATGTTGGTTTTATTAACGACGGGAATGGGCAGGTGGCCCATCATACGAGAGCTGGCTTGGCTGATGGGAAAGATAATGGATGGCATATATTATGTCATGAGCCATTTGTTTGACGTGGAAAACATTGGGGCGTGTATCATTATTTTCACGATTATCACGTTTACGTTGTTGATTCCGTTGACAATCAAGCAGCAGAAGTCATCAAAATTGATGGCAATCGTGCAACCGGAAATCACGAAAGTACAGAAGAAATATCAAGGAAAGACTGACCAGGCATCCCAGCTGAAGATGCAGGAGGAGATGCAGGCGGTATATGACAAGTATGGGACTTCGATGACGGCGGGATGTCTGCCCTCATTGATACAGATGCCGTTTCTGTTTGCCTTGTACCCGGTCATTCAGAACATTCCGGTTTATGTGAGCGGAGTAAGGGAATTGTATAAGCCTATCGTGGAAGCGATTACGGCAACCGGCGGTTATCAAAAAATAATGGAAGAAATTGGTTCGGTAAGTCCCATCCTGATGTCGGCGAAGGAGTTTGATTATACGGACAGCACGGTTTTGACGAACGTTTTGTATCATTTTCAGGATGCGACGTGGAACACTTTGCTGAAAGAAATGCCGTCCATTGGATCGGTAGTGGAAACTACCAGGACATCTATTACGAATATTAATGATTTTTTTGGAGTAAACATTGCCGAAACTCCTTGGAACATGTTGCAGGCTTCCTTGCATCCAATGGCGATAACAGGAATCATTGCCGCGGTATTGATTCCTGTGCTTGCAGGCTTGTCACAGTTCGTCAGCACGAAGTTGATAACGGCGACAACGCAGCAACAGCAGACGAACAATGGAGGCAATGACGCGATGGGCAATTATATGAAGTCCATGACGTACACGATGCCGTTGGTGTCCGTGTTTATTGGATTCACGATGCCGGCCGGACTTGGTATTTACTGGATAGCCAGCGCAGTCGTAAGATGCATCCAGCAGATTGCAATTAACAAGTATCTAAGCACAAAGAGCATCGAGTCCATTATTGAGGAAAACAAGCAGAAGGCCGAGAAGAAAGCAAAGAAAAAGAAAAACAGCGTTTCTGCCGAAACGATTAATAGAATGGCCACCGCCAACACGAGAAATATCGAGAAGACCTTCGTGATGAGTGAGAAGGAAAAGGAAGAAAAGATCGCGAAAGCCGCCGAGTATCGTAAGAATGCGAAGAGGGGCAGCATGGCGGATATGATTAACATGGTAGATCGTTATAATAATGGACAAGTCGAGCCTCCTGTACCGGTGGAAGAAGAACCGACGGACAAGAAGGGGAAGAAAAAGAAGAAATAAGTACGAGAACAGGAGCATAAATGAAAGTTTCTATCTTTTATTGGTGAATGAGAAAGGAAGGGCTTACAATGGAAGGAAGTATCAGGGTATCAGCAAAGACCGTTGACGACGCGATTACCGAAGCATTGATTCAATTGGGAGTGACCAGCGACAGGCTGGGATATAACGTGATTGAAAAGGGGAGTGCCGGATTTCTTGGAATCGGCATGAAACAGGCCGTGATTGAGGCGTGGAGAAAGAAGGTTGAGAAGGAAGACAACATTGACGAGAAAAAGGAAGAACTGGTTGAAGACTTCAAGAAGGAAGTAGAGAAAGAGTTGAAGAAAGACTTTAGCGAGGACTTCAAGAGAGACTTTAACAAAGATTACGACAAGGACTTCAACAAGGATAGAAGGGATTTCAAGAAAGATAGAAAAGATTACAAAAAAGATTATAAGAAAGACTACAAGAAAGATTATAAGGCAAGAAATAATTTTTCCACGGAATATGCGGAAGACAAGGTAGCCGAAAAAAATGCGGCAATGGAAAGGTCCTTTGAAAAGAAAGAAATCGAAAAGAGGGAAAATCCACGCGGAAGGCATACGGTTGAGATTGTCGAGGTGACGGAAGAAACTGTTCAGGCTGTTGAGAAATTCTTGGGTGACACTTTGAAAGCCATGGGAATGGAAGTGGAAATCGTATCCAAAGTGGAAGAAGATGGTTGTCTTAGCATGGAGATGAAAGGGGAAAATATGGGAATCCTTATCGGAAAGAGGGGACAGACCTTGGATTCCTTGCAGTATCTGGCAAACAGGGTGGCGAACAAGCACCAGAGCGGTTATGTGAGGGTGAAGCTTGATACAGAGAATTATCGGCAAAGAAGGGAAGAGACGTTGAGGCACCTGGCTAAAAATATTGCCTATAAGGTGAAAAGAAACAGGAAACCGGTGGGATTGGAGCCGATGAACCCATACGAGAGAAGGATTATCCATTCCGCGTTGCAGTCCGACCCATATGTTACAACACATAGTGAAGGAGAAGAACCTTACAGGAAAGTAGTCGTAACATTGAAACGATAAATAATGGAAACGATAGAAAATGTAACAGGACATTTTATACTTCACGTAAAATTATGGAGTGTAAAATGTCCTTTGTTGCCATTTGCACAAGGAAGCGAATGCCGGTTTACAGAGATAAGGAGCAGTGTACACCGACGACGCTACATGGGGGAAAATATATTTGCCCCGCATCAATGTATTACGGAAAAATGATAGAAAAAAGAAAAGGGAAGGAATTTTGAATGGAAAGCAAGGAAACCATTGCCGCGATTTCCACGGGAATGACAAATTCGGGGATTAGTATTGTTAGAATTAGCGGGGACGAGGCCTTTTTGGTGATTGACAAGATTTATAGAGGAAAAGCCACTTTGTCCGGGGCGATGAGCCATACCATCCATTATGGGTTCATCGTGGACATGGAGAATACGATTGACGAGGTACTTGTCAGCATCATGCGCGCGCCAAGAACATTTACCGGAGAGGATACAGTGGAAATCAATTGTCATGGCGGCATGTTCGTTACACAAAAAATTCTTGCAACAGTTATAAAAAATGGGGCAAGACTTGCACAACCCGGTGAATTCACGAAAAGGGCTTTTTTAAATGGAAAAATGGATCTTACCCAGGCGGAATCGGTGATGGATGTCATACAGTCACAAAACGAGTATGCCCTACATAGCTCAATTGGCCAGTTAAAGGGAAACTTGAAGAGGAAAATCGAAGGCATGAGGGAAATGATTCTCTACCATACCGCTTATATAGAAACGGCCTTGGATGACCCGGAGCATGTCGACATGGAGAATTATGGGAAAGAATTATTGCCGGTCATAGAAAAAATTTCCGAAGACGTAAGAAGGCTGATTGAATCGGCAGATGCGGGACGAATCATGAAGGAAGGTATCAACACGGTTATTTTGGGAAAACCAAATGTAGGAAAGTCTTCCTTGTTAAACGCCCTCTCAGGGTATGACAGGGCAATTGTCACGAACATAGAGGGAACGACCAGGGACGTCCTGGAAGAACAAGTAAGGGTAGGCGGTATTGTTCTAAATCTTATGGATACTGCGGGCATTCGGGAAACAAGTGACGAAATTGAAAAAATAGGGGTGGATCGGGCGTTAAAGTATGCGGAAGATGCAGATTTGATTTTATACGTCGTGGATGCTTCCAGATCATTGGATGAAAATGATGAAAAAATTTTGGATTACATTTATGACAGAAAATTTGTCATTTTACTTAATAAAAGTGACTTAAATGTACAAATTACGCAGGAAATCTTGCAAAATAGGATAAAAGAAAAATACGAAGAAAATTTTATCATAAATATTTCAGCAAAAAATGGAACGGGTATTGAAGAATTTGTCGAAGTGTTGAAAAAGATATGTTTTCGTGGGGAACTTCGTCTCAACGAGGAAGTTTATATCACAAACCTGCGGCAGAAAGAGGCATTACAAAGGGCACGGGAAGCCTTGGGTAAAGTGGAAGAAAGTATAGGGATGGGAATGCCGGAAGACTTTTATTCGATTGACATGATGGATGCATACGAAGCACTTGGAACGATTACGGGAGAAACGGTGGGAGAGGATTTAATCAATGAAATATTCAGCAAATTCTGTATGGGAAAATAGAGATTGTTATGATGTCGCGGTGGTAGGGGCCGGACACGCCGGATGCGAGGCCGCCTTGGCAACGGCCCGCATGGGATTTAAAACAATACTTTTTACGGTGAGCGTTGACGGGATAGCCTTGATGCCGTGCAATCCAAATATAGGAGGAAGTTCAAAGGGGCATTTGGTCAGGGAAATAGATGCCCTTGGCGGGGAAATGGGGAAGGTGATAGACAGAACCTTTATCCAGTCAAAAATGTTGAACCGCTCGAAAGGCCCGGCGGTACATTCTTTGAGGGCGCAAGCGGATAAGGCGGATTATAGCAGGACGATGAGGCAAGTCTTGCAAAATCAAGAGAGACTGGATATCCGTCAAATGGAAGTGACCGATATCCTGACAGAAGAATTAAAAACAACTAATGACGAAAAAACAACTATAGTTGGAAAAAAATATGCTGCTAAAAGAGTAATAGCTGTTCGTACTTATTCAGGTGCAACTTATAGATGTAAGGCTGTAATTTTATGTACGGGAACATATTTGAAGGCGCGATGCATTTATGGGGAGGTAAGCATGCAGACGGGACCAAACGGACTGCAGGCGGCTAATTATTTGAGCGACAGTTTGAAGTCAATAGGAATTGAGATGTATCGATTTAAGACGGGGACGCCGGCCAGGATAGATAAGAATTCAATTGATTTTAGCAAGATGGAAGAACAAAAAGGAGATAAGAGGATTGTACCTTTTTCCTTTGCGACAAATCCAGATGATGTTCAAATAGAACAAGAATCCTGCTGGTTAACTTATACGAATGAAACGACACATGACATCATAAGAAAGAATTTGGATCGATCGCCATTGTTTTCTGGGATGATAGAAGGTACCGGACCCAGGTATTGTCCGTCTATTGAAGACAAGGTGGTTAAATTCGCTGATAAAAACAGGCATCAAGTTTTTATAGAGCCGGAGGGTCGTGAGACAACGGAAATGTATGTGGGAGGAATGTCCAGTTCGTTGCCGGAAGATGTCCAATATGACATGTATCGAAGCGTCCCTGGATTGGAACATGCGAAGATTGTCAGAAATGCGTATGCCATTGAATATGATTGTATTGATGCGAGGCAGTTGAAAAGTACGTTGGAATTTAAAAATGTGGAAGGGCTTTTTAGCGGTGGACAATTTAATGGAAGCTCAGGTTATGAGGAAGCGGCAGCCCAAGGATTGGTTGCCGGAATAAATGCTGCCAGAAAATTACAAGGAAAAGAAGGCATTGTAATAGACCGTTCACAGGGATATATAGGAGTATTGATTGACGATTTGGTCACGAAGGAAAGTCATGAACCATATCGTATGATGACCTCACGTGCAGAATATAGATTATTGCTTCGTCAGGATAATGCAGATTTGAGGCTTACAAAGATTGGGTATGATGTAGGACTGATTGATAAAGAGAGATATCAAAAACTTCTGAAAAAGGAACAAATGATATTTGATGAAATAGAGAGGGTTAATAGGACGAACATAGGCACGTCAGAGGAAGTTCAGAGACTTCTTGAAAATCATGGAAGTACTCCTCTCGTTTCTGGAATTAAGTTGGCTGAATTAATAAGAAGGCCTGAGTTGTCATATGAATGTTTGGAGTCAATTGACAAAGAACGCCCAGAACTTCCTTTTGACGTGGTTGAACAAGTAAACATCAATATAAAGTACGAGGGATATATAAAAAGACAAGAACGCCAGGTGGAACAATTTAAAAAGTTGGAGAATAAAAAAATACCTGAAGATTTGGATTATGAAAAAATAAAAAGTTTGAGGATAGAGGCCAAGCAAAAATTGACTGCCATGCGTCCTGTATCTATTGGACAGGCATCCCGTATATCTGGCGTATCACCAGCGGATATCTCAGTGTTGCTCGTATACTTAGGAGGTGAAAGATAAAATTGAAAAAATTTGAAAATCAATTAAATCAGTTTGATATTTGTTTGAATGAAGAACAGAAGATGCAGTTTCAAAAATATTTTGAATTATTAATTGAATGGAACAAAGTGATGAATTTGACCGCAATCACGGAGAGAGAGGAAGTTAATGAAAAGCATTTTGTGGATAGTTTGGCTATTGCAAAAGATTTGGACATGAACAATGTGAAGCAAGTGATTGATATAGGAACGGGGGCTGGTTTTCCTGGAATACCATTAAAAATAGCATTTCCACATTTGGAGATTGCGTTGCTTGATTCTCTTCAAAAGAGAGTGAAATTCCTTGATGAAGTAATATGCAAATTGCAGTTGAAAAAAATATATGTCTTTCATGGGCGGGCGGAAGATTATGCAAGGAAGGAAGAACATAGAGAAAAGTATGATTTGTGTGTGTCCCGTGCGGTGGCAAATTTGGCATCATTAAGTGAATATTGTATTCCTTATGTTAAAGTGGATGGAAAGTTCGTGGCATACAAAAGTGGTATGATAGACGAGGAAGTAGAAAAATCTTTACGAGCAATTCAAATTCTTGGCGGAAAGGTGGAGAAGATAGAAAAATTCGAATTACCAGACAGTGACATAGGCAGAGCGTTTGTTTATATAAAAAAGGTGAAGAATACTTCAAAAAAGTATCCGCGCAAGGCGGGAATTCCTGCAAAAGATCCGTTATTATAAAAATGACGAAATGCAAAATGTTTCACGTGAAACATTAGAAATATGGATATAAATATCAAAAGGAATGTTTCACGTGAAACATTCCTTTTTAATGTAATAGGAAACTTTACTCCCCCTATGACACAAAAATCTCCGAGAGATGCGCACTTCGCACTTATGGAAAATGGCTGCTGACACAGCCACACTTCGGCGCGAGAATCTGGTTTTGCGGATTCTTTGTCCTGCTAAAACTAGCAATAATAAAAGAAAGATTTTTTGAAATTTTGCAAGCACGCAGAGTGTAATGAATTGAATTACTCCGTACTGCGTGCTCTCGTAATCCTGGTATCATGAATTGCGAATATCACAATACCAAAATGTATTTTGATTCCAGCATCATGTCATGTAGAGTTTTATTTGAGACAAAGAGACAATTTGCCGATAAAAATAATGATTTCAAGCAATAAAAATTGCAAATAATGATGAAAATGACGAAAAATGTTTCACGTGAAACATTTAGTGGATTATATTGTCAATTGGTGATATAATAATAGAATGAAAGAAAGGGGTGCACTTATGAGTAGAATTATTGCGATTGCAAATCAAAAAGGCGGGGTTGGAAAAACTACCACCGCAATTAACTTGTCATCTTGCTTGGCGAGTCTTGGAAAAAAAGTATTGTCTTTGGATCTTGATCCGCAGGGCAATATGTCAAGTGGATTGGGGTTGGACAAGGAAAATGTTGAAAATAGTATTTATGACTTGATTATTGGTGAGAAGAATATTGAGGAATGTATTTATAAAGATGTTATTGAAAATGTAGACGTGCTCCCCTCGGATGTAAATCTTTCTGCCGCAGAAATTGAATTGATTGGTGTGGAAAATAAGGAGTATATTATAAAACAAGAAGTTGAGAAGATAAGGGACGAGTATGACTATATAATCATTGATTGTCCTCCTGCATTGAGCATGCTTACTATCAATGCAATGACGACGGCAGATTCTGTTATAGTACCTATCCAGTGTGAATATTATGCCTTGGAAGGTTTAAGCCAGTTGATACATACGATAGAATTGGTAAAAGAAAGGTTGAATGCTGCACTGGATATAGAGGGAATCGTGTTTACCATGTATGATGCCAGGACAAATCTTTCCTTACAAGTGGTGGAAAATGTAAAGGATAATTTGAACCAAAACATATATAAGACGATTATTCCGAGAAACATTCGATTGGCGGAGGCTCCTAGTTATGGAATGCCAATCAATTTGTATGCACCTAAATCTGTCGGGTCACAGAGCTATTTCTTGTTGGCAGAAGAAGTTATAAATAGAGAAAATAGTGTGGAGGAAAAGTGATGGTCGCAAAAAGAAAAGGCCTGGGAAAGGGATTGGATAGTCTGATACCAGCGAAAAACGATGCGGGTGCAAATACGGTTCAGAATACAGAACAAAAGATAGAATCAAAGATTACGGTAAATGATAAAAATGGTGAGGAGAAGAACGGGGAAACATTTTTAAAAATCAATCAAGTGGAGCCAAACCGTGACCAACCAAGAAAAGAATTTGATGAAGATGCCTTGATGGAATTGGCAGACTCTGTCAAGCAGTTTGGAATATTGCAACCTTTAATTGTTCAAGAGAGAAAAGACTATTATGAAATCATAGCAGGTGAAAGAAGGTGGCGTGCCGCAAAAATTGCAGGACTGAAAGAGGTTCCAGTTATCATTCGGGATTATACAAAACAAGAAATCGTGGAAATTTCTCTAATAGAGAATATACAGAGAGAAAATTTAAATCCAATTGAAGAGGCAATGGCATTTAAGAGGTTGTTGGAAGAATTTAACCTTAAGCAGGATGAAGTGGCAGAAAGAGTGTCAAAGAGCAGGACAGCTGTTACCAACTCGATGAGACTTTTGAAATTGAGTCGTCGAGTGCAGCAAATGATTATAGATGACATGATTTCAACGGGACATGCCAGGGCCTTGCTGGCAATTGATGATGAAGAATTGCAGTATACGATTGCCACGAGAATATTTGACGAAAAGATGAGCGTACGTGATACGGAGAAGCTTGTCAAGTCATTAAAATTAAAAAAAGAACCAAAAGAGGAACCCAAAAAAGAAAAATTAGAACACGCGTTTGTGTATGATGATATCGTTGAAAAAATGAAAAATGTAATAGGGACAAAAATCAGTATTAATGCAAAGCCGAATGGAAAAGGAAAAATAGAAATCGAGTATTATTCAGAAAAAGAATTAGAAAGAATTTATGATTTGATTATGTCTATTCGGGAAGAATAGAAAGGTGAAAATTGAAAAGGGGGTATTGAAGTAAGCGCGGTCAAATGAAATATGTTGCCGTTTGCATACCGACGCCGGTGGAAAAAATAACGGGAGATAAATAGGAGGTATCGGAATAGAAAATGGGAATATTTGATTATATAGAACCATATTCCATTTATTTTATTCTGGCATTGGTCGTGATTCAGATTGTCCAGACGTTTTTCTTGATACATGTGAATATGAAATATAATCGATTGAAACGGACATACTCTTCATTTATGAAGGGGAAGGATGGAAAAACCCTGGAAGAAAGAGTAATGGAAATCTTTGGAAAGATTGAAGAGGCGAGAAAAGAATCAGATAATATTCGGGAAGAAATTAGAAACATAGAAAAGAAAATAAAAAAACACTATCAAAAAGTGGGGATTGTGAGGTATAATGCTTTTGAAGGGATGGAGGGAAACTTAAGTTTTGCATTGACCGTGCTTGATGAAAATGACAATGGATGGCTTTTTGATTCGATGAATACGGAAAGGGAAAACCACAATTTTATCAAAGAAATTATAAAAGGAGAAAGTTACATTGAACTGACAGATGAGGAAAAGGAATCATTGGAGCGGGCAATTTTTCAAGAAGTATATGACATCAGATATATGGACAACCTTCCATGACAAGTAATCCATGGCATCATCGGGATTAAAACAACTTTTGTCCCAACATCATGACATTATAAAATAATGCAGTAAAAATAGTATGAAAAGGATATGGAGGAAAATAAAATGTTAGATTTAAAGTTTGTAAGAAGTAAACCGGAAGTTGTAAGACAGAACATCAAAAATAAATTTCAGGATGAGAAACTTCCGCTGGTAGACGAGGTATTGGAATTAGATTCCAGAAACCGTGAAATCAAGCAGGAGGTGGAAGCGCTTCGCGCACAAAGAAACAAGATTTCAAAACAGATTGGCGCGTTGATTGCACAAGGAAAGAAGGAAGAGGCGGAGGAAGTCAAAAAACAAGTGGCAGAAAATGCGGATAGGATAGAGGTGTTGTCCGCAGAAGAAAAGCAAGTGGAAGAGAAATTAAAAAAGGACATGATGACGATTCCAAATATTATCGATCCGTCCGTTCCGATAGGAAAAGATGACAGTGAAAATGTCGAGCTGGAGCGATATGGGGAACCGGTCGTGCCAGATTTTGAGATACCTTATCACACGGACATCATGAAACGCTTTGACGGGGTAGATTTTGAAAGTGCGGGAAGGGTGGCAGGAAACGGATTTTATTATTTAATGGGAGACATTGCCAGGTTACATTCGGCCGTGATATCCTATGCCAGGGATTTCATGATCAACAGAGGATTTACTTATTGTGTTCCACCTTTCATGATTCGAAGCAATGTGGTTACCGGAGTAATGAGTTTTGCCGAGATGGATGCCATGATGTATAAAATCGAGGGCGAAGACTTGTATTTGATAGGTACGAGCGAACATTCCATGATTGGCAAGTTTATTGACACGATGATAGAGGAAAAAGAACTTCCCAAAACCCTGACAAGTTATTCTCCATGTTTTAGGAAGGAGAAAGGGGCGCATGGCATTGAAGAGAGGGGCGTATACCGCATCCACCAGTTTGAAAAGCAAGAAATGATTGTCGTCTGCAAGCCGGAGGACAGCATGCAATGGTATGATAAATTGTGGCAGAACACGGTAGACTTGTTCAGGACTTTGGACATTCCGGTCCGCACGTTGGAATGTTGTTCGGGAGACTTGGCGGATCTGAAAGTGAAATCGGTGGACGTGGAAGCGTGGTCCCCAAGGCAGAAGAAGTATTTCGAGGTAGGAAGTTGTTCCAATCTTGGGGATGCACAAGCGAGAAGGCTTGGAATTCGCGTAAAAGGTGAGAATGGAAAATATTTTGCCCATACGTTGAATAATACTGTAGTAGCGCCTCCAAGAATGCTGATTGCATTTTTGGAGAACAACCTACAAGAAGACGGAAGCGTAAAAATTCCAGAAGCACTGCGGATGTACATGGGCGGCAATGAAGTAATCGTACCCAGGCATTCGTAATTAGAGCAACAATACCAGGATGAAGGGTTACTTTTTACGGATAAGAAAATAATGATGTGGCATTTGGCTGTTTTTAGGCATAATTTATGATTGTAAATAATAATGGCCGGATGCCGCACTAGAGGTCATCGGAGAGAATATGCATCAATATTTAAAGGCAATTGGGTTTGGCGATGTTTTGACAAGGAAAGAGTTGAAAAAACTGCTCTGGGAAATTGAGGATTCTTTTGATTTTCAATCAATCGTTACTTATAGCACGTCGATGGACGTGACTCGTCCGCTTATACAAAAAGGGGCAAAGACCATACAATCCCAAAGGGAATATATGGTTGATTTTTGTGAATTACAGAAAACGTTTGGACAGGGAATCGGAATCAGCGTATGCGGGGAGCTTGATGAAGAAGAAAATTTTGATTACAACTACTATTATCCCTATTTTGAAGGGAGTGGGGTCACAACTTGTGTGGATGTCACTGTTGAAAGGAGAATTGACAAAAT
>Ga0209064_1003362_pt1 | contig 14236 bp, 10 predicted proteins | sample Inofromicrocosms_FD_187498 | JGI IMG/M metagenome (GOLD analysis project Ga0209064, IMG submission 187498) | Mouse cecum microbial communities from Vienna, Austria - Inoculum for glucosamine and mucus D2O microcosms (SPAdes) (version 2) | ecosystem: Host-associated > Mammals > Digestive system >... | reverse complement strand
ACTCCTTTGCCATTTCTATCTTGTAGAAATTTTTAAGCGTATCGGTTAACATATGCAGATCAGCCAGTCTGCCTTTAAGTTCACCTTCGCCAACGATCTTTTCTATCTCATGACAGAGCATTTCCTTGCGACTCTGACTCAAGCACTACCGGGGTTCGAATCCCTGCACCCCAGTCAGCACGGTATCCGTGCAAAAAGAAATGTCCTCGTGTAATGGCGGGGACATTTCTTTTTGTATTGTTTGAAAAATTTTTCTGTAAAAGCACGTTAAAAACTCCGCAAATCCTTTTGTAGATTGGATTTACGGAGTTTTTAGCTATATCTGTTTATGCGGCGTCATCAACCGATCATCATATCCACCGGAAATTTTCTTTTTCGGCGCCCAGTTCAAAATGATATTTTACTATACCTAAATCGGTTTTTGCAAATGTTCCGCTTCCGTTATAAGTTATTGTAACGTCTGAACCGTTTCCTTTGATAAAAAACGCCTGCCTGTTGAGGGCGGTTGGAGCAAGCAGAGCTGTTCTGATTCCGTTTGCAAACCATTGAGGCATTGTATCGTCATAGCTGCTGACAGCTTCTGAACTTTTGGATTTATGAGGAACTCCCTGAGATTCTCCGAAGCCGACTGCTATCACGCCGATGATTTTTTCAGCTTTGCTTTCCGGGACGTGCTTTCTTACTCCGCTTCTGCTGAAAGTTCCTCCTATCCACCATGAATTAAGTCCAAGGGTTTGAGCGAACAACATGATATCTGCTCCGCAATAGCCGAGCTTTTCATCTGTATCGGACAGATCTTTTCCCGCAAGTACAATATAGTTGCGCACTCCCTTTGACATGATAAGCTTTACAGCCGCGCCGAGAGCGTCCGTATTCTCGGTTATCAGTTTCATGGACAGCCCATACTTTTCGTTACAGCGGTTTAGTCTTTCGGTGAGCTTGTCGGCTATATCGGCCGGCAATTTTTTATCGGTGTATTTGCGTACCGTGTGACGACATTCGGCGGCTTCATTCAAAGTCATAAGTATTGTCCCTTCGCTTTGCATTCTTTATCTGCCGGAAATAGGCGTATAGTCTCTGTGTTCCTGAACGGCTTTATAGGCCGGACGGATAATTTTTCCCGCGACAAGCAGCTCCTCTATACGGTGAGCGGACCAGCCGGAAATTCTTGCAATTGCAAAAATAGGCGTGTAGAGTTCGGGCGGAAGTTGAAGCATACTGTAGGCAAACCCGCTGTAGAAGTCGATATTTGCAGATACGCCCTTATAGATTCTGCGTTCCTTTGCGATAACTTCCGGTGCAAGACGTTCTATTTTGCTGTACAGTGAATATTCTTTCTCCATGTGTTTTTCTTCCGACAGGCTTTTTACCGCTTTTTTCAGTATTGCCGCTCTTGGGTCGGATACGGAGTACACAGCGTGACCCATTCCGTAAATAAGTCCGGATCTGTCGAAAGCTTCCTTATGAAGCAGCTTTTTAAGGTAATCGCGGATAGCGTCCTCGTCCTCCCAGTCGGAAAGCTTGTTTTTCATGTCCTCAAACATCATTGTTACCTTGATGTTGGCTCCGCCGTGCTTAGGACCTTTAAGGGAAGCCAACGCCGCCGCTATTGCCGAATAAGTATCTGTACCGGAAGAAGTAACGACGTGGGTTGTAAAGGTAGAGTTGTTTCCTCCTCCGTGTTCGGCATGAAGAACGAGAGCAAGGTCGAGAATGTGCGCTTCAAGTGCTGTAAACGAGCTGTCACTGCGGAGCATATGAAGAATGTTTTCAGCGGTGGAATATTCAGGGTTTGGCTGATGAATGAAAAAACTGTCGTTGTCGTGGTAGTACGCCTTTGCCTGATAGCTGTATACCGCTATCAGCGGGAAAAGGGAGATAAGCTCCAGCGACTGTCTCAGTACGTTGGGGATAGATATGTCGTTTGGCATATCGTCATAAGAATAAAGCGTGAGCACGCCTCTTGCAAGACCGTTCATAATGTCGTTGCTGGGCGATTTCATGATTATATCGCGCACAAACGTAGTCGGCAGCTGTCTGTAGTCCGATAGAAGCCTGCTGAAATCGTCAAGCTGTTTTTTCGAGGGCAGCTCTCCGAAAAGCAGGAGATAAGTGATCTCTTCAAATCCAAAGCGCTTGTCGCGGGTAAATCCCGTTACAAGGTCGTTGATATTATAGCCGCGGTAATAAAGCTCTCCGTCACAGGGAACCGATTTACCGTCAACGGTTTTTGAAGAGATGATCTCGGATATCTCGGTGAGTCCCGCAAGAACACCTTTACCATTTATATCTCTGAGACCGCGCTTTACGTCGTATTTGGTGTAAAGCTCCTGGTCTATACAGCCGTTTTTAGAGCACAAAGCTGACATAGCAAGAATATCCGGAGTTACCTGGGAAAAGTTGTAACCTGAAATCATTTGATCCGTCCTTTCATAAAAACATCATATAAATACTTTACATTGTTAATTATATCATAAAATTTACAGGAATGCAAGCAAATCCGCGATTTCTCACATAACTTTCACATATTAAAGATGGCGTGATTCCTACAAAATCCGCTTTCTTCGGTAATTCGCTTCTGAAAAAGGCTGTATTTGTGTCCTGAATAAAAATTTTTTAGAAAAAAACTATTGTAATTCGGAGGATTTTGTAATATAATAAATATGTATAGTTTTATTTGGAAGGAGAGAACGGCTTCCGAAATGAATATTCTGGTGATCGGCTGCGGAAATGTCGGTGCGGCTTTGTGCAGTGCGCTGTCCGCTCAGGGACATGATGTTTCGGTAATAAGCAGCGATAAGGAACAGTTTTCAAATCTTTCGGCGGATTTTAACGGTTACACCACTCTCGGCGTTCCCATTGACAAGGAAGTGCTGAAAAAAGCGGGAATAGAGAACTGTGACGCTCTCGCGGCGGTGACCTCCGACGACAACACAAATTTAATGGTCATTCAGCTTGCAGAACAGTTTTTCAGCGTTCCGAAGGTTTTTGCAAGAGTTAACGACCCGAAGAAAAACGAGGTCTTTTCCGGATTCGGACTTGAAACCATATGTCCTACAAATACAACGGTGACGTCTTTCTGTGCGGCTATAAACAGTTCCGCTTCCTCAGCAACTTCTGTCGGAGGACATTCTATTGTCATGGAAATAATGGATATACCGAAGGATTTTATAGGAAAACGCATAAGCGAGATAGAATTTGAAGAAAACGAGACGCTTGCAGCCATAGAACGCAGCGACGGTTCCCTGAGCAGGATACTGCTTACAAACTATGAGCTGCAAAAAGGCGACAAGCTTGTCCTTGCTAAATTTGCGGACTAAAGTACGGGAGAGGAAATTATTTGAAGGTTACAATTATAGGCGGCGGCAAGGTGGGATACTATCTTGTGCGCACTTTGATCGAACACGATCACGAGCCGACCGTTATTGAACGGGACAAGTCTGTATGCGAGCATATTGCAAACGAGATGGATATACCAATTATATGCGGCGACGCTACGAAGCTGGATATACTCGAAGCCGCAGGGATACAAGACTCAGGCGCGCTCGTAAGCGTTACCGGTTCGGACGAAACAAATCTTATCGTTTGTCAGCTTGCGAAAAAGAAGTTCGGCGTTGAGAAAACCGTTGCAAAATCCAACAATCCCAAAAACGTAGCTGTAATGCAGGCTCTGGGAATAGACAACGTTATCAACAGCACCGACAGCATTGCATCGCTGATAGAGCGTGAGGTAGACACTTCACGGATAAAGCAGGTGCTTTCGCTTGGCAGGGGAGAGATAACTTTGTTTGAGGTGCAGCTCCCGCCTGACTATATATATGACGGAAAAATGCTTATGGAGATTAAGCTGCCCGTGCTGTTCAATATTGTGTCGATAACCCGGGGCGGCTGTATGATAATCCCACGCGGTCAGTCGATGCTGAAAAGCGGGGACAAGCTTCTGGTCATATCGGAATCGAATGTGGTCAAGGAACTTAAATCAGTGCTTAAAATAAAAGATTGAACCGATATATTTTTCAGTAAAGGGTGGTAACAGAAATGGCAAAACAGTCGGAAAAAAACATGGCTGACGGCGCTGAAGCCGTCGTTTCCAATACTTCCAGAAAACGCGGGCGTCCCCCTAAGACGGATAAGGATACCGCAAATGCGGCAGTTGCGCAGGAAAATCAAGCAAATCAGTTAAAGCATTCGAAGTCCGATGAGCAGGCAAAGGTGTCCCAGCGAAAATTCAGACCTCAGGAGGACAATGAGCTTTTTGCGCTGGATATCGGAACGCGTACTGTAGTTGGAATAATCGGTCATATGGACGATAATATTTTCTGCGTGGACTATGCCGAGTCGCTTCCGCATAAAAGGCGGGCGATGATAGACGGTCAGATCGAGGACATTCCCGTGGTATCTTCGGTGGTAAAACAGGTAAGGGAAAAGCTTGAGGTGCAGTCCGGGATAAAGCTTTCGAGAGTCGCTATTGCCGCGGCGGGACGCGCTCTTAAAACCCACAGGACGGAAATGTCCTTTGATATAAAGGACAAGGACAGCATTTCCGAGGACGACGTTAAATCCTTTGAGCTGGAAACCACATTAAAGGCTCAGGACGAGCTTGATACTGAGATCGCTGATGCGAAGATGTCATTTTACTGCGTTGGTCACACGGTAGTGCAGTATCTGCTTGACGACTATAAGATCGGTTCATTGGTGGGACATAAGGGCAAAAAGGTCTCGATAGAGCTTATTGCGGCGTTTCTGCCCAGTCCCGTTGTGGAAAGCCTTTATGCTGTAACTGATATGAACGGCCTTGAGGTTTCAAGCCTTACGCTGGAGCCTATTGCCGCCATGAACATAGTTATCCCTCCCGAAATACGTCTTATAAACGTCGCTTTGGTCGATATCGGAGCGGGTACTTCCGATATCGCCATTGCACGCAACGGAAGCATTGTGGCATATGCAATGTCCACAACGGCTGGGGACGAGATAACCGAGGAGATAATCAGAAAATACCTTGTTGATTTTTCCACGGCGGAGGAAATGAAACTCAGCAGCTATATGGAAAAAATCGATTACACCGATATTCTCGGCTACAAGCATACAATTGACAGGGAGGAATTTTTCTCCAGTCTGTTTACTGTAGTGGATTCTCTTGCGGACGACATTGTCAAAAACATTATCAGCGCAAACGGACAGGCTCCTGCGGCGGTATTCCTTGTGGGCGGAGGAAGCCTTATTCCCGATTTGTCAAAATATATTGCGGAGAAGCTTGAGATACCTGAAAACCGCGTTGCAGTTGGTAAAAATGAAGTAATGAAAAACGTGTCTTTCGGAAACAGCAAAATAAGCGGTCCCGAGTATGTAACACCAATAGGGATCGGCGTTACAGCAACCTATAACAGCGGCTACGATTTTTCCGTTGTGACTCTTAACGACAAGAAAATACGCGTTTTCGACACACGTGCGGTTCGCGTTATAGATCTGCTCACATCGGCAGGGTACAGATCCACTCAGATAATCGGACGTTCGGGAAGAAATCTGAACTTTACTGTCAACGGCGAAAAGCAGATACTGAAGGGCGGACGCGCTACTATCGCTGAGATCGCGCTGAACGGCGAAACGGTTTCTCTGGAAACTATTGTAAACCAAGGAGACAAACTGGTATTTAAGCCTGCCGAAAACGGAGAAAACGCGGAGGTGAAAATTTCCGACGTGGCTGGAGACGTTTCTCCTCACAAGGTGTTTGTGGACGGTACGGAATACCTTTTCGGCGTTATAGCTCATGTGAACGACAAGCAGGTTTCGGGAGACTACAGCATTCAGAACCTTGATGATGTTACCGTTTCGGAGGTTGAAACGCTTGGAGACCTTATGCAGACCCTTCCGTTTGATACATCAACGCTTAATTTCTACAAGTCCGGCAGACAGCTTACTGTTGACTATTATCTGAATGACGGCGACGATTTGGTTACCTCCGATAAGGTTCTCGACAATGAATCCAGAGCGGGACGTCTTGCAAAAGCTATTGCTGAGGGTTTGTCTTCCGATACGACTATTTCTGAAACCGCACCCGCAGAAACTGCCGCAGTACCAGAACAGGCTGCTGCCGTGGAGCAAGCTTCAGAAAATATCACGCAGCAGACGGTTTCTGAACAGCCTGTTTCCGAGGAAGTTATTGCGGCGGAACAGGATATTCCTGCTGCTGATGATGAAGCGCCTTCGGTAGAAGCTGTCGATGTTTCGGAAGTTCCGGAAGTTCACGAGGTTTCCGAAGCTCCCGAAGTTTCAGTTCAGGAGGAGTTTAGGGTTGTGCTTAACGGAAAGACAATTAATCTTGAACCGCGTCCCGCAACGATGCCACACGAATTTATCGAGCTTATGGCGATAGCGGATATTGATCTGGATAATCCCCCTGCAGACGGAAATATGATACTTACCCTCAACGGCAAAGACGTAAGCTTCATGGACGTTATTCATGACGGAGACGTTGCGGTCATAAAATGGGCAAATCAATGATTCTAAAAAATATATTGAAGCGGAGAACAGTTCGTTTAAATGAACTGTTCTCCGCTTTTTGACTCAATGACCTGATCTTTCGGCTGTTCGGCGGAAGTACGGATAAAAAATCTGCCTCAGCTTTTTTTCAGCATCTTTTTCAGGTATTTGCCTGTGTAGGATTCCCTGCAGGCGGCTATCTCTTCGGGGGTTCCGCACCGGACGACGGTGCCCCCGCCGTCTCCTCCCTCAGGACCTAAGTCTATGATATAGTCGGCGCATTTGATAACGTCCAGATTATGCTCGATAACGAGAATGGTGTTCCCAGTGTCCGCAAGAGACTGCAAAACGTCAACAAGCTTGTGGACGTCGGCGGTGTGCAGTCCGGTGGTAGGCTCGTCAAGAATGTAGATAGTACGTCCCGTGGCGCGTTTGGAAAGCTCCGTGGCAAGCTTGACGCGCTGAGCCTCGCCTCCCGAAAGTGTGGTTGCGGGCTGACCTATTTTGATGTACCCAAGACCTACGTCCTGCAAGGTTCTGAGCTTGCGGGCAAGCTTGGGAATGTTGGCGAAAAACTCCGCTCCCTCGTCAACAGTCATCTCAAGCACGTCGTATATGGACTTGCCCTTATAGTGAACGTCAAGGGTCTCGCGGTTATAGCGCTGTCCTTTGCAGACCTCGCAGGGGACATATACGTCGGGCAGGAAGTGCATTTCTATCTTGATTATTCCGTCTCCTTCGCAGGCTTCGCACCGTCCGCCCTTTACGTTGAAAGAGAACCGTCCGCTGGAGTATCCTTTCATTTTCGCGTCGTTGGTGTTGGCAAAAAGGTCGCGGATATCGGTGAAAATTCCCGTGTAGGTGGCGGGATTGGAACGGGGCGTTCTTCCTATGGGGGACTGGTCGATGGCTATTACTTTGTCGAGGTTTTCAAGACCGTCCATTCGCTTGAAGCTTCCCGGGCGAATTTTGGCACGGTTGAGCTTTCCGGCAAGGTGTTTGTAGATTATCTCGTTTACCAGCGAGGATTTTCCGCTGCCCGAAACTCCGGTAACGCAGGTGAAAGTTCCCAGCGGTATGGAAATGTCAATATTTTTCAGATTATGTTCGGACGCGCCGATAACATCCAGAGTAAAGCCGTTTCCTGTGCGCCGTTTATCGGGTACGGGTATAAACCGCTTGCCGCTGAGGTACTGTCCCGTAATGGATTTTTGGCAGGCTTTGATGTCGTCTACCGTACCTGTGCATATGACCTCTCCGCCGTTTACGCCCGCGTAAGGACCGATGTCAACAATATAGTCGGCTGCGTACATAGTGTCCTCGTCATGCTCTACTACAATAAGGGTGTTGCCAAGATCACGGAGGCGCTTCAGGGTGGCTATCAGCTTGTTGTTGTCCCGCTGATGAAGACCTATTGAGGGCTCGTCCAGAATATAGAGCACTCCCATAAGTGATGAGCCTATCTGTGTTGCAAGACGTATGCGCTGGCTCTCGCCGCCGCTGAGAGTTCCTGCGGAACGGGACAGGGTGAGGTATTCCAGTCCCACGCTTTTGAGAAATCCCAGACGGGACTTGATCTCTTTGACTATCTGACCGCTTATCATTTTATCGCGCTTTGAAAGCTCCAGACCGTTTATGAAGTCTGCGCAGTCGTTAACTGAAAGATTGCAAAGCTCGGAAATATTTTTTCCTCCAATTGTAACGGCAAGGCTTTCCTTTTTCAGTCTGTGACCGTGACAGTCGGGGCAGGGTGTTTCGGTCATGCAGTCCTCAATCTCGTTTTTGCTTAACTCGGAATTGGTGTCGCGGTAACGCCTTTCCATGTTGGGGATAATTCCCTCAAAGGGCTGGTAGTAGACCCCTCCGCCGTACTCGGTGGAGCGGTGCAGCTTGAGCTTTACCCCGTCTGTACCGTACAGTATTGCGTCCAACGCTTCTTTCGGCAGGTCTTTTACCGGGGTGTCGAGGGATACTCCGTAGTATTGGGCAATGCCCTTGAAGTACATCATAGCGATCGAGCTTTCGTCGGTAGTCGCCCAGCCCATGGCCTTTACAGCTCCCTGCCTTATTGACAGATCCTTGTTGGGGATTATCAGGTCGGGGTCTATCTTGCGGAACACACCCAGACCGGTACACTTGGCGCAGGCTCCGAAAGGATTGTTAAATGAAAACATTCTGGGAGCAAGTTCGTCAATGGAAACACCGTGCTCGGGACATGCGTAATTCTGAGAGAAAAGCATTTCCTCGCCGTCAATAACGTCGGCGATAACGAGTCCGCCCGAAATGGCCGCTACGGTTTCAACGCTGTCGGCAAGACGGTTTTCAATGCCTTCCTTGATAACAAGACGGTCAATGACTATCTCAATGCTGTGCTTTTTGTTTTTCTCCAGCTTTATTTCCTCGGAAAGATCGTATATTATGCCGTCCGCGCGGATACGAACATATCCCGCCTTGCGCGCCCGTTCTATCTCTTTTGTATGTTCACCCTTGCGTCCTCTTATAACCGGGGCAAGAAGCTGAATTTTTGTACCTGCGGGAAGCTCCATTATCCTGTCAACTATCTGATCTACAGTCTGCTGCTTTATCTCCCGTCCGCATACGGGACAGTGAGGTATTCCGATTCTCGCGTACAAAAGACGGAGGTAATCGTAAATTTCCGTTACCGTACCAACTGTGGAGCGTGGATTTTTGGATGTGGTTTTCTGGTCAATGGAAATTGCGGGAGAGAGTCCCTCAATGCTGTCAACGTCGGGCTTTTCCATTTGCCCGAGAAACATTCTCGCGTATGAGGAAAGACTTTCCATATAGCGTCTCTGACCGTCCGCATAGATGGTGTCAAACGCAAGAGAGGACTTTCCCGAGCCGGACAGACCTGTCATAACAATCAGCTTGTCACGCGGAATTTCAAGATTTATGTTTTTCAGATTATGCTCACGAGCGCCTTTTATGGTGATCTTGTCAATAGGCATTTTTGTACTTCCTTTCCTTTTAGAGAATAGAGATTATATAATAGAGAATAAAATTATTGTTTAGTCAGATTGCAGACCATTATATATTCCTCGTCACTTTCGCCGATAATTTTAAATCCGACCTTTCTGTACATTTTCACCGCGTAATTGGCTTTCTGAACAGCCAGTGAAGCCTTTTCATAACCGCTTTCCTGCAAAACGTCAAGCATTTTCAACATAAGAGCCGTACCGATGCCGTGACCCCGATAGTCCTTGTACAGCGATATAGCAAGGGAGGGTGTTTTGTCGTCAACGTGTCCGTAATCGTCCATTATGCGCACCCATACTGCTCCGATTATCTTTTCGCCGGCTTCGGCAACGAGACAGCGGTCGTCAGGGTACTTTCCGAAATCCTTAACGTAAACCTGAAGCCCGGCATTATTTATTATCGACCGCGGAGGAGGCTCAGCTCCCTGCGGGATAAAGATAGCCTCATACAGAAAATCCTCCAGCATGGGATATTCCTTATCCATGATTTTTCTTACAGTATAGTCCATTTATTTTCCCCTCCGTTTGGGAAGTGCGCGTGGAGGCTTTCCCGCTTCTTTCAGTTCATTTATCTTGTCGCGCAGATACGCCGCGTGTTCAAATTCGAGAATTTTTGCCGCGTTTTTCATTTCTTCGGTAAGCTTCTTTATCATAGTTTCACGTTCCTCTGGACTCATGCGCTTCTTCTTTGCGCTCTCGGTCTTTTGGTCTGTTTCGGCTCTTGTGGAAATTTCAATAACGTCGCGGATATCCTTAACAATGGTTTTCGGAGTAATACCGTTTTCCCTGTTGTAATCCATTTGCAGCTTGCGGCGGCGTTCGGTCTCCATGATAGCGTTTTCCATGGACTTCGTTACAGAGTCGGCGTACATTATGACCTGTCCGTTTGCGTTTCTTGCGGCTCGTCCTATGGTCTGGATAAGTGAGCTTTCCGAACGGAGGAAACCTTCCTTATCCGCGTCTAATATTGCTACAAGCGATACCTCGGGAATATCAAGTCCCTCACGGAGCAGGTTGATTCCCACAAGTACGTCGAACTCTCCCAGACGCAGGTCGCGGATAATTTCCATACGCTCAATAGTGTCGATGTCGTAATGCAGATACCTGACCTTTACCTCCATTTTTTCAAGATACGCTGTCAAGTCCTCCGCCATTTTTTTAGTGAGAGTCGTAACAAGTACGCGTTCGTTTTTAGCCGTACGCGCGTTTATTTCAAGGAGAAGGTCGTCTATCTGCCCATCCACGGGCTTGACGATTATTTCCGGGTCAACAAGTCCTGTGGGACGAATTACCTGCTCAACGATCTGGGCGGACTTCTCACGCTCAAAGGGTCCGGGTGTAGCCGAAACAAAGATCGCCTGATTAAGCTTGTCATAGAACTCGTCAAAGTTCAGCGGACGGTTGTCGTATGCCGACGGCAGACGGAAACCGTAGTCAATAAGAGTCTTTTTTCGTCCGCGGTCGCCTGCGCTCATGGCGCGAACCTGGGGCAGGGAGACATGGCTTTCGTCCACTATAAGAAGAAAGTCGTCGGGAAAGTGATCCAAAAGCGTGTAGGGAATACTTCCCGGCGCACGCCTTGAAAGGATACGCGAGTAGTTCTCGATACCCTTGCAGAAGCCTATTTCCTGCAGCATTTCAATGTCGTAATTGGTACGCTGGGCAATGCGCTGGGCTTCGATCAGCATTTCGTTGTCCTTGAAATACTTGATCCTCTCGTCAAGCTCCTGTTCTATGTCAGAAATTGCCTCCTGCATTCTGTCGCGGGAAATTACATAGTGGGAGGCGGGGTATATCGCCGCGTGCGACAGAGTGGCAAGGACTTCTCCCGTGAGAGCCTTGAACTCGGTAATGCGTTCTATCTCGTCCCCGAAAAACTCTACGCGTATGGCGTTCTCTGTCGAACCTGCTGGGAATATCTCAACAACGTCGCCGCGGACGCGGAATTTGTTTCTCACAAAGTTTATGTCGTTCCGCTCGTACTGAATGCTTACCAGTTTTGCGAGGAGCACTTCTCTTGACAGTTCCATACCCTGCCGCATGGAAATAACCATTGTTCGGTAGTCGATAGGCGAGCCCAGGGAGTATATGCAGGATACCGAAGCCACTATAATAACGTCCCGCCGTTCGGCGAGAGCGGAGGTCGCCGAGTGGCGCAGCTTGTCTATCTCGTCGTTTACCGCCGAGTCCTTTTCGATGTAGCTGTCCGTTGAGGGGACGTATGCTTCCGGCTGGTAGTAGTCGTAGTAGCTGACAAAATATTCCACTGCGTTTTCGGGAAAAAATTCCCTAAATTCGGAGCATAGCTGCGCTGCCAGAATTTTATTGTGTGCAAGCACAAGCGTAGGGCGGTTCACCCGTGCTATTACATTAGCCATTGTAAAGGTTTTTCCCGAACCGGTAACTCCCATAAGGGACTGCTCTTTCATTCCGTTTTCAAGACCCTCCACAAGGCTGTCGATTGCCTTCGGCTGGTCGCCCGACGGTGTATATTCGGAAACAAGCTTGAATTTATCCATATGAACGTCCTTTCTACTCAAAAACGTTTATGTACGACATTTCCCGCATGGAAGCTGCGGAACGTTCCCCGACGATGATGTGGTCGAGAAGAGTCACGCCGAGAGCTCTTAATGCGGTGCTTATATATCTTGTTGAGGCAATGTCCTCTTCCGACGGAGCAGGCAGACCTTTGGGGTGATTGTGAGCTATAACCACGTTTACCGATTTTGCCTTGAAGGTTTCCTCGACTATTTTGCGCATTTCAAAGGGCGACGAGTTGGGGCTGCCTTCAGAAATGAGCACGTTTGAAACGGCCCTTAGGTTGGAATCCAGACAGGCAAGCCTGAACTGCTCATGGGTAAGCCCTACGAACTGCGGTCTGAAAAGCGTTTTGAGCTTATCCGTGTTATCGTACACCGTGCCGTCAGAACGCGAGTTGAAATATATCGGGAGAAAGCTTGAGATTATTTTAAAAAGGGTAGCCGTATTTTCGGAAACTCCTTTTACCGCCGTCAGGTCTTCATAGCTTGCGTCCATTATTCCCGCTATAGTTCCGAATTTGTTTACAAGAACGTGCGCAAGCTCGTTGGTGTCTATTCTTGGACAGGTGTAAAACAGCAGAAGTTCTATTATCTGATGTTCGTTGAAATCGCTGAAGCCGCTTTTTCTGAAGCGTTCTCTCATTCTTGCGCGGTGTCCTTCGTGCAGATTGACTTTTTTATCCTTTTTTTCTTCGCTCATCCCGGATTCTCCATTTTGTATTTTCACTATAAAACAAACGTTTCTACCATTATACTACAAAATTTTATTTTTGAAAAGATGTTTTTTAAAAAAAATTATGTTATAATGATAATTAGTACATTTGACCATATTTTTACCGAAATGAGTGATTTAATTAGTGAAAGAATTTATTATAAACCGCAACGATTCTGGTCAGCGGCTGGACAAGTTTGTGCTGAAAGCTGTCCCGCGGCTTCCGCAGAGCATGATGTACAAGGCGATAAGAAACAAGCGTATAAAGATTAACGGAAAGCGCGCGGAAATATCGTCGCGGCTCTGTGAGGGAGATACCGTTCAGATGTACCTGAACGATGAGTTCTTCGATTCCGTTACGGAAACCGAGTTTATGTCTGTAAGCTCAGTCTTGAATATTATTTACGAAGACGAAAATATAATGCTTCTGGACAAGAAAAACGGCATGGTAGTTCATGAGGATGATGACAATACCGCCGATACGCTAATCAACCGTGTGAAGCGGTATCTTTATGATAAAGGGGAGTACGACCCGAATGCGGAAAACAGCTTTGCTCCCGCGCTTTGCAACCGTCTCGACCGAAACACCGGAGGAATAGTTATTGCCGCGAAAAATGCCGAGTCCCTGAGGATACTGAACCAAAAGATAAGGGACAGGGAAATAGAAAAATATTATCTGTGCATAACCGCGGGAGTACCTTCCAAAAGGGCGGATACCGTTACCGCTTATCTTGAAAAGGACTCCGCTTCAAATACGGTAAAGGTCACGGACAGAAAGAGCAGTACCAACAAAACCATTGTGACAAGCTACAGAGTCATACGGGACAACGGCAGCCTTGCTCTTGTTGAAATAAAGCTGGGCACCGGGCGCACTCACCAGATACGGGCGCATATGGCGCACATAGGCTGTCCGCTTCTGGGAGACGGCAAATATGGAATAAACAGGATAAACAGGGAATATAAAGTAAAGACGCAGGCTTTGTATTCCTACAGGCTGAAATTTGCTTTTTCCTCGGAGAGCGGATGCCTTGAATATCTTAACGGCAAAGAGTTCCGCGCGGACAAGGTGTGGTTTGAAGATATGTTTTTGTGATCTGCCGGCGGCGCTTCACGTGTCCGCAAACGGTATAGCTGTCTGCATTTACAAAAAATTACATATGTGTTGATAATTTATCGAATTTTTATATATTTTTGTGTGAAATACTTGCAATGACGAAGAGGTTTGTGGTATAATTAATTTAACTGAATAGATATGAGCAAAACGCAACGTCCAAAACGGAAGTTTGAAAATAAAAGAGCTGATTAAAGACTTAAAACGAAAAACAGGCAAAGCAAAGCAGACCTCAGCAGTAAAATGCTGAAATCGGCGGAAAGGTATGGTGTTGAAACAGCTATGCAGTACGTTTTACGGATTTAAGGCAGCGATAGGAACTATTTGATTTAGTGACAATAGCAGCTAAAGCAACTGCCAGCAGTGAGATGTGTGCAGCGGTGTTCAGATTTTGTGC
>Ga0209064_1003356_pt1 | contig 14291 bp, 7 predicted proteins | sample Inofromicrocosms_FD_187498 | JGI IMG/M metagenome (GOLD analysis project Ga0209064, IMG submission 187498) | Mouse cecum microbial communities from Vienna, Austria - Inoculum for glucosamine and mucus D2O microcosms (SPAdes) (version 2) | ecosystem: Host-associated > Mammals > Digestive system >... | reverse complement strand
TATATTCATTGCGGGTAAAGCTATGATGTAAACTTGATTCGCCTGAATGCTTATATCTGTTATAGATATTACATATTACTCCTTTATGAATTTTACAGCATCTTGATAATTCACTGGCACTCATTATTCCATTTTCTATGACTGTTACTAGATATTTCTTAAACTCATAGCTGTATTTTCTTGCCATATACACTCCTTATATGGCTAGTACAACTTTTTCGGGTAAGTTCAGTATCTTAAAAACATACAAATCTCTTTAACCTATAACAGGTTCAACAGTGATACATATACAACCTATATTAAGTTAACATACTTTTAAAAAATATGTATTTTATAAATAAAAACCCCGATATATTAAATATCAGGGTTTATTCATTGCCACTATTTAGGCATTAAGTTTAATACATCTGATTTTAATTAGTGTTTTTCCACATCATTTTAGCAAGCTCTATAATATCTTCTGATGGGAAAGCATCTACTAAATTATCAGCTTTTTCTCCGTCAAGATTTTTTATGACATTTTTTAACTCTTTATTAACTTCTTCAACACTTTCAAGTTTAAATTCGCTTGAATTTCTATTCATTTGAGCAGAAAGAAGTCTTATGTCATAAATATCACTAAAGCTTACTTTTTCAGCTTTGTTTCTCTCCACTTTTTTATCGTTTTGAGACCCGCGGTATGCGGAATCACTCAAACTTGTATCTATTTTAGATACTTTGTTAATATTATCCATAAGCATACCCGCCCTTTTATATTACTTAACCTAAATGGTATAAGTTTGAAACATATACCATTTATTATTTATTATGCTAATAAAGTCATTGCATAATTAGGGATTTGGTTAGCCTGTGCAAGCATTGCAGTAGCTGACTGCATTAATACCTGCTGTGCTGCTAAATCACTAGATGCAGTAGCAATATCTAAGTCACGGATACGGCTTTCAGCAGCAATCATATTTTCCCTTGTAGTATTAAGGTTAGTAATAGTGTATTCCAGCCTGTTTATTTGAGCACCTGCTGTTGCTCTTGATTTTGAGATTTGTTCAAGTGCTAAATCAAGTTTAGTAATAGATGACTGTGCGTCATCAAAAGTTGCAACATTAACATCATTAATACCCATAGATTTAGTATCAAGCCTGCCAATAGATATATCTAATGTCTGACCTTCGTTTGCACCTATTGCTGCTTTTGTTGCATTATCTGTAATATGCAGGAATGTGCTGTTTGTGCCTGATTTTGCTTTAAATTCCATAGTGTTAGAAGCAGTATTAAATATAATATCTGCAGCAGATGATGGAGTAATATCAATATCTACACCTTCTATTACATTACGAAGTCTGCCGTCAGTAATAGTATCTTCTCCAACAAAAGCGCCAGTATTAGCATTTTGAACAGATACTGTTAATGCTGAGTCTGTTGCTTTTTGAGTTTGAGTAACACCAAGTGCATTTAAAATACCTTCATCACCAACAAATGTTAAATTAGAATCTTTTCCTAATACTGCACCTTGAATTGTGAATGAGCCAGCACTTGCACCATTTGTGCCATCATTTTCAGTAAACTGAACTAAATTTTTATTAACAGATGCAGAAGCAGAACTGCCATTTGGAGCACCCATGTTAAGCTGGTCAATAATAGCAGAATTTAATTTATTTTTTAAATCTTCTATTGTATCACTGCCTTCAAGGATAACTTTTGCCACATTACCATTTCCGCCATATATACTGATTTCTTGTGTATTATCAAGCACCATTCTACCGTCTGCATTGGTAAACTGTGCAAGCTGAGAAAGTTTTGTATATTTAGAAGCTACATCACCTTCGCCTAATATATCTATTGTGGCTGTGCCTGATACTATTTTGCCTTTTTCAAGTGTTACATCCATTGAGCCGTAATATACATTTCCTGCTTTATCCATTTGTGAAGTATAAATTGTATGAGTTGTTGCAGTAGCAGAGTTTGTTGCACCAGCTGTAATATGTAATGTGGAGCCTGTTGAACCAACTTTGATTGTTGCTCCACTTGTTGAGCCTGCTCTACCAGCTGCTACATTTACAAGCATTTTATCTCCGTCATTCCATGCAGCAGTTCCAAATGTTGCTGTGCCGCTGCCTGCAAAAATCCTGCTTGCTATTCCTGCAAGATTACTAAATGAGTTTGAGCTTGTAACGCCAGCAACACCACCAGTGGAAGCTACATTTGCAGAAGCCCATTCACTTAATTCACCAGTTTTTGTATTCATTACACGGAAACGGATTTGACCTGTGCCATTTGCTGACCTGTCTCCTACTGCTTCTATTTCTATTGAATATGAGTTTGCACCAGTTGCTGCAGCACTAGCAGAAGCAAAGCTTGTTACAGTTATGTTTGACATACCGCCTGTTCCCCCAGTAAGTGAAGCAGAACCTGCTGTTACTGCTCCTGAGCCTTTAACTGTTACTGTAATACCTGCTGTTGACATATCAACAGTTCTAAGCATACCTTGAATGTTATCAAATTTTGTTATGCTTGTGCCGTTTGTTGTAATATCGTATGACATATTGCCTTTGCCAAGTGTCATCATATTAGATTTGTAAACTGAGTTTTTACCGGGGTCTAATGTATAATTTATTTTATAATCACCGGCAGCAGGAGCACCTTTAATAATTGCTTCAATATCGCCGCTTGATGCTGACCAGATAGCTGCTGCATCACCATTTAAAAGTTTTTTAGTGTTGAACTCTGTTGATGATGATACACGGTCAATTTCCTGTTTCAACTGGTCTACTTCAAGCTGTAACATTGCTCTATCATTAGAAGTATAAGCTGGGTCGCCTGCCTGAACTGCAAGCTCTCTTATACGCTGAACCATAGATGTCATTGAGCCCATTGCACCCTCTGCTGTCTGTAACATACTTATTGCATCTTGAGAGTTTGTTGCTGCTTTTGCAAGACCAGAAATCTGTCCTCTTAATTTTTCTGATACTGCCAAGCCTGAAGCATCATCTGAAGCTGAGTTTATTCTTAAACCAGTAGATAATGCTTTTAATGTTTTTGTTAAACTGTTATTAGCATTGTTAACGCTGCTTTGAGCGCCTATTGCTGTTGAGTTATTGATAATTGAAATAGCCATATTAATATCCTCCGTGAATACAGCTTATACAAACTTTACATATTCATCCTTGATATGTAAGCTGCATTTTATTTAGTAAAAAATGCCCGCCAAAGCATATTTTTACTAATATTTTCCTTGCATAGATATTGTATAGTAATATCAGACTTAGAGTATTATTTTACTTTTCTTTCTTCTCATCTCCTTAACAAAACAAAAAAAGCCGCATCAGTGTTAACTAATGCGGCTCAATTGTGTTGATACATACATTTATATTTATAAATATTCAATAATAAATGTTTCAACAGCTTTATCATATATATAATATGTATAACTAACTATGCTTAAATATTTTATTTATATGCAGATAAATATGAATAATATACATACTTCATAAACAAATACTGATTAAAGCATAGTGATTAAACATAAAAAAAACCAAGACACAGGGTATAATCCTGCCTTGGCTCATATATTTTGATACCATATTTCAATGTAATATAAGCTATTCATCCACTAATAACTTACAATGCTAAGCTGTTTAAACAAACTTAGCGAAAGAAACCCCCTGATTTCACTGGCAGGTTCTTATTCGCTCCATATATATATGCAGTTTACGCACATGCTGCATATTTTAAACATATTATACACACGCATAGTATAATATATATAATATTTTATATATTTTTTTATAAATTGCAATATTTTTTTTGGTGATACCAGTATATTTTTTTAAATCCACTCATTTTTAAGATACTTTGCTTAAAAATCAAGTTCAGCATGACATAAGTTGAAGTGTATAAATGCTCTATTTAACTTTGTATATTTTTTAATGCAAAAGTATTTTTATATTGTATATATTTTTGATATACTAAAATATGTATTCCTGAGTGAGTATCAACGAGCGAAGGAACTATTAATATTATAGATTATACTATTTTAGATACTTCGCCTTTGGTTCAGCATTGACATAATTTTTTTAAAAAAATTCTAAAGTATTTTTTTTATATACCGATAAATAAGCCATAAAGGGAATATATAGTTTATAAAACCTTTAAAAAAATAATAAAAAATACTAAACTTATTTAAAATATTTCCGATAAAGAAAATGTGTAAGGAAATTATAAAGAATTAAAAATTGATTTTAACATAAAGGCATCAAAAAAATTGAGCTGGTAGAGATTATCTCTTTATCAGCTCTTTTTTTTTAAACAGTCAGTATTATTGTTAAATAGATAGTTATTATTCTTAATGTGATGTTTTTTATATTTTAAATATGATTATATCGGTATTAAACCAATTAAGCCGGCTTTATGTTTTTGCATAATGTCGGCTTTTTTTATTTATAAATATTGGTGTATTCAGGTTTTATCAATAAGGTTTTTCAAAACCTTATTAATAAGGCTTGATGTATAAGCTTTTTCCTTTTGAGCATGCTTTTCAGCAGTGTGAGCAGCTGCTGGTAAGCGAATGTAATTTGTGTATATGCAGTATGATACATGAATAAGTATTAATGAGAGAATTAATAGAGCTGTTTAAGTTATTTTCAGGCTGAAAAGCCACTTGCGCGGAAAATCAACAAAAGCAGCGGGCTATATTATTTTAGAGAGGTGAGAATAAATTAAAGAAATTTTAGTTTAATTTCAGGTTTATAAGTTATCCATAAACTTTAGTGCAAGGACAAATTTTTATACAGTAAAGTAAGGAAGAATATGCCTGAAAATATATGCAGTGTAGATAATATAAAATACTCATGCAGCAGTATATTTTTAGGATAAGAACCATATCTTTATGTATAAGAACATTATGTTATACCTTATGTTTATAAGGTAAATAATAACATTTTATGGCATATAAATATGCTATTATGTAATTAACAACTAAAAAATTTTTTTAGCAGACAAATTTAAATTTAGATAGGATGAAATATAAGAACACGGATGTTCTTATAAAGCTTTTCATTATAGTTGGAAGGATAATGATTAAGCATATTTCATGGAGGATAAAATTATGGCTCTTTCAATAGTTAATAACTCAACAGCAATAGGCGCTCAAAGCAGCGTTAACAATGCTAATAATAACTTAACAAAAACAATTAAATCATTATCAACTGGTTTAAGAATTAACTCTGCATCAGACGACGCATCAGGTTTAGCAGTATCAGAAAAATTAAGAGCACAGATTTCTGGTTTAAACAAAGCAGCAACAAATGCTCAAGATGCAATAAGTATGTTACAGACAGCAGAGGGAGCAATGGGCTCAATGACATCTATGGTTCAGCGTATAAGAGAGCTTGCAGTTCAGGCAGGCGACCCAGCTTATACTTCTAATGATAGAGCAATGTTACAGCTTGAAGTAGACCAGTTGAAACAGGAAATTGACCGTGTATCATCATCAACAGAGTTTAACACTAAAAAACTTTTAAATGGTGATGCAGCTGCATTATGGTCAGCATCTAATGGTGATATTGAAGCTATTATTAAAGGTGCCGCAGCAGAAGGCAACTATAAAATATCTTATGATGTAGACCCAGGTCAAAACTCAGTATATAAATCAAATATTATGCGTCTTGGCGAAGGTGAAATGTCATATGACATAAATACAAATGGCACAAGCATAACAAAATTTGATAATATTCAAGGTATGCTTCGTGGCAGTGATATGACTATTAAAGTTAAAGGCACAGCAGCAACAACAGCTTCAGCAGTATTTACTGGTGGAACAGGCGGCATGAATTCTGCTGCAATGACAGCAGCTGGCTTTACATCAACAGCATTAGCAACAGTAACTGGTGGAAACTCATATTCAATAGAATTTGAAGCAGTAGGAGACAGGTCAGCAAGCGGCACAGGTCAAATCCGTTTCCGTGTAATGAATACTAAAACTGGCGAATTAAGTGAGTGGAAAACAGCATCAGTTAATAGTGCAGGGGCAGTGCTAAATGCATCAGCAATATCAACTGGTTTAGCAGGTCTTGATAAACCTGTTCTGACATCAGCTGCTACAACTTTTACAGCAACAGCAGCTTGGACAAGTGGAGATAAAATGCTTGTAAATGTTGCAGGTGTAAGAGCTTCAAGCTCAACTTCAGCAACTATTCAGATAGGCTCAACAGGCTCTACTTTACATATTAATGCAGATGCAACTAATTCTGCTACTGCTACAACCCATACTGTTTACACATCCCAAATGGATAATGCAGGTAATGTATATTACGGCTCAATGGATATAAAATTTGAAAAAGGTGCTATAGTATCAGGCACAGCATCAATAGATATATTAGGCGAAGGTGATGTGGCTTCTAAATATACAAAACTTTCTCAGCTTGCACAGTTTACTAATGCAGATGGCAGAATGGTTCTTGATAATACACAAGAAATCAGCATATATGCAGGCAATGGCAAAACAGCTAAAGTTACACTTGAAGGCAGCGACACAATAGCAGATTTAGAAAGCAAATTAACAGCAGCGTTAGTTGACCAGCTTGGTATGGGAGCAGATGTAACAAATACAAGTGCAACAACAGTTAATAACAACCTTGTAAAATTTGTAGAAGATACAAGTTCTGGAGACAGGGCAGTAGCTGGCACATTTGTAATACAAGGTGCAGTATTAGGTAGTGACTCTAATCTTACATTTGTAGGTGATGAAGGTGTGCTTAATGCGTTAGGTATCACTCAAATCCAAAAAGCAAGCGACTCAGCATTAAATGTAAGAGTGCAGGATGCCCACACTGGAGCATTTATAGGTGAAGATACAGTAACAGATGGAAGACTTCGTAATGTCATACAAGGTGTAGATATTGATATTAAACCAGAATCTGCAACTAATATATCATTTGATACAGCAAGCAATACAATGAAATTTCTTGCTAAAGGCGAGCCAACAGTAGCATATCTTCACATTAAAGATAACTCAACAGTGGCAGCAATAGGTGCTAATGAAGGTCAAACATTAGATATATCTATAGGCAGACTTGATACAAAATCTATGGAAATAGATGGTATCACAGTAGCTACACTGGAAGATTCGCAAAAAGCAATAACAAAACTTGATATGGCATTAGAGCAAATATCAAAAGCAAGAGCAACAGCAGGTGCTCAAATGAATAGGTTAGAATATACTATCAGCAACCTGAATACAACAAGGGAAAACATGGTAGCAGCAGAAAGCCGTATCCGTGACTTAGATATAGCTGTAGCTTCTACTAATTTAGCGGCACAACAGGTAGTTCTCCAATCAGCAACTGCAATGCTTGCGCAGGCTAACCAAATCCCAAGCTATGCAATGCAGTTATTAGGCTAGTAAAGGAATACAAATATAAAGGTGGGGATATTTATCCCTGCCTTTTAATATTTTTATTAAGTATTTTATCAAAATGTTTAATAAAGATATTAGTTTTAATATTAATAATAAATAGGATAATGTTTTAAACAGTTTGCAGGTTCTATTAATTATAACTTGTGGCAATCGCAATACTGTATAAAATTATTGTAGTTTATATATTATAGATACTTCGCCTTTCAGGCTCAGTATGACCGTGCAGTGTATTTATTATTTGTAAAATATTTCACACTTGTTGTCTATTCTGAGCAAAGCGAAGAATCTGATGCTTGTAAACTGTAATTAGAGCTGCAAACTTTTTGGGACACTATAATTTTAAAAGCGGAGGGTTATGTTATGGATAACGAATATAAAGTATCATGGATAGATACCAATCCGCAAAACTCATCATACAAAAATGAGTATTTTGCAAAAATAAAAACAGAGAAAAAAAGTTTATCTCAAGATTTAAAAGATAAATATGAGCATCGTTTACAAAAAGGTGAATTTACTGTATTAGATAATATTGAAGCAAAATCAAAACTGGAAAATGTGCTATCGTTTTTACCAAATATTAATCCTGATGGACTTGTTGATAATATTTCTTATGATTTTGTTTCATACTGCAGCAGTTTTTAAAAGCAATATATAAGTATATGTTTACACACAGAGCCTTATTTATATTATATCTGCTTGAATATGCAAGGGATATAATGTATTGCTGGTGTAAATTTTAGATTTTTGTATCAAAATAATTGGGCTGAAAAACTAACTTGTTTTATCAGTCTTTTTTTGTTGACAAAATTATATATAAGGATTATAAGTAAATTAATATCGGTTATGATATTAAGAAACTTTAATAAAAATAATGCTTTGCATGAAAATATGACGACCAAAGTATTTAAAATATAGTCACTCTGAATGAAGTGAAGAGACTAAAATTTATATTAAACTGTGAAATTTAGATTCTTTGCCTTTTTTAAAGGCTAAGAATGATATACAAGTAGTTAATAATAAGAGTTGCAAGGACAAAATTTTTAATAAAAGTTATAAAATTTAAAATGGTATTAATACAATTAAGCCACTATCAAGGTTATCCTTTTTAGTGGTTTTTTTATTTAAATTATTTATAGATTTTTGCTGTATGATTAGAATAGATATTCTACTTTAATAGTATATTACTTTCTATTCATGCGAAAAAAATCTAAAATTAATATAATATTAATAATTAATGAGGTGAAAGAAAAAAGGATACACTTACTTTTTATCAAGGTTTAGCTTTTTACCATAAAATAAGCAAATGAAAGGACGAGTTTTTAAGCCTTACTGTATGAAGAATATATGTATTTTGAATATGCACTTTATAATAAAGCATGAAAGCCCTGCTGGCTTTATCAAAATAAGCAAAATAACATACAGTAAATGTGTATTAAGGGTAGTTTATTCCATTGTAAATTAAATACACTTGGCTTTTAAGTATCCATATTTGGCGGTATGGTGCTTAAAGAAACATACAGGCATGGAAGCCTGTATAAAAAAGAGTTTATCAGGGAGGATAATATTATGGCTCTTTCAATTATTAACAACTCAACAGCAATAGGTGCTCAAAGCAGCGTTAACAATGCTAATAATAATTTAACCAAAACGATTAAAGCTTTATCTACTGGTTTAAGAATCAATTCTGCATCAGATGATGCATCAGGTTTAGCAGTATCTGAAAAATTAAGAGCACAGATTTCTGGTTTAAACAAAGCAGCAACAAATGCTCAAGATGCAATAAGTATGTTACAGACAGCAGAAGGAGCAATGGGCTCAATGACATCTATGGTTCAGCGTATAAGAGAGCTTGCAGTTCAGGCAGGCGACCCAGCTTATACTTCTAATGACCGTGCAATGCTTCAGCTTGAAGTAGACCAGTTGAAACAAGAAATTGACCGTGTATCAACATCAACAGAATTTAACACTAAAAAACTTTTAAATGGTGACGCAGCTGCATTATGGTCAGCATCTAATGGTAATATTGAAGCTATTGTAAAAGGTGCTGCAGCAGAAGGCAACTATAAAGTATCTTACGATTTAGACCCAGGTAGAAATGCAGTATACAAATCAAATATTATGCGTCTTGGCGAAGGTGAAATGTCATATAATATTGACACAAACGGCACAAGCATAACAAAATTTGATAATATTCAAGGTATGCTTCGTGGCAGTGATATGACTATTAAAGTTAAAGGCACAGCGGCGACAACAGCATCAGCAGTATTTACTGGCGGAACAGGCGGCATGAATTCTGCTGCAATGACAGCAGCTGGCTTTACATCAACAGCATTAGCAACAGTAACTGGTGGAAACTCATATTCAATAGAATTTGAAGCATTAGGTAAAAGAACAGCAAGCGGCACAGGTCAAATCCGTTTCCGTGTAATGAATACTAAAACTGGCGAATTAAGTGAGTGGAAAACAGCATCAGTTAATAGTGCAGGGGCAGTGCTAAATGCATCAGCAATATCAACTGGTTTAGCAGGTCTTGATAAACCTGTTCTGACATCAGCTGCTACAACTTTTACAGCAACAGCAGCTTGGACAAGTGGAGATAAAATGCTTGTAAATGTTGCAGGTGTAAGAGCTTCAAGCTCAACTTCAGCAACTATTCAGATAGGCTCAACAGGCTCTACTTTACATATTAATGCAGATGCAACTAATTCTGCTACTGCTACAACCCATACTGTTTACACATCCCAAATGGATAATGCAGGTAATGTATATTACGGCTCAATGGATATAAAATTTGAAAAAGGTGCTATAGTATCAGGCACAGCATCAATAGATATATTAGGCGAAGGTGATGTGGCTTCTAAATATACAAAACTTTCTCAGCTTGCACAGTTTACTAATGCAGATGGCAGAATGGTTCTTGATAATACACAAGAAATCAGCATATATGCAGGCAATGGCAAAACAGCTAAAGTTACACTTGAAGGCAGCGACACAATAGCAGATTTAGAAAGCAAATTAACAGCAGCGTTAGTTGACCAGCTTGGTATGGGAGCAGATGTAACAAATACAAGTGCAACAACAGTTAATAATAACCTTGTAAAATTTGTAGAAACAAAAGGCACAGGCGATAGAGCGGTGGCTGGCACATTTGTAATACAAGGTGCAGTATTAGGCGATTCTTCTAACCTTACATTTGTAGGTGATGAAGGTGTGCTTAATGCATTAGGTATAAACCAAATCCAAAAAGCAACCGATTCTGCATTAAATGTTAGAGTGCAGGATGCCCACACTGGAGCATTTATAGGTGAAGATACAGTAACAGACGGCAGACTTCGCAATATCATAGAAGGTGTAGATATTGATATCATTCCATCTTCAGCTGCTGATATTGCATTTGATACAGCAACAAATACAATGAAATTTCTTGCTAAAGCTGAGCCAGAAGTAGCATATCTTCATATTAAAGATAACTCAACAGTAGCTGCAATAGGTGCCAATGAAGGTCAAACATTAGATATATCTATAGGCAGACTTGACACAAAATCTATGGGTATTGATGGTGTTAATGTTGCAACTTTTGATGATGCACAAAGCTCTATCACAAAACTTGATATGGCATTAGAGCAAATATCAAAAGCAAGAGCAACAGCAGGTGCTCAAATGAACAGGTTAGAATATACTATCAGCAACCTGAATACAACAAGAGAAAATATGGTAGCAGCAGAAAGCCGTATCCGTGACTTAGATATAGCTGTGGCTTCTACTAATTTAGCTGCACAACAGGTATTAATGCAGTCAGCAACTGCAATGCTTGCGCAGGCTAACCAAATCCCAAGTTATGCAATGCAGTTATTAGGATAATATAAACAGGGTCTGGTTTTCATGACCAGACTCTTATAACTACCTGTATGTAAAACATAAGGAATAAGTGTTTTAATGCGCAAAAAAAGGCAGGTGATTTATGGGTAATATATTTAAAGTATCATCTATTGATGCACAGTTAAACAATACACCACATAATCCCATGCCCCATAATAAAAAAGAAATGGAGCGGGCTAAAAACAACAGTAATGCTGATTTTAGCGATATTTATGAAGTAAGGCAGCAGTGTTTAAAGTTTAATAAAGCATGTTTAATGAGTAAAACTGAAAGTATAGCAGCTATTAGGCAGGAAATGCAGGATGTAGTGCATAATATCAGGTTTTCTGGAATGTTTATTATAAAAGATATATCTTTTAATGAACAGATACAGGCTCGTAGACTTTTAGAAAGCTGACTTATATTCTTTTCATATGCGTCATTCTACCCAAAAAGTAGATAAAGCTTCACTAATTGTATGTGGGGCATTACAAATTATACAACTGCTCCCTTAAAAAAGGAGCAGTTTTTTTATAAATGTAGATTAATATAAAAGTGTGGGTAAGTTCAAAAAAAATATTTTAAATATATTATGCACTGCTGCAACATATATAATTTAGATTTTTCTCCTTTAAAATCAGGCTCAAAATGACTTGTAGTGTGAAAACCGTATGTCAATGCTGAGAGTGATAAGGCGAAGTATCTAGAATATATAACCTGCAACAGTTATAGAAATTGTATGTATAATCATTGCAGCTTATATTATCTAGATTATTCACATTCATTCATAATAACACAGTGTTGTATGATTATAATGATACAGTTGTTATGATTATATCAAAAACAGAAACAGTTTTTTATAAAAGCATTGAACAGCAGTGTTTTATATGGTATAATAAAAAAGTATATAAAAGTATTTATTATTTATAAAAATTGTAATATTATATGAGTATAATGGGGTGTATTATGAAAACATATTCAGACCTTATCCAGCTGCTTCAAGCAAAAGGATTTACAGCAGAAGAAGCAGAAAGTTTTGTAAAAATTGAAAAAAATATGAAAGGTGCTTCAGGAGCTGATAATTCTGCAGAATGTGGTGATGATGTGTATGCTTTTTATGAAAGCCGTTCAATGCTTGAAATAGACCCTGCAAAAGCATGGTAATCCACATAAAAAGCAAAAATATCATTTTATTTAAAGTTTTGATTTTAACTTTATTTTTTTCAGCCTTATTCTTGCAGGTAAAAATGAAAGATTAATTAAATTTCTTCATAATTTAAGTTATACCCTGCACAGTATCATATTCTGTTTTTGTAATTGCTTGTAAAACAAATTTTTTTATGCTAAACTTTATATTATTCACTAAATCTAAATATTTTTAAATAATTTAATATGCTGTTGTATATTTTTTGATAATATATAAGCTTGTAAAAAGCTTAAAAAGAGGTGTTATATGAAGAAAATATTTTATGCAGTATTATTTGTCCTATTACTTGCAGGATTGTTTGGCTGTAAAAGTAATAATAATGTATCAAGCGAGGCTGATATGAGTAATGGAAAATTAGAAAAAACTATTATTGCTCATCGTGGGGCAAGTGGTTATATTCCAGAGCATACTCTTGCATCAAAAGCTCTGGCTTATCAAATGGGTGTTCCATTTTTAGAGCAGGATTTAGCTATGACAAAAGATAATCGTCTTGTAGTTATTCATGACCATTTTCTTGACAGAGTAACAGATGTGGCAGATAAATTTCCGGGCAGGACAAGAGATGACGGCAGATATTATGTTATAGATTTTACACTTGATGAGATAAAAAGCTTAAATTTTATGGAAGGCTTTACTGTAAAAGACGGCAGGCGTGTGCAGGATTATCCAGACAGGTTTCCAATGGGTAAATCTACTTTTGAAATACATACATTTGAAGAAGAAATAGAATTTATTCAAGGCTTAAATAAGACACTTGGAAAAGATGTTGGCTTGTATGTAGAAACAAAGGCACCATGGTTTCATAAACAGGAAGGTAAAGATATTTCTAAAGCCACATTAGAAGTGTTGAAAAAATACGGCTATACAACAAAAGATAGTAATGTATATTTTCAAACATTTGATTTTCCTGATTTAGTGTATGTAAGAGAAAAATTAATGCCTGAAATGGATATGGATTTAAAAACAGTTATGCTTTTTGCAGAAAATTCATGGAATGAAACATACGAAAAAACAGATGACGGTTTATGGGTGCCGTTTGATTTTGATAAACTTAGAACTCCTGACGGTATGGCACTTGTTGCTAAATTTGCAGATGGTGCAGGTCCAAGTAATGATATGGTTATAGATAAAACATTATCTAAAAAAGGAAATATTGTTATAACTGATTTTGTAAAACTTGCTCATGATAATAATATGGTTGTTCATCCATATACAGCTAGAAAAGATAAACTGCCAGCTTATGTTGATAATATAGACGAGCTTTATGAAGCAATATTATATCAGGCAGGGGCTGATGGGTTGTTTACAGATTTCCCTGATTTAGGGCTTAATTTCGTAAAAAATCATAAATAAAGAAAATATACTTTAATATTATACAGGCAGGTTAATTTATCTGCCTGTTTTTTAAAGGCGAAAAATCTAAATTATTTATTATTACAGCATTGATATATAAGAAGAATATATTACGGAGAGAGAGGGATTCGAACCCTCGATACCGGTTTCCCAGTATACTCGCTTAGCAGGCGAGCGCCTTCGACCATACTCGGCCATCTCTCCATCATATTATATTAGAGATAATTATATACTTGAATTATTTTATAATGTCAAATAAAAAATACATTTTTTACAAAAAAGCTTCTTAACTAACAGGACAAATGTTACACTTTTAGTAAAAAATAAATCTTAACTTAATATAAATCAAGCAATAATTTATTTTCAATAACAATCTCATATGGAGATTTAAAATTTAAGCATGTTTTAGCAGTATTATTATATCTATCTTCATGCTGTTTAAGAGCCTTAATTAATTCATCT
>Ga0209064_1003353_pt1 | contig 14299 bp, 13 predicted proteins | sample Inofromicrocosms_FD_187498 | JGI IMG/M metagenome (GOLD analysis project Ga0209064, IMG submission 187498) | Mouse cecum microbial communities from Vienna, Austria - Inoculum for glucosamine and mucus D2O microcosms (SPAdes) (version 2) | ecosystem: Host-associated > Mammals > Digestive system >... | reverse complement strand
CAAAGGCATATTTTTATCGTTGTAATTTGCCAAAGTATATGTCCCGTCGGGATTGATTGTCTTTATCACATTTCCGTTTTCATCGTATTCATATTTGGTTCTATTGCCCATTATGTCAACGCTTTCGGACATTTCGTCGTACTTGTTTTCACCGTCATGATTTTGTCAACCTCGTATGTCTGACCGTCCGTTTCGACTGTATTTGTCTTTACCGCATACTTTTCATCGTAGTCATATTTGAAAGTCTTAACAAGCTTATCTCCGTCATATTCCTTTAGACCTGTCTGTTTTTGTCCCTTGTCATATGTGTATTCCTGCTTCAGTCCTGCGGAATTTATTAGGTAATTAACTTCGCCGTGTGAAAGATAGTTTATCTGATCCGTTATCTCGTCATAGCAATTTGTAATCTTGCACAATCTGCCATTTCCGTCATACTCATACTTCTCCGTTCCGCCCGACACGCTTGTTGCAGATACCAATTGGAAATCTCCGTTATACTTGTATGTTACCGTTCTTCCGGCACTTGTATCCTCAATCTTTGTAACACGAAGATGCTCTTTATTGCCGTTATAGTTGATTTTATAGGTTCTTCCTGTAGAATCCGTTACAGTTCTCTGATTGTTGCTCATTTCGGAAATTGTAAGAATATTTCCCTCGGCGTCCTTAACCCAATCAAGCTCGCCTTTGGCAGTAAAATGATATTTTGACTGTGCGGCGTTCGTAATAATGTAGCCGTCGCCGTCTTTCTCCATTTTGCTGTGAGCATTCAGACACTCGAATCCGTTTCCGCTGCTTTTGAATGTTGTGTTTGAACCGTCAGGCAGCACTACCTGATAGTACCCTTCGGCAGGTATAACAATTTTGCTCACGTCAATATTGAAGTCCCAGCCTATACCGAAACTTCCTTCTTCTTCGTTCATTGAGTTGTAGGTACGAACAAAATCTGACTTTACTCCGGGTGAAGCTATGCTTAAATCCGTGAAGGATTTTGTATAGTTACCTGTTGCGATGTGAACGCCGTCACCTATTTCCATGCCTTTTCTGTAAAGCGTATAATCTGGCTCGTCATACGGTCTGAACCATGGGCGGAACCAGTATCTGTCCGATGAGTAACCATATGGGAAAATCAGTCCGTTTGGATTGTCAAAGTTGAATCTTCTTTGAGTGTTCAACGAACCGTCCTCGTTGTTTATGTATGTTTCGGGGTTATCACATAAAATCGTCTGTTTGCCATATGGATAATAAAATACTATGGAATGATTGCTGCTTGAATAAATCGCCTTTTCTCCCGCAGCTTCATTTACATTCCAGTGCTGTCCGTAGAATAATATTATTCCGTCTGTCCATAATCCCTCACAGTCGGCAAGAGTGGTGTAATACCAGTTTTCCGTTACCATTAAAACATCGGCAGAGTTTGTCATAATCAGCTTATCATAGCTTTGAGCCTGTCCGAAGTTAAACTCACCTATGATTCCAAGCTGACCGCCGTTAAGGTTTAATGTAACACCGTCTAACAAGTCAAGATTGCTTGTCATAAACGCCATGTTTCCGATTATAACCAGTTCATGACCGTTTAAATCAAGATTTGTATTGTAAAGCCACATGCCCGTTTCGTTATAGCAGTCGCCTGTTAGCTTGATATTGTAGATGTAATTTGCTCCGGGTGTATAACCGTCAAACTGACTTGCGTACCCTGCAAACCAATTATAATCTGCTTCTGTGATAACTCCGTCCTTATCTTTATCCATGTATTCCTTGAAGTCATCATCGCCTATGTAAGAACCGCTGTGTTTTTCAAGAATATAATTGTAATCGTCAGCTCCTATAATTCCGTCACCGTCAATGTCGAGTTCAGAAACATATCCGTCCTCGCCCTCTTTTTTCTCATAATGATCACGGTCGATAATATCTAAATCTTCGGCGTCAATGCTGCCGTCACCGTTCATATCGAAATCGGCAACATAATCTCCCGATGCCTTGCGAAGTCCGATAAACCCACGAATATATGATGCGTCGCTGGCATTTATAACCTCATCGCTCCACTGGTCGTTATCATTCTCGTTATATGTACTGTCACCCGGATATAGCATCTCCGGGGTGTCTGCTGTACCGAACTGATATGAGCCGTGTCCCATATTCTTATACAATCTCGGAAGATATCCGTCACATTCTATTTTTACATTAGTTGACGCTCCGAGTCCTCCTGCAGATACGCTGAATGAACCGTCTGCATTTGCATAGGCTTCCGCTGCCAAATCCCAGTCATTGAAAATAAGGATTTTTACTTTTGAAAGGTCGGAATATGTGCCGTACTGACCCACATATCCTGTAATGTTCAGTCCGCCTGCCGCTTTGGACTGTGCCTTTTTACGGCTTTTGACTTATTTTCATTTACACTGAAATAGTCTACTTCTCCAAGTCCTTCGATTGCAGCGTCAAATTCCTGTGCGAGCTCGTCTGCGTTCTTTGACAATTGAATGTTTTTCTTGATCTGATTGATTGTTTCTGCATGAACAATACCCTGTGAACTGCCGTCACCGTAGATCATTATCTGACCTGCGAACATCAGTGCAAGTGTGCCTGACAGCAGTTTTGATAAAGTTTTCTTCATTTTCCAACCTCCATAATATTTTTTATACAATACCAGTAAATGTATATTGTAATATGATTTTACCATATTTGTTAAATGTTTTCAACATATTTATTGGCATATTTTAATATTTATATACATAAACAAATACTTTCTGACATTCTTGTGTATTATGTATATTTTGTCAATAAAAAAAAGTGCAGATTATTCTGCACTCTCCTTATTAAAATATTAATTAACTGTTTACTTAAGCTGCATATATACTGTTAAATATCCATCCCCTGCATATTCGTTTGTGACTGCAATTTCTCTTTTAGCAGATCTTATTATATAATCATCGGATAATCTTTTAACATACAGTTGATAATAACTATCTTTTATATCGGATATTTTTAAATCCCACCAGTCACAAAACTCATTCTTACGACCTAATCCATAAGGAATAGATTCTTTATCTCTTTTAAAATAATTACTTACTATAGAATTTATTTCTGTTTCTTTTATTTGCAATTTAGCAAATATATAATATCCAATAACATTATTATGATTTTCATAAATACGTTTAACATATGAATATTTCAAGAACCGTACGCTATCTGAAGGCTTTATACCTGATAATTCTTCTATCTGACCTATTCGTTCTTTAGTTTTTTCATCAACTTGCACTGGTTTTTCTTCAGTGTTTTTATTATTTTCATCATTATTAAGAGGTTTAATTTTCATCGATTTTACCTTACTCCATTTGCCATAAACAGTTTTAGATTTTCTCTTGAATTTAATCTTCTTATACGCTCTGACTTTAACAAAATACTTCTTACCCTACTTTAAACTTTTAACTGTTTTTTGGTTCATTTTAATTTTGTAAGTCTTTGATTTTTTGAACTTCTTATTCTGTGACAACTTCACCTTATATCCTGAAACTTTTTTTACTTTCTTAATTTTTATAATAAGATTTCCTGGCTTAGATGATTTCAGCTTAGTTATCTTTGCTTTTGGTACTTTAACGCTTTTTGCTGATACCGGAATTGTACTTAATATCGTTATTGATACGACTAGTGCCGTTGTTAATGCTGCTATTTTTTTCATATTTGTTACCTCATTTTATTGTTATCTATTTCTTATTTTAAATTTACTTAAGCTGCATATATACTGTTAAATAGCCATTGCTATCTTTTTCTTCCGTTATAATTAGATACTGCCAAACAGTTTTTATACAAGTATCTTCTGTTAACCATAACGAATGAGGATGAGAATAAAATCTCTTTATTATAGATTTATTTAATGTCCACCAATCACAGTTATAACGAGTCTCTATATCACCATGTATATAAGATTTATCAAAACTGTTATCATTTATTATCCTTATAAGCTCGTTTGCTTTTATTTTTATCTTTGCATATATTGTATAACTTACTGCATTATCATACTGTTCATATATGTATTGATTGCAAGTATAGTTTAAAAAATGTACATCTTTTGAAAAATCTATACCGATTTTATCTTTTATTTCTGCTCGTCTTTCCTTATCCTTTTCTTCATCAAAGTTATATGTTACAGAAGGATTATTATCGTTTGGTTCTTCATTTTTGTTATTTTCTTTAATTTTTATCTTCATCGATTTTACCTTACTCCATTTGCCATAAACAGTTTTAGATTTTCTCTTGAATTTAATCTTCTTATACGCTCTGACTTTAACAAAATATTTCTTACCCTGTTTTAAACCTTTAACTGTTTTTTGGTTCTTTTTGATTTTGTAAGTCTTTGATTTTTTGAATTTCTTATTTTGTGACAACTTCACCTTGTATCCTGAAACCTTTTTAATCTTTTTAATTTTCATCGTAAGATTACCAGGTTTAGTTGATTTCAGTTTTGTTATTTTAACTCTAGGTACTTTAACACTCTTAGCTGATGCTGAAATTGTACTTAACATCGTTATTGATATAACCAGTGCTGTTGTTAATGCTGCTATTTTTTTCATATTTGTTCCCTCCTTTTAAAATTTTACATATTTCATATATTGAAGATAGTCTAAAATTGACGGTATTGAAATGGATATTAAATTTGTATAATACATTGTTGCATTTGCTTTTTCAGTTTTATATATAAACCATCCTAAAATTTCTCTGTTTTCATCAACAGATGTGAAAATCGGTTCATTTATTGGAGGATCAGATGTAACATATCCGTCACTTGCAACAACAAACCCAGTAACCTTTTTAGAAAATTCATAGGCTATGTTCTTCCAAATATACTTATAATGTCCTGCCTCACAACCCAATATTATTAAAGCCTTACAATTAACTTTCCTTAGTTTTCTTACATCCTGTATATATAAATTATTAAACATAACTTCATGACTCGAATGAGTATTCAAAACAATTACATCGGCATATCCGATTCCGTCCCAATAATCATGAAAATAATCTACACAATTAGTCTGATACACACGACCATATACGCACTTAAAATATCTTTTCAAATTCATCATAATTATATCTGATTCATCATGAAATTCTCCCAGTGTAAATACATAAGTATGAAAAACTTTTTTTATATTGTTAGTCCTAGGCGGTTTCAAATCAGAATACCCGCACGAACTGATTTTACCGTCCGAACCTATACCGGATAAATCTGTAGTTTGCTGACATACATACTTCATCGGGTTTATATCATACTCAAATAAGTTTAATTCACCCTGTAAAGCTGATTTAGCTGAATTTGCATTAATATATCTGCCTGTTTTGCTGTAATAATATCTAGACTGAATACAATACAAGCCCGTATCGCTGTCATAATAATATCCTTTATATCTCAGCGGATTTGTATTGGCTATTCCATTTGCATTTTCTAAAACAGTACAATTGCCCCATGCGTCATAGCTGTACTCGGCAGCAGTCTTTCCGTCAGCGTCAAGCACAGCTATAATATTTCCGAGTAAGTCTGTTACATAATAATACTGACTGTTGTGGTACTCAAAACCTATCGGAGTATCCCCGTCATATCTGAAATACATTGTATTTCCCGCATAGGTCTGTGCTGTCAGCTTACCGTCATTCCAATAGTAATTGAATTTCACATTATTTATAGTTTTGCTTGTTCTTAAGCCGTCTGCGTTGTAGGTGTATGAAATCTTTACTCCATCCGACCTTTTTGCAGATTTGAGTCTTTGTCCCATTGTCCATTTAAACTCTGTTCCGTTGTAATAAGTCAATGGGTTTCCTATCTCATCATAGGTTATTTCATTGCCGTTGTATTCAGTGAGTAAGTCTTTCCAGTTTGAATTACCATATGTAAAGGTTTGAGGTTTACCGTACCTTCCTCTTGAAAAAGGTCTTACTTCAACTATATTTCCGCCTTTGTCATATACAAAATCTTTTCCTGTCCTTGTTATGATATTTACCTCTGTGGTAGGATGCCCTGCTTTGTCATATGTGTAGCAGACATCATTAATTGATGATATGCGTCTGTTCTCGTCATATCCATAATGTATGGTATTGTTATATGCTCCTGTATATTTTATCTCGGATACCGATTCGGATGTTCTGTTTGGACTATTAGATATATACTTATATTCCTTATTGTACACCTCTTTTTTAGAAAGTTCAACCTCTTTGCCGTCTGTGTTGCGGTAAATGGCGTATATACCTTCTTCCGACTTCCTTCCGAATTTGTCTTTTGCATTGAAATATGTTGAATAAATATCGTTTGCAAGCGTCCAATAAACCTTGTATGAATTATCTCCTAAATCTGTTTTCAGTGTTTTTTCTTTATTGCCGATGATTTCGGTTAGTTTTTCATTTGTACAATATATCTTATGATATATTCCGCTGCCTGTTTCCTCGGTGACTCTGTATCCGTCCTTGTCAGTTGAATATTCTGTTTTTCTATTTGAAAAGTTATCCTGTACTGATTTTAGATTTCCGTCTTTGTCATACTTATAGCTGTAAAGGGTTTCATCGCCTTGTTTTACTGCCGAACTGTTTCCGTTTTCATTGTATTTGTTATCTATTGACTGACTGTTTTCGTAATCAGCTTTTGTCAATGCTCCTTTACTGTCATAACTGTAATTTACCAGATTTCTGTTTCCTGCTTTAATTGATTTAAGCAATCCAAACTCAGTATAACCGATATCATAGTCAAAATTGTTATGAGTTATTTTACTAAGCCTATCTCCGCTGTCATAAGAAAACGAATTTTCAATAGCCGTACCCTGCGATATTTTCTGTACTTTTCCGAAATTGTCATATGAGTAATTGACTGAACTTCCATCAGCTTCTGTTATGCTGTTAAGGTAACCTGTATTTAAATCATAGCTGTAATATGTCTTGAAGCCTAATGAATCGGTTGATGATTTCGGATAATTTCCATCATCCGTATACTCATTGCTTCTAAGCACGGATTTACCGTCAACCGAAGTTTCATTTCTTAAATTATTTCCGTATTTATCAAACACATTGACGGTTTTCATTTCGTCTTTTTTGATAGTTTCGGTCACACTGTTATCAGAGTTTACCGACGATGAAAAGTTTTCGTTTGTACTTTCGCTTTCATTATCGGAAGACTTGGTACTCGGTGTACCGTCATTGTATGTGTAATCACTTTTATATACAACAATTCCGTCAAATAAGGCTTCATTTATCTGATTTGAGTAATTTACCGAAACAATAAAATTTGTATAAAATACATCGGCTTTAAAGGTCTTTATCGCATACTGCCAATCGGTGCAATACGGATTAAATTTGATTGTCTGAACATCGACTATTCTTGCCGCACTAAAAAATGTTACCGTTATATTAAATGGATTTTGCGGTGAGGCATTTGCTTTTGCCCAGCCTCCTACTTCAAAGGTTTCTCCCTCACTCATTCCTCCAAAGCCTTGAGAGATTGAACATTTTTCATTCGGTTCGCCTATAAGCTTTACAGCCTTGTCACTTCCGCAGTGTCCTACTTCATTACATTTTATATTTGTATCACTTGACATTGACCATCCTTGCAGACCGTTTTCAAATTCTCCGTTTTCCAGTAGGTTATCATCCCGAACCGTATGCTCATATGTATTAACCAGACTATTCAATCCACTTGCATTTTTAGCGTATTCATTTAATGTTACATCTCCTTTTGAATTGAAAGAAGAAATCAAATCTCCGCTATTGTTAAATACCTTAGTTTCCGTATCGCCTGTGCTGTTATTGATATATTTTGTTTGGTATGGTGTATATTCAATAGATATATCTGATCCCTTTGTTCCTGCTGTTCCGTATTCTTTTATTCCCGACAGTCTTTTTGGATTTTTGGTGTAACTGAAATTTACCCTGTATCCGTCTGTATTACAGGCTGATATCATATCGTGATTATTCCAGCTATAGCTCACCGACTTTCCGTCCGGATATTTAACTTTTGTTAAATTTGAATTACTGTCATACTCATAAGAAACCTTTTGTATAACTGTATTTTTCTTTCCGTAATATGAAATATCAGTCAGCTTTATTCCCGAATAGTTAAACTTATACTTTCTTCCCGTACCGTCAGTAATATACTCTATATGATAAAAATTATTAATATTGTCATCATATTTCAGCTCTATTTCCGGCTTTGAAGTTACGCTTGTATCCACTATTTTTACAAGCCGTCCGTATTTTTCAAAATGATATTCTTTTCCTCCCGAATCGATTACAACCAAATTGTCATATCCGGTTTTATTTTTATCCTTGCACTTTAAAGTATATTCCTTTCCGCTTTTGTCAATATATTGCTTAGTTATATCATCATAATAAAAATATATTGTATTTCCGTCACCGCAGACATACTCATAATATTGAAATTTACCCAAAACATATACGGATTTTATTGTCTGAGTATAATTGCTTTTAAATCCAAAACCAAATGTAGGATTAGAACTATCATTTAAACTGTATATCATTGATATATTTACAGGCATTACTTTTCCGTTGAAACCGATATCTTCTCTTGACAGTATAAGGTTTCCCGAAAAATCATCTATTTCCGCTTTCCCTGCTCTGCTTATATCTACAGTTTTATTTTCTCCTCTCTGTGCCGCTGAAACCATATTATATTTTATTGCTAAGTACGGAACTTTTTCTGAATCCGCTTCCTCTGACGAATAAAATGCAGTTTCACTGTTAGTCACATAAGTTGACGACAGTTTTATTCCGTAATTGGCTTCTCCGTTGTACCAGCTGTTAACCGCATTGGTTATATCACAATCTACCCATTTATCCTTTGCATTCGGGACATTAAAAACATCAAGTATTGTATCTGATACCTCCGGAGCTGTTTTATACACATTTTTTAAACTCCAGTCGGACTTTATTTTATATGCATTTATTTTACTGCCGTTATTGCCCGATGTTTTAATATTAAGCTTTGCTTTTGATATAATCCACTTCTTATCTCTAGGCGGCAGCTTTGCAAACTTTATATACGAATCAACAGTATAATTGCTATACGAACCTACAAAAAGGGTATAATTACTTACTATATTTGATGATAAAATACTCACAACTGATGTATCAACTGTTCTTTCAGTATAATCTTTAGTATCAACGGTAGGATCGATTGTTACCGGGTATACTCTTTCCTCATCGGTTAACCACTTATAATCAGGCTTATATGTAAGTATATATTCCGTTCCTTCCTTTTTTAATGTGGTTTTTATTTTATCCGAAAAAGAAAAATTGCTGTCATACATATACGGTGCGGGAATTACAAAGACCGCTTTTTTATCCTTATCAAGCAGCTTTATTGTATTATCCTTTTTAAGCTTTGCCGTTAATCCGTCTGCTTTAATCGGAATGTATATGTCTGATTCTTTATCGGCGCTTCCGATAAGATTATATTTTCTTTCAGTCCGCTTCCCGAAAAGATATATTCAACCTTCGAAGACTCATTCTGTGTATACTCTACCTTTCCGTCAAGCACAAAATCGGACACATAATCCTCCAAGCTGCATTTTTTTAGGCTTTTTTCGCTGCTGCTTTTGACTTTTTTCTTCTCATTTATTTTCTTCGAAGATGATGAACTCATATCAATAGGAGTGATTGAAACTGTATAACCGTCTGCTTCAACTTCGATATTATTTTGTTCATCTAGGTTTTTAGGCAATGACACCTGCATATCAGAACCTGTTTCTTCACTTTCAAAGGTTTCTGTTTCTTCATTAAAATTTAATCTGTTATCATATTCTTTCCATTCCTCCTTTTCCTCATCGTAGAAACAAATAGGAGCAGCCGACACAACGGATATTCTTCCGCCGTCCGACTGCTCGTAGGTTTTACTGTATTTACTTCTTAATTCCGCTATTTCACCTGTTATATATATTTCATCTTCCTGTGAATTTGATATAGTCTGTTCAGGTTCATTCATATCATTGCGTGATTCGGCTATTACATTAGGTATCGTGCATGTTGATATTATTGCTGCGGCTATTGCTATAGATATTATTCTGTTCTTACTGCTTCTGTTTTTCATTTTTTTCTTCCTTCCAATATGTCTTAGTGAATAAACCTTTCCCCATTTATTACACTCTGTATCAATATATTACCATAAATACTAACATATGTCAACTCAATTAACTTTTACCTTACATTACCTGTATACTTCAGTCTGAAGCGATGGTATAATAAATTGGAACATATGTTTAATGTGAGGGGTTATATATGAAAGAAAGAGTTATACTGCACTCAGATTTAAATAATTTCTATGCCTCTGTCGAATGCCTTTATCACCCTGAATACAGAGGAAAACCGCTTGCTGTTCTCGGCGATCCGGAGGCTCGGCACGGTATTGTTCTTGCTAAAAACTACGAAGCTAAGGCGTTTGGTGTACAGACAGGTGATCCTATGTGGATGGCAAGAAAAAAGTGTCCTGATATTGTTTTTGTTCCTCCGCACTATGATCTGTATATGAAGCATTCAAAGCTTGTACGTGAGATCTATTCGGAATACACCGATAAAGTCGAACCGTACGGTCTTGACGAGTGCTGGCTTGATGTTACAAACAGTACTATGCTGTTTGGTTCGGGAGAAGATATTGCAAACGAAATACGCAAACGGGTAAAATTTGAGCTTGGCGTTTCGGTTTCAGTGGGTGTGTCGTTCAACAAGATTTTTGCAAAGCTCGGTTCTGATTTGAAAAAACCTGACGCTACTACTGTTATCGAAAGCAATCGTTTTAAGGAAATAGTTTGGCCTCTACCTGTGAAAGAACTATTGTATGTAGGTCGGGCAACTCATGCCAAATTAAAACGCAAAGGCATTTTTACTATAGGCGATCTTGCAAATTCCAATCCCGAAAACCTAAGATTTTGGTTAGGCAAAATGGGAGTAGTGCTATGGCAGTTTGCAAATGGTCTTGATACTTCCCCTGTTTCCAATATAGGAGCAAAATCTCTTATAAAGACTGTCGGAAACAGTACCACTGCTCCCAAAGATTTGGTTACCGATGAGGATATAAAGATTACGCTTATGGTGTTAAGCGAGAGCGTTTCCGCAAGACTTCGTGAATACGGCTTTATTTGCAGAACCGTTCAAATCGGTATCCGTGACAACGAACTGGAGTGGTATGAAAGGCAAGGAAAGCTTGAAATCCCGAACAGAACCGCAAAATCCATATTTGAACTTGCTTTCTCACTTTTCAAGAAGCACACCAACGGAAAGCCAATCCGAAGTCTCAGCGTCAGAGCCTGCGATTTAGAGCCTGTGGATTTTGTTCAGCTTTCCTTGCTGCCTGATGTGGCAAGATTACAGAAGCAGGAAGAACTTGAAGCTGCTATGGACAGTCTGAGAAATCGTTTCGGTCATTTCTCTGTACAGAAAGGCATTATGCTTTGTGATACGGAGCTATCTAATCTTAATCCTAAAAACGACCATATTATTCATCCTATGAGTTTCTTCAGTTAAAATATGCCTGAGTTTTTTTACTCAGGCATTTCACTTTTTTCTATACATTCTTCCGGTGATTTGTCATCTCTCAGCCCCTTAAATACAGGCTGACGCATACCTCCGTTTTCGGTTTTCATCATATATTTAACTGTACAGACCAGTTTGGGTTTTACCCATACAGCACTTTCATTACCCTTTGGCATCTCCGTAAACGGACAGCTTGTTTCATCAAGAGATTTGATCTTTCTAAACGGTTCTCCGCCTACTCCTAAAGTCACATGACCTTTATAAATAAGCTGACCTCTGCTATACTGCCCTAAAATAATGCTGTTCATACTGTTTTCTTTCGGAACAAACCCCAAAACAACAAAATCATCGTCTTTCAGATATTTAATTTTTATCCAGTCTTTTGTTCTGCGGTCAAAGTAATATCTGCTGTCCTTTCGCTTTGCAACGATACCCTCCAGTTCCTGCTGTTTTGCAAGATTGTAAAAAGCAGTACCGTTTTTTTCAATATATCTTGAAACGGCAAATCTGCTGTCCTCTGATTTTACTGCCTTTTGCAAAAGCTCTTTGCGTTCTGTCAGCGGTAAGTCCGTAACCTGTCTGTCCTCGTAGTACAAAATATCAAATGCAGTAAAACAGGCAGGATATTTTTTTGCCGCCATATCGATTTTTACGGGATTGCTCATCATGCTTCGTTTTTGTATTTCAAAGAAATCCGGCTTGCCATTCTTGATGACTGCAAGCTCTCCGTCGAGAATACAGCGGACGCCTGTATTCTTATGAATCTCTGCAAGCTCCGGTACTTTCGGCAGCATTAAAATATTTCGCTTATTTTTCAATACAGTTTTATCACTGTCAAGATATGCAATGCACCGTTCACCGTCAAGCTTTAGTTCGTAGATATATTCATCACTATCAAAAGGTTCTCCTTCTGTACCGATAAGCATTGGCTTAATGTTTTTGGTTTCCCATATATCAGTCATTATTTACCCCTGCTTGTACTAGGCTTTGCTTGAGAGCCTCCATAATATCAATAGCGTTTACCTGTACTTCGGGTGCAGACGCTGTAATATCCTTGCCTGCAATTTTCTGTTCAATAATCTCTCTCAGTTTCACCTGATATTCGTCTTTGTATAAGCTCGGCTCAAAGTCCTTGACCATTGTGTTTATAAGGGTTTTTGCCATAGTCAGCTCCGCTTCATTTACTTCAGGATGTGAAGATTCTTTCGGTGCTTGTTTTACCTCATCTGCAAAAAACATGGTTTCAATCAATATTCCGTCATCGGTTGGAATAAGCGTAAGCAATTTTTCTTTTGTTCCCATAACTGTTTTTGCAATTGCGACCTTATTTTCATCTTTCATTGCTTTTCTCAAAAGCTCAAATGCTTTGTCCCCTCCGGCTTCAGGAATGGCATGATATGTTTTATCGTAATAAATAGGCCGGATTGAATTTAAATCCGTAAAATGCAAAATATGAATTGTTTTATCCTTTTCGGACTTGGCTTTTTCAAAGTCCTCGTCTGTCATAATTACAAACTTGTCTTTATCATATTCGAATCCCTTTACTATATCCTTTGCCGATACTTCTTTTCCGCAGGAGGCACACACTTTTTTGTATTTAATTCTGCTGCCGTCCTCTCTGCACAACTGATTGAAGTGTATATCATTATCCTGCGTTGCCGTATATAACCCGACAGGAATGTGGACTAAACCAAATGAAATAGCTCCTCTGTGTGATACTGCCATATTAAACACCTTCCTTTTTAATTAGTATATCAATTACAAAACAAGATATACTAAATATAGAGGCTGTTTATGGTAAGAAAGGTTTATGTTGAAATTACCGCAAGGTTTGACACAGACGGTAACATCACGCCGTTGTCTGTTACATGGGAAGACGGTACGGTTTATACAATTGACAAGGTTGTTGACAAAAGAAGAGCCGCAAGCTTAAAGACAGGCGGTATAGGTATGCGTTACACTTGCAGGATTCTTAACCAGGAATCATATTTATATTATGAAGAGCCGAAATGGTTCGTGGAGGCTAAGAGATAATGTGCGGAAGGTACAGTTTGTTTTTTGATGATGAATATAACCGTGATATTTCTGAAATTATGGAGATAATCAAGAACAAATACGCTCACATAGATGTCAAATCAGGTGAAATCTTTCCGACAAACACAGCTCCTGTTTTAATCGAACAAAATTCTTCTATTACACCTGTTCCGTACAAATGGGGTTTCCCTAATTTCAGAAACAAGGGCGTTATCATTAATGCCAGAGCCGAAACGGCAGAAGAAAAGAAAACCTTTAAAGACAGCTTGGTGTTAGAATAGATATATAGACACAAAATTTTACGAATTAACAAAAAGATGATATAATATTATGTAAAATGTAAAGGAGTGTCTAAAAATGAAAACATATACAGAGGAATTTAAGAAGACAATAGTAGAATTATATGAGAATGGAAATAAAAACAAATCAGAATTAGCAAGAGAATATGGCGTTTCAGAGTCAAACGTAAGAACATGGATAAAGAAATACGGAAAAATAAAAACATCAACAGGAGAAATTACAAATAACGATGAAATATTAAAATTACAAAAGGAAAATCAAGAAATAAAGACAGAAAATGAAATATTAAAAAAAGCACTAGCCATATTCTCAAGACAACAGAAGATAAAATAAAATTTATAAATAACTTAAAAGATATATATGATATAAGATTATTGTGTAAAGTGGTAAAATTGCACCATTCAGTATATTATTATCATAAAAAAGATAGATCAAATTCATATAAAAA
>Ga0209064_1003350_pt1 | contig 14307 bp, 8 predicted proteins | sample Inofromicrocosms_FD_187498 | JGI IMG/M metagenome (GOLD analysis project Ga0209064, IMG submission 187498) | Mouse cecum microbial communities from Vienna, Austria - Inoculum for glucosamine and mucus D2O microcosms (SPAdes) (version 2) | ecosystem: Host-associated > Mammals > Digestive system >... | reverse complement strand
TAGCGAGAGTCTTCGGCCTTCTGGACGAAGAAATCTACGATGCCGTTATCAACCAGTCTGAAGAGATGGCTCATATCGCTCAATTTTATAATCTGAAATCAGCAAGTTGAACTTGCGAAACTTGAATAATTTATTAATATGGGCTGGGATATAGTAGCAATAGGCACAAATCATAATTTTCCTGTGAAGGATCCTGTTAAGCCGGCAGAAAAGATTGCTCCATTGTTTGATGGTCCAATCAGTGTCGGATATTATGAAACCTGGATATATGATGAGAAACACAATAGCATAGTCACTCCAGGAGGTAAATGGCAATGGAAAGAGATTGCAAGGGTTAATACCGACAAAACCGGACCGTTGATTTCTTTTGAAATAAGTAATTATTGTGTCCGAAAGATTTATGCAGAAGTAAGGAATAAATTAGAATTAGTAAAATTTGAAGATGAAGAAGATAGGGAAATGTTTCAGTATTTAGCTAAACGTAAACCCTTTGAATTGTATATATGCTCTTGTAAAGAGACTCATTCTATTAATCTGTGGATCTTTAGGGAAATAGTAGAATTTTCAGTGAAATTTCCTGGCAGATGGAACCAGTTTGAGAGAAAATTCAAGAATAACCCTGATAGTTTAAAAGCTCATTGTTTACATGATTTTCGCAAGTTCATCTATAAGCAATATCAAGTTTGTGGGTGCGATATGGCTTATTATTTTGCAGATCAAGGTCCAGGTGAAAAGCTAATGGATCGATTGAATCTTACAAGTAAAAAATGGTGTGCATATCTGGATTCTGGAGGCTTTGTAGAGAAAGGTAATGATCCCAAAATAATGAAATATGCGATTATGTGGCAGGAGATGTAATCTTAAATGACGAAGATTGGGTAGATTGCTTTATTGATGATTTCTCTGACTTAGCTAATACATAAATTTATTGTCAAATACTAACCAAGAATTAAGAACCGTTATATTTCCAAATGACAAGTGAGAGAACTTGTAGGTAATCCGGGCTTCGGTGGAGCAGACCGTTGAAAAGCGATGTAATGCGCCTCGGGAGCAAATGTTGGAGTAGCCGGAAATCGACATGATAAATCTTTGATTTACAGGATATATTCAAGATGGAATTTCCCAAGTGGGACCACCTCTTAGAAATCAAGGGGCTGTGTCGTAATTAAGGTTACGGTGCAGCCTCTCTTTTTTGACCTTTGAGGTTTTGATTATTTTTATGCGACGCTTTGCTGTGGTGGCAACATTTTCGTCAGAGGTTACGCTTGCGGGTGCGGGTGGGGTCTTGACAAAATGAGAGTCAAGTAATTCTAAAAATTGTTCTCCGGTGTACTGCCAGAGAGGAAGTTTGAGTAACTGGTCTTTTGTCATTCGCAGTGTGGATTTGAGTTAAACTGACGCCCTCTGAGAGAGCGTATCCGAGTATCTCCCGGACACTGCAAAATTACAACCTGTTATGAGTGGGGTGTATGTGGTTTCATCTTATCCACTTAATAGAACTACCCATCAGAGTATCAGACTCTAACGGGTAGTTTCATAAGGTTTCTAAAGTGGAATTTTGAGTGGTGAAAGTGGTGCGCAAGTGGTATCTTTAAGTCGCAAGGAATATCAGGCCCGCTTTTTATGGTTTTTCATGACTTCATCGACATCATCGGCGAAAGCCATACTTGACCTGCTGGCGTCGCTTCCACGTGGATGAGAATATTTGCTTTCGTAGTAAGACGCATCTATGTTGAAGTACGTAAGAATGTCCTCCCGCCATGCGACCTTGTGCTTTTCCGGCACGATGTCGTAGAGCTTCGAGATGAGGTAGCACACTTTGATTTTTTGCTTGGGCTTTATCTTCAGAGGTTCATGCTTGCCATGCAGATTCAACGATGAATGAAACTGCGTTTCTGTAGGATTGTCGAACACATCAGAGCACACCTCATATAATTCAGAGATGAGTATCATCGGGAACAGTTCCTCCTCCCATTGGCGAGATGATTTCGGATTGGCAGGATTCTGTTTTATCGGTTGTTCCGGCATAGGATAACTACCATTGCGGACCTGCATATTTTTTATAAAGGTCTCCCTGCATTTCGGATGTAACTGAATTTCACATGGCGGGAAGTATCGCTCCACCGTGATGAATATTTTGCGGCAGGCACCTCGCAGCTCGCGGTATACAGCGAATGAGGGCTTCAACAGAAACTCATCATATTCGACGCTTTCCTGCAATTTCTTAAGGAACTCCCGTTTCTTTTCAAGCCATCCCTCACGCGTCTCGGCCATATGGAATTGCTCGATTTCCTGTTTGTATTTATCTATTGTCCAGTCGTCAGGTACCGGGATTTTGTGACACGCCTTTAGTGCATACTCATAATGAGCGGCAACCATGTAGAACATCTCCACTTCTTTAAGGAAGTGATTGCTTTCGTAGCTGTCTATCATGTCTGTCTTGGATTTATTCTTACGTTCACGATCCAAGGTTGAGAATACATCCCAGAATGTATCCAGCCTCGTTGCAATCTCAGCACAGTAGTTTCGGACTTGGTCTGCTTGAACCTTTCCGATTTCTCCGGAGGCATGAGATTCTATGATAGCGTTTTCGATGTCGATAGAGGAAAGTTTGCTGGTGGCCTCGGCAATTCGTTTGTACAAAATTGTATCCTGTTTGGCTACCAGCGGAACTTTCGTGAGTTGCCTCAGATCGTCCAATATTGGCACAACATCTCGTAATGTCGTAGGGTTTGGCATTTGCGGGGTGGTGTTTTAATGGGTTGATGAATGTGAGTGCCAATTGCCATGTCTGTTTACTGAAATATACGATACAACGGCACTCCGCATATCAAACAACCGCCAGCCGCCAAGTGTTCACCGTTCCTACAAACTCTTGGCATTATCAAAATGCTAAAGTATAGCAAATGACAATTGCAGGATAATGGATTATCATTTATTTATAATCCATCTACCTTCTTTGCGACCACCTTCACGCGATATAATTCCGGATTTTTGAAGATACTCCATATCCCTACGTACTGTACGGTATGTAAGTACAACCGTCCGCGATAGCGTATTGAAGCCTGCCTGTATAAGTTCTAACTTTGCCGTAAAAATTGGATTATGGACAAAGTGGAACTTTACAGGCAGGTTTTTCAATCCTTCAAGGCCCTATGCGCTCGAGGCGAACAACCATGTTCGTTTTCTGCCTACTGTAGGGATTACGGAGTTGAGCAAAATCAAATGCGTCAGATACTGAAAGGCGAATTTCAGAATATAAGGACACTGCCCGGCTACCGCAACATCAGTCATATTTGTTCTGAAATCTACGAGGAATTCAAGCAAAAGTGCGCCGAAGGCAAGCAACCGGGAACGTTTGCCGATTTTTACAGTGTCCATGGCATTACATGGGAGCAGATGCATGGTTATCTCAAGCGAAACAAACTTAAAGTAGTGGGACTTCCGGGATATAAGATGCAAACCGGAGGTTCCCGTTCCCAAAGTCAGGAGATTCCGTTCGAGAATGTGATCTTCGAGGAGGCGGGGTTCCTTCCAGCCGACAGCGGCAATGTGATAACGGTAAAGGTCGACGGTCATGTCGCCGTCAGCTTTCCGGCGGACACTGATGTGGCCATTATTGCCAGGTTCGTCAGAAAGATGGGAAAGGAGGCGGGACATGTGGGGTCTTGAACAGGGATTAAGGCTGTGGGTCTGTCAGCAGCCGGTGTCGATGCGTTACGGCATCCGTGGTCTGACGCAGATGGTGTGGTCCTGGAAAGGACATTCCCCGGCATCGGGAGATGTATATGTATTCTTTTCAAAAGATCGTAGGACCATGAAGGCGCTGAAGTGGGACGGCGACGGATTTTTGATGTATACAAAAAGGCTGTCGCAAGGTCGTTTCCGGGAGGTGCTGAAAAAGGGCGATGACGGTGTGCGCAGGCTTCAGTGGGACGATTTCTATATGCTGATGAGGGGCCTCACGCCTGTGAAGGTGACTGTCGAGAAACGCTTCAGAATGACTGTCAAATAGCGCATAATAGTTTAATATTCAATAATATAAATGGTGTAAAAAGTTGCGGATGTCAGATATTTTTCGTAACTTTACATCATGAATAAGAGCGAGTTGATAGAGTTTTTGCAGCGTCAGGTCGGCTTCCTTCAGGGGAAGCTCGATGAGGCGCTTGCCTCTGTCCACTCTCTTACTTTGGCCAACGAGAAACTGACCGCCACTGTCGATGAACTGCGCACGCAGATAGCCTCCCTGGAGGAAGTCATAAAAGGCAAAGGCGCGGAACTGAACAAGGAGAAGGTTGCGCGTCAGGCAATGCGGCGTCTTCAGGAATCACCGTCGGAAAGACAGTCGAATCCGGCGCCTTCTCCATCGGACGACCCTTCCGAAAAGAAACCGGAAAAGAAGCATACCAACAATGGGGCTAAAAGGAAGACGCATCCCGAATGCGAGGTCGAGACCATAGTGATCGAGCCTGACAGTCCCGACTTCAGGCCGGAGGCGGCTACGTTCATAGGCGAGTGCGATGTGGTGCGTTACGTCATGGTGCCGATGCGCTTTAGGAAAATCATCTACAAGGTAAGGAAATATGTGCAGGACGAGAAGATATACAAAGGCTCCGCTCCGGCCACACCTTTGCTGAACTCGCAATATACCGCTTCCTTCATCGCCGGACTCGCCGAACTGCGCTACCTCCACTGCATGCCGCTTGAAAACGCAGTCGAATACTTCCGCGCCCACGGCTTTGACCTCGACAAAGGAACGGCGCAGAAACTCGTCAGCAAGGTGAAAGTACAGCTGGAGAATCTATACAAGGCGCTCGGCAAGGCAATAGTGGAGGATGACTATATCTGCGGTGACGAGACATATCAGAAAGTGCGCCTGCAAGTGGCTACTCCGTCAGGAAGAAAAATCAAGAAAGGCTACATCTGGGTGTTCGTGGGCATGAGGACAGGTCTTGTATACTTCTTCTATGATGACGGCTCACGTTCGGCAGAAGTCTTCGAGCAGCAAGTCAAGGGCTTCAACGGTGCCTTCCAATGCGATTATTACTCCGGATACCGGAACATAGGCATCGGGGAGATGGCCGGAATAAGACGGCTGCCGTGTCTGCAGCATATCAAGCGGAAGTTCCTCGACATAAAGGACAATCCACTGGCTCAGGAAATAGCAAAACTCTTCGGACTCCTCTACCACTTTGAGCATAAACACAGAATCGGCAAGGATGGATGGACTGCGGAAGATCATCTGCAATGGAGACAGCGATACTCCCGGATAATGCTTGAGAAAATCCACATGAGGCTGATGGCAGTCAAGAACCGCGTAGGCGTGCCGCCCGATGACCCGCTGCTTGCCGCCGCCGAACATGCGCTCAAACAATGGCACGAGATACCGCGCATCTTTGAATCTCCGACCTACCGTCTCGACAACAACGAGGTCGAGCGGATTAACCGCTACATATCACTGACACGCCGACGGCTGACAATCGGTTCCCACACAGGAGCCGAAGCAGCAGCCCTGTACCACTCGCTGACCATCACCTGCAACCGGTGCGGAGTCAATGTCTACGATTACTTCTGCGACATCATCGACCGATGCGCCGCGTGGCCACCGAACACCCCGCTTGAAAAGTATAGAGACCTGCTGCCCGACCGCTGGAAACCATCACAGAAATAGCCGCCCAAGAATCTGGTCGGCTATCTTTTTATGGCCTACACGCTATCGCGGACGGTTGTACTTCCACCGGTTTCACAAAGGGGCTTTTTATGAATCATATGCAAGGTCGGAATTCGCGTTTCCCGACACGAGCATCCGTTAGAGCGCGCTTTTATCTTGCCTCCATAGTCTTTTCTGACTTACGCGTTCCGTCTTCATAGATGGAAACCTTGACGCATACGCCTTCAGCCGGCTTCCGCAGTCTCTTTCCATCGAGACTGTACCATCTGGTCTCCACAGGCTCGCGACCGTCAGTTTCCGTTATCCCCGTTCCGTCTGCATCCACCTTGAGGCGGAACTCCTTCCGCACGCCTCCATGGCTTGCCTCAATGGTATAGACACCGCTGCCAAGGTTCCCCAATGACGCTTTGCCATTCTCTATGGTAAAATAATCAGACTTCCATTCCACGTCTGAATCGGATACAAGGCTGAACTCCCTGGTGACGCTGTGACGGGTCTGTGTGTCGTCAAGCACCACGGCCGAGGAACATACCTTCATCACGCTATCGGCCTCAAACACCTTCAACACAGGATAACCCTGATGTGCCGGCCTTACGAAACCGGCGCCGAGTGCGACAGTGTTCATCTCTCTGGTAAGCTTGCCTGCATACTGTGCATCCGAGTCGTATCTTGACAGTGACCCGTGCTGCATGTCGAAATACACATTGCTGATTTTGCCGGCATTGAATCTGCCGGTGACATTGCCGCATGTCGAAAGCTGCGAGGCGTCATGGCATAGAACGTCTCCCACAGTGTAGGAATTTTCCAGTGTCGAGCCGTTTTCGGCAAGCCCCACAAGACCTCCCACAAATCTGTAACCCGACACATCTGCCATATTGCATCCATTCTCCAGAGCTATTGAACCGCCGCCAAGGATACCGCCGAGACAGCAATTGTTGTCCTTGGTTGTTCCTGTTCCCCTTACATCGCCGGAGTTCAGGACATCTTTCACGTGATTGTTGCCGGCGCCTGTGGTAAGCACACCGCAGATACCGCCGGCGAACCTGTTGCCTACGGTTATGACACCTGTGTTCACGGCCTTGGAGATGGTTCCCTTTAGTCCGCCGGCAATTCCGCCGGCATAGACTTCGGCGCTTACATCACCCGTGTTGCGGACATTCATGGCAGTGAAACCCGCCTCGCATTCTCCTACTATACCGCCGGCAAATTCACCCTTGGAAGTCACCTTGCCGAAGTTCGCGCATCCATCGGCCGACGACCCGGCCTCGATAGTCCTGCCTATCATACCGCCGGCGTATTGCCTGCCCGACTCCACATTTCCATAATTTCTGGAATCTTTTATGGCAGAAGCCACGCTGACGGTACCCGCCATTCCTCCGGCGGCTCCGGCTCCGGCATTCACGTCGCCATGATTCTCACAGTTCTCTATAGGGAACCCGGAAGCTTGATAGCCCGCGATTCCGCCGGCACTGGAATCCTTGGCCTTGATGGAGCCTTCATTGCGGCAGTCCTTTACTGGCACACGGCAGGAACCGATAATACCCCCGGCCGTCGCGGTGCCGCTGGTTATGTCGCCATAATTGATGCAGCCGGTGATTTCCTTTCCGAACTCACCGCCATTGCCGCCGGCTATACCGCCGGCCTGACCTGACGCCGCCGTCACTGGCGAATGGTTCACGCAGCCCGTGAAGCGTGCTCCCTGAAGCACATACGACGATATGCCTCCGCAGAACACCCTTGTGCTCTCCACATTGGCCGACCGGTTCACACAGTTCTCTACCAGTCCCGCCGTGCGGGCCACGAAAGTCCCCACATAGTCGTAGCCTTTGAACCGGCAACCGTTCCCCAGCGTGAGATCCTTAATAACGCTTTCTGAACCCGCAAACCCTATCAGGCCTACATTGCACGCGCTTTCATCCTTTGACGTCAGTTCTACCACGATATTGTCCATGGTGTGTCCGGCACCGTCGAGCGTCCCCTGGAAAGAGGATGTCCCCGAACGGAACCAGGATGTAAGCGTCACGCCCGCAAAGTCCATATCAGCCGCCACCCGGAAATGTTCGTCGCGGAAATCCACGATGTTCCGTTCGGTGAAAGCCCCTACGGAGTTCCAGTCGGCGGGTGTCTTTATCAGCCACGGAGTCTGTACCGACCCGTCGCCCTCTGCGAGGATTCTGCCCGGTGCGAACACCGGTATCGACTTGCGCAGGTCGCCCGACATGAAGGTTACCGTATCGCATACCTCTGAAGCACCTGCTTTCAACGAAAGCCTGCCGTCCGAAACCGTCATGTCGGTGGTCGCGGTCACCGCACGCGCTCCCGCCGGCATGACAAGAGCCGCATCTCCTCGCATGTTGAAACGGCTGTCCTTGCGTTCGCCATCCCCGAACCTTATAAGCGTCGAGGCCATGAACACAGCCTCCGGAACATCCTCGTATCCCTTTATCATCGGATAACGTCCGGCAGCTGCCGTGAACACCTCTCCGTCAAGACCCTCGGGGAGCTCTCCCGAGGTTAGCTCAGCGGTTGTCTTGTGTCCAACCCCCGCGAGTGACCCGTTATTGCCGTCATACATGGAGGTTATCTGGAAATCGCTGTACACATTCTCAAGAGAATCCCCCAGATTCTTCTGATATCCTATCACGGCGCCATGCTTCTGAATGGAACGCGTCTCCATGCATACTCCCGCCGAAAGCGATTTCTCCACATGAGCGCCTTCCTTGTTCTCGCCTATGAGACCTCCCGCTGAAAGAGGAGCCGTCACGGTGCCGTAATTGATGACATTGCCAATCTTACCGAAATTGTATCCGGCGATACCGCCGACAGCACCCATCTTCGCCATTTCCGGCGATTCCGTACTGAACCTGTCATTGGTCATGGAGCCACCGTTCATACAGGCGTTGATTTCCCCGATATTGGCTGCGGCTATACCTCCCGACACGGAACCTCCGCATTTCACTTCTCCGCCGTTATAGCTCTTGAGAATCAGACCCGTATCATAATTCACGGCCACAAGTCCTCCTGTCTGGCTGCCGATACCGAGCACCGTCGCATAGTTCCTGCAGTTTTCTATCCGGCCATAGTTCTGGCTTACAAGAGCCGACACATGCGAGCCGGCTATGACTGTACAGCTGCGGTCCATCGTCAGATTGCGTATCACGCTCTGACGGCCTGTGAACAGGAAAAATCCGGCCATGCGTGTGCTTGCATCCGGCTTTGTGGGACGCTGCCTGTCATCAAGTCCCACTCTGTCAATCTTCCAGTTCTTTATCGAATGTCCGTTGCCGTCGAATATGCCGTTGAAAGCCCTGTCCACTCCATTGGCCGAGATGCCGATAAAGTCATCCACTCCGCTGAAGTCGAGGTCGTTCTCCATCCTGAAGTACGTATTGTCATATCTTACTCCCTGGACATCCACAGCATTCTGCAGCTTGAGAATATCTCTTACCGACCGGATCAGATATGGCGACGCTTCTGTGCCCTCGCCGTCATATTCTGTCGGAAGAATCTTCAGAAAAGCCATTTTATAACGTCCGTCGGGGCGAAGGGCCACAAGTGTGTCGTTCACCACTGAGTCGGCTGTAAGAATTGCCCGGCCTCCCTCGATACGCAGGCCGTGGCCACGGTCGGAGAATCTGCCGTTCTCCAGAACCTTCCATTCCGTGCCGTTCGACAGGTCAAGAGTGAAGTCATTCCTTACCGCCTTTACATTATCCTTTTCGCCGAGCACAAACGCCGATGCCGCGAGCTTGCCCCCTTCGGTGTCAGCCAGTCCCGACGGCACAGGATAAGAGCCCTTACTGTAAGTCCATGCGCCCGCCAATATGCTGTCTATCGGCTCTCCGTCTACAAGTCTGCCGGTAAGTTCTCCCTTAGGCGACTCCGTGACATGCCCGAATGTCTGGCTGTCATAATAGTTGCCCGACACGACGTGCTTCGTAATGGCCGATGAACTCAGGAACTCCTTGTTCTTATAATCCACCTTGCATGCAAGCGGTCCGGTTACTATGGAACTTTCTATACGCGGTTCGTCAGTTCCGCTGAGGCGCTTGTTGATTTTACCCACAAGCCCGGCTATGTCCTTGGCGTCGGGCGACGTGACAGTGCCTGCCATCAGACAGTCGGATATCTTGGATGCGCACATGGCTCCCGCTATGCCTCCCACAGAGGCCGTGGAAGTCTTGCCCGCAGGTGCCACCGAATAAACCTGTCCGGTGAATACACCTCCCTGAAGCCTTCCATACTGGAAAAGGCCGAAAATTCCGCCTATTATTCCGCTGCCGTACTGGTCGAAAACGATGCCCGATGCCGTAACGTTTCTGACCGTCACCGAATCTCCTGTAAGAGAGCCGGCGATTCCTCCCGCATTGCAGGTGGTGTTCATGGTGACAATCTCCGCACGGCTGTCGCAATCGGAAATCTGTCCCCAGCCAACTCCCACAAGGCCGCCTATCATGTTCTTGCCCGACACTTTCCCTTCAAAGCTGCTGTTGCGAAGATATCCCTTGAAATTGCCTACGATTCCGCCTACATGGAGATTGCCTCCCTTCAGTTCGGTATCTGTGACCTTTACATTTTCTATAATTCCTTCCGATGAGCCGGCCACTGCTCCAAGCCGGTTCTTGGTGTCCGACTTTATCAGAGCCTTTTCAATCCTGAGATTGCGGACAGCCCCCGGTTTGCCTATTTTGCCGAAAAGTCCGGCATCATCCTGATTTCTTCTGTTCACATACAGATTACGGATCACATGGCCGCCACCATCATAGACACCGCAGAATGGGGCTGTCGTGCCATTGAAGCCTATGGGCTCGAAATTCGCCACTTCCTTCATGTCGATGTCGGCGGTCTGTCTGAAATGTATTCCCTTCAACGCCATCTTGCCGTTGACATACCCCGGCTCATAGTTGCATGCCGACGACAACTCGCACAAGTCGTCGGCGCTCTTTACAAGATAAGGCTTCTCGACGGTCCCATTTCCCTCCATGGTTATCACGTTGCTGAAGGGCACGAATTCCTCCGGCACCTCTATCACACTCTTTTCAAGAAGGTCATAGCGCGACGACACGGCCGTTCCGGCAGACACTACCCAGCGGTTCAGCGTAATCTTGCGTCCCTCATATTTGCCCGGCACTCCCTTTGAGTTTAGTTTGCATTTGTCAATCGACAATGTGTCGGTTGCCGTCCAGTTGAAGAAATTCGTGGTCTTGCCCGTGGGACTCACCTGTACCATCACTTTCAGATATTGGGCCACCACGCCTCCGACCGAATCAACCGTCAGCACCATATCCTGATGATGATTGTAGAAGTTCTTTATCAGAATCCTGTTGCGACTCTCGCGCACGAAAACCACTGGATAACTGTTGACCCTTGACTCCTCAGGCTTCGACAGACTATAGTCGGTCATCGTGGCCTTCGCCGGATACAACACATCGCCGTAATGGGCAAGGGCCTTGCCTTTATTCTCCCCTTCCATCACGAACGCGCCCCAATGGTCGGTGGTCAACGACCCGTCGGGTCCCATCTCGAATCTTACCGAATCATTGACGTAATATACTTTCTTGTCAAGGTCGCACGGAAGAATATAAAGGTCGCCATAGTTCTCGTGCTTTACGATTACCTGCCGCGGGATACTTACCACTCTTGTATCCGGGTCGAACGTTCCTGTCACCGTAGTGCCGAACTCCATCAGATTGGTCACCGACACCTTGTTGTCGGCGGTCACATCCACATCAACCCAATAATATCTTGGTGCCGAGGGCTGGGGATACCCCACAGCCATGTATTTTCCCTTGAGTTGCCCGCGCAATGACTCAGAGTCACCCGGCAGCCCGACCCGGCGTTTTTTTGCCGTTGTCCTTTTTGTGGCACACTCCGCCATTACCGACATACGATCCTCACTCATGCTCTCATTATCCCCGCTGGCATTATTGCCGCGTAATCCACCTAAATTACGGGGGAGGGGGTAAGCTGCTGCCAACCAGCCGATTGCCGCCACAAGCATTAAACTGAAAATTGTCTTTTTTGACATAATAATTGATTTACGTTCATGATAATCCCGATCACCAGAATATGCAGAACCCGTTATTACGGCTCAAAGGTAAATATTTAATCCCAATTAAGCAAATCTTATTGCTTCGGACCCGCGATTCATTCCGGCTACATCGCACGTAACCAATATGGGTGCGTATCCTTCGGCGGATCCGCACCCATATTATAGGTAAGATAAGTGATTATTATGACCTAACTTACAATCTAATACAACAGCAAATATCTAATAACATGAAGAAAAACTCTCTTCGTTCTTTTGTTGGTGATTCACATCACTATGCAGGAACTATTTCAATAGGAATAAAAGGTTGTTCTGATGGTTCTTGCCTAAAGAATTTCCAACTTACCTCAGGGCTTTGATTTCCTTAGTCTGTCGGTTGTTCTTTTTGACGATGCAAAATTAACCACAAACAACCCCTCTGTACGTAATATGAGTGAAATAGTAGATTAATTAAAAGTACTATCTTCTGATTATCAGATACTTAAATATTTTCACACCACTGATTTTAGTAGTTGATTATTAGGAGATTTTCTGCAGTTTCTCCGTCATTTCCACCCTGTCGAACAAGGCCCCGTTGCGAAGTTTCACCCGACAGTTGTAGATGGTCGTCACCGACTTGCGCAGGAATTTAGCTATGCTGTCGGAGTCGGTGATGCCGAGGCGTATCAGAGCCAGCACCCTGAGTTCGGTCGACATCGACCCGTCGCGTCCAAGGCTTAAACGGCATTCCTCCTTCATAAGTTCATTCACCTTCTCCACGAAACCTGGGAACAGAGCAAGAAATGTGGAATCGAAATTGGAATGGAACTTCTTTGTCTCCTTGCGGTCGTCAATCTGGGCAAGGTATTTCTCGATACCGCTCACGCCTTTAGTGCGGTAAGCCGACGACACGCCGGTTTTGAGCTGCTCTATGTCGTGGACGAAGTCGGAGGTAAGCTGAAGATACTGTACGAGATAAGCATCCTTCACTTTGTTGCTTTCGCCCAGTTCGCGGTTAAGCCGTTTCAGCTCCTCGTTGCCGTTCTGCAGCTGCGCGTTGAGGTTACGCTCGCGTTCAGAGATACGCTGCACCTTGTTGCGCTGGGATATAACGTAAAGAAGAGCCAAAAGGAGAGCCAGAGCCATAAGAGCGATACCGGCCACCATCAGCGACACGCGCCGGTGATTCTGCCTCACGGCTTTCTCATGGGTCTCGAGGATATCGGGCATCATGGCGTTGATGGCTATACGGTTGCTGAGCACCTTGGAATACTCCGCGTCTTCAATTGCCAGCGACAGGTAGCGGTATGCACGCTCAGTATCACCTCTGGCGAACAGAAGGCCTGCCAACTGCCACAGCGACCTGTAGTCGCGAACTGCCGTCGACAGGTCATAAAGAGCGCTCTTAGCGAAGCAGTCGATAGCTCCAAGCGTGTCGCCAAGCTCCTGGAGAACAATGCCACGTACATTATGGTATATGGCCTTGTTGTAATCGTTGTTCTGCAACGTACTCTTTTCTTCTTCCAATATCGAATCGGCTACCTCCGGCATCTCCGAATATCGGTAATAGTTCACTTTGGTATATATGCCCCTGATCTTGTCATGGTCCACATGGCTCATCATTTTCTCATACCAGGATATCGGATTGTATCCGGTAGTCTCGTCGATGAGGGCAAGGACATCCATGTATTTGTAAGCCACGTTCTCGAAGAGGGTATCCTGCGAAGCCTCGTTGATCAGCGGTATGGCGTCACGGAAATTGCCATGAAGCACATGCAGACGGGCGAGAGTCAGTTTGCCGAGGGTGATTCTTTCCCTGTCGCCGATGCGCCGCGCCATCTCGTACTCGAGCGTGCCGTAATGTATCGCCGAATCCAGATTATGCGTATAGTACATCATTCGGATTTCTCCGTAAGCCTTGTATTTGGCGGAGTCGGTGCGCGCCATTTTCAGATTAATCTCGCGGGGGATCTGCTGTTCGCGCAGCCGCACGGCCTCGGCATGACATACGCTGGCGCTGTCGAGCTGTTCGAGCAGCGCCTCCGTGTCGGTGCCTACACCCTTATCCTTACATGACGACAGCGACAATCCCGCGATTGCCGCCGCCATGATGATAGAAAACAGTAACGATGTGGTCTTTTTCATCATTCATATCGTATTCTTGATGGTCGCAGCACGCGCCAGTAGCCGTTCTCGAAGATGGCCGTGCCGCTGTCTTCGGTCACGATACCGGTGGCACCGGCAGTGTCGGCGAGGTCTTTGGCCACACATCCGTGTGAAAGCATCTCCACAGGACGCTCGAGCACCATACGCGTCACCACAGGGAGCTCCACAACATGGAAGGTGCCTACAAGCCCATCCTCGGTATCAAGCCGGTAGACGGTGTTTCCGGGGCTGACTCTGCGGTCGGCCCGCACGAAGATACCCTCAGAATTGGTACGGCCGAGATAAATCACCCTGAGCACCTCGGGTTCCACCTTTTGTGGCTGAGGAGCCGGCGCCTGCTGACGCGGTGTCTCCACTATCTTACGGGGCTCCTCGACAACACGGCTTTTTTCGGCGCGCATGGCTGCAGCCAGACGCTCCTTGGTATCGCGCAACTCCGCTT
>Ga0209064_1003343_pt1 | contig 14336 bp, 11 predicted proteins | sample Inofromicrocosms_FD_187498 | JGI IMG/M metagenome (GOLD analysis project Ga0209064, IMG submission 187498) | Mouse cecum microbial communities from Vienna, Austria - Inoculum for glucosamine and mucus D2O microcosms (SPAdes) (version 2) | ecosystem: Host-associated > Mammals > Digestive system >... | reverse complement strand
TAGGCTGAAAGCCTTGTGTATCAAGGGTTAATAGTGACAAGTAACTATTTGCTGCAGAGGGCGGCGTGACCGAGTGTCACGCCGTCTTTCTGCGTCCATAGGTGGTTTTCGTAATAACAGGTTCGCTGATTTCCGGTACTTCTACTTCCTCCAGGAAGTTGAAAACGATTTTGACCTTCTGCGTCCGTTTGCCGCTGGACTTATCCGGGGCATAGACGATGACCTGCTTGATGAACTCGTTCACGATGGTCGGCGTCAGCTCCGGGATGTCCACATACTTTTCCAGTAGGGCAAGGAACTGGTCAACATGGTCCTCCATTTCCTCACGGGTCGCAACCCAGTCCTCAAGACCGATGACCTCGTTGTTGAGCGCAGCCTGCTCCGCCTCATAGCCCTCCAGCATCTTCAGGTATCGCTCCTGGCTCAGGGAGCCGAGTACCATGTCCTCGTAAATACGGGTGATGAGCTTGTCGATGTCCGCCAGCCGCTTCTTTGCTTTCTCCAGCCGCCGCTTGTCCTCCCGGATGGACTTCTCTTGTTCCTCCCTCCGGCACATCAGCCATTCCTCTTGAAAGCCCTCCACATCGGCCCGGATATAATCTGTCACGGCCCGGATACGCTCCAGAACCACGTCCCGCAGAACGTCCTCCCGGATATAGTGCGCCGAACAGGTTCCCCGCCCGCTTTTGTACTTGGCGCAGACGTAATGATCCTGTCTACCCTCAAAGTTCTTACAGGTGGCGAAGTGGAGCTTGCTCCCGCAGTCGGCGCAGACCACCAAACCGGAGAACAGTCCCTGCCGCTCCGCCTTGGTCATGCGGCGCTTGTGCTTGCGAAGCTCCTGCACTCTGTCCCACTGTTCTTTCGGCACAATGGCCTCCTGGGTATCCGGCAGGATGAACATATCCTCCAGGGCGTTGGGAATGCGCTTCTTGAGCTTGTAGGACTTAGAGTAAGTTTTGAAATTACAGGTGCAGCCGGTGTACTCCATCCGTTCCAGGATGTTGACCACGGACTGCTCAATCCAGTGGCAGGGGCGCTCCGGCAGGGGCTTTCCCTTCTGCTGGGCATAGAGGGCCTTGACCGTCAACACCTTGTCTGCCTCCAAGATACGGGCAATCCGGGACGGGCCTACTCCAGCAATGGTCAGGTCAAAAATACGTTTGACTATTGGGGCAGCATCCTCGTCCAATATCCAGTGATTTTTGTCCTGCGGGTCGGCGCGGTAGCCGTAGGGCGGACCGCCTAAGTGCTTGCCACTGGTCCCCTTGGCGTTCATAACGGCGCGGACCTTTTTACTGGTATCTTTGGCATAAAAATCGTTAAAAACATTGCGAATTACGGTAAAATCGTTGTCTCCCTTGGCACTGTCCACCGCATCGTTGACGGCGATGAACCGCACATCGTAGCTCGGAAAGACGATTTCCGTAAACCGACCGACCTGCAAATAGTCTCTGCCAAATCTACTCATGTCTTTAACAATCCAAGTGCCAACCAAGCCCTGCTCCACCAGAGCAAGCCCCTCCCGGACCCCAGGGCGGTTGAAGTTCGTTCCGGTGTAACCATCGTCCACCAGCACCTTGGTATTCGTGAAACCGTGGGAAGCGGCATAGCTGCTGAGGATGCTTCTCTGATTTGCAATCGAGTTTGACTCCCCATCCACCAAATCCTCATTGCTCAAACGGCAGTACAAAATCGTGATTTTCTGCTGATCCACGTTGTCTTCTCCTTTCTTCTGTGGGTCAGCTGACAGTACCGTAGTGCATGGCTCCATTGTAACATGATCCAACTGCTTTGTCGACATCAAACCGCCCCCTTATCCGAAAAAATCAGGCGGCGCATCATGCCGGGGAGCGGCTCGTCCCCGGCGCACTCTGTTTCGATGATATACCAGGTGTTACCGATTTTGCGTGTTACCTTGCAGGAGAAGGGGCTTCTCAGTCCATGCTCCCTGTACCACTCCTCAACAAAATCGGCGGGCGCGTCGAACATCGGCTCATAGCAGGCGCACAGGTCAATGGGTTCGTACACATAGCTTTCAAAATCGTTCAATAAAGTACCTCCATAATTCATAGTCTGTTGGTTCCGGGTCAGGCATCCTTCCGCCGGACCCACTGAATGTCGTAGCCCAGCGCGTCGGCAAGCTGGACAGCCTCCTTGTAGCGGAGAGACTCCCGCTGGAGTTTGTTGGAGAGATTCGACACGCTGTCCGACCAGCCGTACACATCGGAGAGTACGTCTACGACCTCCTGCATGGTCATCCCCTGGCGCACAATGTACGCCTTGATCTCGTTCCTCAAATCGGATTTCAAAACTTTTCCCTCACTTTCCAATGAACTTGATTTTGTGTTCCGTAAAGCGCTTTTTCGGAATGATGAAGTTTTTCACGGTTGTAATTTCCGCTCGGATTTGCTATCATGAAGCCCAGGTCACAAAGGCCACCTGTCCACTTCACAGTTCCATGGGACACCCGCCGAAACCGTGGGAAAGACCGCTTGTCCGCAAAGTGGCTACACGGTTTGGTAAATCACCCGCTGGTATAATTCGTTTGTTTGTGAATGACATTTTTCACGAAAATCACAAGGATTGAATTTCACCCGGCTTTTTAAGGTCAAATCAGCATGACCGCCTATAAAAAGATAAAGGTGAACTCAAAACTATCCGTACATACGTACATCGGTACAGGGATGGTCTACCGTGTACGCCTGTACGCACGTACAGATAATTTCATTTCTTTTTTATAATGCAGGTGGCCTTATCAAGACCTCAATTCCCAGATAGCCCCGGCACCGCTTGCCGCTGCCGATATACACATTGTTGGTGGCCTCCAGCCGGTAGGCATCGGCATTCTGGGCGATAAAGCCGGAAAAGCTCTTGGGGGAAAGCGGGCTTTCTGCGTTATCCTCGCACCAGACCTTATAGGCGGCGTAGAGGTCACGGGTAGCGGCCTCGCTGTCTGCCTTGAACTGGATATAACCGGCAGAGGCCAAGAAGTCCACGATGTTGTTGGCCTCCCGGACTACAACAGAGATGTTCTCTTTGGCCCGGTCACTGATGGTAAAGCGGTAATTGTTGACCAGCAGGCGGTGAAGCCCCTCCAGACACCAGAGGAATATCCCCTCGCGCTCGTTGATCAGCTTTTCAGAGAGAAACGGGTCATCTGTCCGCTCTGCCGGTCTGTCCCTTGTGGTCAAAACGATCTGGCGGCGAAAGAAACCGTCAGACCTGTCATGGAGAGCGGTCAAGGCCCCATTTCCGAAACAGAGGAACCGCACATAAAGCTGGCTCTGGTAGCTCTGAACGCCCTTGCGCTCCATGTCCATCTTGCACTCCGAGGTCACGATGGATTTGATATAGTTGGTCTTGGGCAGGGCGCTCATGTCCATATCATCGTCCACCATCAGCAGCTTGCTTTCCAGGTCGGCGCGGCTGAACCGGTTGTTCTCCACCTTCTGGATGCTGGTGGTGTTCATGCTGTCCCCGAAGATGGAGCGCATCACCAGCCCGATCCGGCTCTTGCCCTCGCCGCCCTTGCCGATGAGCATGAGCATCTTCTGGCCTTTGGTGGTGGGGAGCAGGCAGTAGCCCAGGTACTCCTGCAAGGTGGGGATGTCCTCCGGGTACAGCAGTTCCGACAGAAAGCGCAGCCACTTCTCCGGCGGCGGCGTATCAGGGCGATAGCTGACGGTCAGGCGGTTGTTGCAGTAGTCTTTTTCCGGCGAGAAGCGGCCATCTACAAACAATGTGCCGTTGGCAACGTGGATACGGTCGCACTCCAGCTCTATCGGCTTGGAGTACGCCGCCATCCGCAGGGCGTTCAGAAGCTCGTCCACCTTCCTGGCGATTTTGGTTTCCAGCCACGGACTGATTTGCTCGTAGAGTTCCTTTTTCAAGACGCTCTCGTCCGCCACCAGCCCATCCACCGTGTAGAACCGCCCCCGGATGCAGCGCATGGGATGTCCCCGAAGGAACGTCCGGCAGAACTCCGGCTCCATGAGCTTGTAGTCCTCTGTCAGCCATTCGGGAAACCCGGACTGCAACTCTTCATTTTCATTCAATCTCACATACCTCCAATCTGTAAAAATCGGGCGTCTGCCGCGCCCTCCTGCTGTGGTTATGAGCAAATTTGAAAAAACCGGGCTAATGGCATGACAGCCCTGTTTCAAAAAACATGACAGAGGGAATTTCGGTAGCCGCTGCCCAAAATCCCTCTGTCAGTGTAATAGCGATTATCGCTCCATACCCCGCTTGACGGACTGTGCCGCCCTGCGCTCCGCATCCTGTCTGGCAATCTCGGCTCTGCCCTGTTCCAGTTTGGCGAGGACGGACTCTCTGGCCTTCTCCTTGATCTGCTTGGCGGCGGCGGCTCTGACCTCCGGCTTTCGCAAAACTGCCTGCACTCTGGCAAGCACCTTTTGAGCGGCTTTGTGAATCAGTTCCTGCGCCTTTCCCAGCACCTTGCCGATCAGTCCTTTCTCCGCTGGAGAGTAGCGCCGCTCTGGGGCCAGACACCAGTTCTTGTAATCAGAAACGATCTTCTCATCCTGCAACTGCGTTTCGGCGCGGACGGCATCGGTCACAAGCTCCACCGCCTTGTCGTAAGCAATTTCCGTGACCTCATCAATCAGGGCCTCGGCATCCTCCAGGCGAAGCGACACGGCCTCTAACGCCTGTGCATTTTCTTCAATCGCGGTCTCCTGCTCGGTAATCACTTTCTTCTGCTTCTGGATAATATAGTCGTTCTTCTCCAGGTAACTGCGCCCACGATTGCCAGGGTCAGGTTCTTCTTCCACCGCCAGACCATGCCGTTTGCAAATATCAAACAGAATGACCCGACAGACCGCATCAAAAACCATCTTTCGGTTGTTGGTGCGCCCCGGCTTTTTCTCAGGGTCAGGCAATTCAAAGCCGAGGGCCTCCAGCGCCTTTTCCTGCTTCGGCTCCACTTCGCCATAGCGGTTCACATAGTCGAAAACGTGGCGCTCATGGATATGGGGCGTGGCCTCGTCCAGATGGAGCGCCCAGTCAATGATGTGGACGTGTTCCCCAAAACGGCGTCCCATCTCCATCATAAACTCCCCGACAATTTCCAGCAGCACATCCGGGGAAACGGAGTCTTCCATCGTGCCGATCTGGTAGATAGTCTCCTCCGGGCAGAAGCGTTTGTCCGTCAGCAGATCGTCCACGCTCCGGTCACGCTCAGAGTGGCGTCGTTTGGCGTTCCGCTCATGCTGGCCGTCAAGGTAATCCGAGTAGCGGTTCAGATAAAAGGCCCGTTCCACATCCGCGAAGGAAACCTCCCCATCCTGCTGGGCCGGATAAGTTGCGCCCCGAAAACAATCCCAATAGATGTTCTGCTGAATGCGCTCACTGTCAATGTGTTCGGCGTGTTCGGTATCAAAGGTCCTGTCATTGTGCGTTGATTTGTAGATGCCGCTTTTCCCGGCTCTCCCGTTGTGCCGGGTCAGTCTTTTTGCCATTCTGCTCTCCTTCCTGTTTCTCATTTTTGCTGTTTTTGGAGTGTCCAGGGGCGGCGAAGCCGCCAAATCTGAGTGCTTTGCGCCAGATAATAACCCAGTATAAAGTGACGCAGAGCATCACTTTCACTGGGCCGAGGGTTTCACCCTCTGGACACCTGAGCAGGCGTTGTCACCCTGCACCCGACCCAAAGGGCTTTGCCCTCTGGACACCCAACAGGCGCTGCCGCCCTGTACCCGGCCCAAAGGTTTCACCTCTGGACGCTGACCAGACGCTCGCCGCTCTGGACTTGGCGCAAAGGGCCTGCTGCCCTCTGCACTCCCGCATTTTTTGGAAGTCAGAGGATTTCCGAAAAAAAGAGCCGCTGACTGATACGCTCCCGGCGCGTCCAATCATCGGCTCTCTACTATTGTTATGAGCAAAATTGAAAAAAGCAGGCTAACAGCATGACAGCCCTGTTTCAAAAAACATGACAAGCTGTCTTTCCAATCACGGCAACCTGTGGTATAATGAAAAACAAAAAACATGACAGGAGGAGAGACGCTTGAATCTAATTGAACACACGCTCCTAACGCTGGATTTCTGGCAGGATAATGTAACCTATGAGGGAAAGTCCATGCCGACCGGGACGCTGGCCTGTGCCTCGCTGAGTCTCTCTGATGAAGTCATAGCGAAGCTGTCCCAGCTCTGTATGCCGCTCAATCTGTATATGGGGGCGCTCCAACTTGGACAGGCAGACAGGTTGCAGATGGAAACGGCGAGGGAGAGCGCCTTTCAGATCGTAGAGCTTTTGCGGAATGTGCCGCCGTTCTCCTGCCTGGAATATGAAACTGTCCGCAACTATGTCGATGCCGTTTTTACGGAGGACTATCTGCAAAATACAATGGACTTTGCGAAGTCTGGAAATCTTGCCGGGGTGGTTTCGCCGGAATACCAAAAGGCGCTCACGCTGCTGCGGGTACTGCCTGCCATGGCACACCTGGGGTTCTCCCTGGCAGAGTTCAAGTGGGAGCTTCTGCCATTTGCGGAGAAGTTGCATGAGAGCGACAGAACGCCGGACGGTTACGCCGCCAGCTTTGGGCAATACTTTTCTGCTGACCCTGATTTATCAGCAGAAAACCCCGGCTGGATGTCTCTTGCAAACGCCTCCGTCCAGTACGTTGCCGCGACCATTCCCGGCAAAAAAGCATCCCAGCTTGTGAAACGGATGCACTATGTTTCTTTTGTGGGGATGTTCCGCTCTGACTTGTTTGAAGGGCTGTGCGTAGGTCATGCGCCCCGCAAATGCCCCATCTGCGGAACGTGGTTCCTGACCACAGACGCAAGGCCCACAAAATACTGCGGCGGTCTGGCTCCGGGGGACAAGCGTGGGCGCACCTGCCGTCAGGTCGGCAATCTCCGAGGGCGGGAGCAGCGGGAACGGGCTGACGATCACCCGCTGAAGAAAATCTACGAGCGCCGCACCAACACGATTATTCAAAAACTGCATCGTGGAACGCTGGACGAACAGACTGCCGCCGTGATGAAGCGGCTGGCGAAGAACAAGCTGGAACGGGCCATCGCTGACCGGGAGTATGCCGTCGGGTCTTATGAAGCGGAAATGACGCAGGAGGCACTGCTGGCAGAGGCGCGGAACTATTTGAAATGACGGAGGTGGTGAGGCCATGAAAGAGCGATTTGCAAAATATCCGTTTCAGGGAAACGCCCACGGCCTCACCATGTTTGAAGTTACCCATGTTTACCAGCTCACGCCCCCGCCGCCAGAGCTGTATACGGTCAATGAGTACATCATTGCCGCACAGACGTGGCATGACCTCCGCTTCTTCGCCTACTTCTTGCACCACATAGAGCCGCGCCTGAATGGACGGGTCACAAACTTTCTTTTGCGGGAGGGGCTGGACAGGTATGCCCCGGAACGGTTTCTGGACTATAAACAAAGCTGCGTTCTTGCCATGCTGGAGTGTCTGGAAAGCTACGACCCATACAAGGGCGCGGAGTTTCTTACATACACCCATCATGCGATTGGAAACGCTCTGATCCAATGCCGGATGATGGAGGAGAGCGGTTCCTTTTCATCCTTGGACGAGTACAAGCGGGTGCGTGGTATTGCATGGCTTTACAACGAATCGGGCAAGCCCAAGGGCGAGGTTGTCAGTGAGTACACCAAAAAAGAGGGCTGTTCCGAGGAAACAGCGGAGCAGTATCTGACTGTGGCGCAGTTCAACCGCAGTCAGGTTTCGCTTCATGTTACGGCCCAGGATGAGGACGGAGAGGAAACCGGCGAGGATGTAACGAGGGACGATTCCTGGGACTATACAGCGATCCTCTGGAACGGCTCTCAGGCGGCAACGGTTCGTGCCGCTTTCGAGAAGCTGTCTTACCGTGAGCAGCGGCTTTTGGAGGAACGCAACGCCATCTGCATGACCTGTGGCAGGGTCAGTCCAATATCCGAGCGCAAGTCCTTTGAGGAATTGGCGGTGATGTTCGAGGGCAGTACCGCCAGCGGCGCGGAAAGAGCGTATCGGCGGGCGGTGGAGAAATTGACCGCCCTGCTGGTGGAGGCCGGTGCGCTCCACGCCGTTCGGCTCAAACGGAAATCGGTGAAGCGGATAAAAAAGAAAATCGCCGCCGCAGTCTACGAGTATCAGGCAGACTGCGACGGCGAGTGGGGCGAGATTCAGTTTGACTTTGTGAGCGGCACAGCGGAGATCATCCAACTGGCGGAGTGGGATACAATGGTGAGCAAGGTGTTTGCGGTGCGTTTTATCCGGTATATCCTCACCCTGCCGGAAAACCAACTTCCAGTTAGTACCATGATTGCGTTTGAGGGTCGGTAGTGAGTAACATATTCCAATTCTGTCGCATTTCCCTTCATAGAACCATGACTTTTGTGTGGTGCTACCTTTAAAGATACTGCTCCAAAGATATTTTCGTTGTTTTCAATATGTTTTTAATAATTTTCAGTTGTTGGGCCGTACATGTGTTGAGAATTTGGACGATCTCATCTATGGTAGAACTTCGCTCGGCAGAAATTCCATCATAAAGGAGATCGTCAGTACGAACGTCCAGGATTTCAGCCAAATCAACAAACACAGGCAAACTGAGTTTTGTGTTTCCAGTTTCGATATGGCTCATGTGAGTAACGGAAATCCCCACCTGTTCAGCAAGAGTTTCCTGGGAAAAACCCTGTGCTTTTCTGATTTTCCGAATTCTTTGCCCAATTGCATAATAGTCCATAAATTTTTCCGCCTATATACTACAAGTCTACTTGAATTATATGGACTGTTATGCTAAAATAAAATGAATTGAACGGGCTAAATTATGCCCATACAATTAAGAGAACCCTGAAAATTGAAAGGAGAGCGAATGGAATGAAGCAAACGAAGCGTATCCTCAGCTTGTTGCTGTCGCTATGCCTTGTGCTGGGTTTAATCCCAGGCACGGCGTTCGCGGCTGGCGGCAATCTCCCGTTCACGGATGTGAACACAACGGACTGGTGTTACGACGCGGTTCAGTACGCCTACGAAAAAGGTATGATGAACGGCACCAGCACCACTACATTTTCGCCTGACGGCACCACCACAAGAGGCATGATCGTGACCATCCTGCACCGCATGGAGGGCACGCCCACCGCTACCGGCACAGCTTTCACGGATGTTCCGACCGGTCAGTGGTACTCCGATGCGGTTTCCTGGGCCAGTGCGAACGGTATCGTGAGTGGCTACGGCAACGGTCTGTTCGGCCCCGGTGACCCCATTACCCGTGAGCAGATGGCGGCTATCCTGAACCGCTATTCGACGTACAAAGGCTACGATGCCGGTACAGTCGGTAGCATCACAGGTTTCTCCGACGCATCGCAGGTCAGCGCTTATGCGGTGGAGCCAATGGGCTGGGCTATCGGGAACGGCTTGATCTCCGGTGTCGGGAATAATACGCTAGCCCCGAAGGGAAACGCGACCCGCGCACAGGTCGCGACAATCTTGAAGCGCTTCTGCGAAAACATTGCGGATAAGGCTAATACTGCGCCGGAGACGCCTGTCGACAAAACCTACACAGTCACGTTCGATCTGAACTATGGGAGCAATACTCGGTATGACGCGAAGACTGTCAAAGAGGGCGAAACCGTCAGCAAGCCCTCCAAATCCTAGCCGTAGCGGTTACTCTTTCAGTGGCTGGTACGCCCAGAAGTCCGGCGGCAGGCAGTTCGACTTCAAGACGGGCATTACATCGGACCTGACGCTGTATGCGCATTGGAGCAGCAACAGCAGTTCGGGCGGCGGTAGCTATGGTGGTGGAGGTAGTTCAGGAGGTTCCACTACTCCCGACAGGCCAACACCCCCTGTCAGCAGCGACTATACCCGTGGAGAATGGATCTATGCGCTGGCAAATAAAGTTGGAATGGATCTGAATGCAGACGCAGATGAGGTAATCTACTCTTACGCCGATATCGAAAACAGCCGCTACGGGGTTGCCGTTGAAACGGCAGAGCGGTATGGCATTCTGCCGCCGACCGATTTATCGGATCCGGAACAAGATGTTCCCCTTTTCAGACCAGACGAGCCTGCGACTCGTGAATTTGCTGCCTATACCGCAGTAAGAGCGATGGGCTTTAGCGAAGGAACCTCGGCGCAGAGCGATTTTTACAATAATGTAAGTAGCTGGGACGATTTTAGTAGTATTACTTATCCAGATGAGGCTTCTATCGCAATTGGTTTCGATTTTCTGAAATTACATGGTAATCGGTTTGAACCAAAGTCCAGCATGACTAGCGCAGACGCAACTTCCATTTTTGCGGCCATTGATACGCTGAACGCTTCCCTGGAGCTGAACCCTGGAGACGAACACGATAATACGATCTATAAAGATGGCGTTATTCGAGATGAACTGAATGGGGTTGCCTCTTATTCTGTGACAAAGTCTGGAGATAGCTATACAGTTAGTCTGCTGAAGGCCGAAACAACGGTGACAGGATTCAATCCTGGGGAAGTTGTCATCCTTCCTGCCAACAGCAGTTATCCCGCTGGTATTGGATTAAAAATTGTCAGTGTTTCCGATGATGCTAGTAACTGGACGCTAACCTGTACTGAGCCGGAATTGTGGGAAGTCTATGAGGAAATTGACTTTGCCGGACACGGCGAAATCGTAGAGGATGCGATTGAAACAGATGCTGGAATTACTGTTGAATATGATCCAGACGGAAAGATAGAAGATGAGGGTCCCCAGTCTCGTATCAACATTGATTTGGGTGGTACAACAAAGATACCTGGCACATTAAAGTTCAAAATCGCAAGCAAGACGATCGGCGACCTGAAACTCAGCGGTAGCGTAGAAGTCGAAATTCCAGAAGTTACTGGCATCGTGAAAGGAAAGATCGGATGGTTCGACACTTCTTTCGATGAATTTACTCTAGCCATTAAGGAACAGATAAAAATCAAAGGCGATTTGACTTACACATTGGCGGAAAGCGGTTATGAATTAACCAGTGAAAGCCTTACAGGGACAGCCTTGGGAAGCCCGAGTGGTATTTCAAGTAACTCACGCTGGCTAGATGGCAGAGTGGAACTGGGTAGAGTACCCATCCACCTGGGCGCTGGGATGTCTTTCGACATCGTATTTTTCTACAACGTCTCCATCAAGGGATCTACCAGCATTACTTACACAATCGAGTCTAGGCAGGGGTTCCAGTACAAGAACGGTACTTCCAGATGGATCTTCGAGTACAATGATAGCCTTGACTTTTTGGAGATCAAGGGCAGCGCCAAGGCGGGTATCGGTATCAAAGGCGTTGTTTGTGCGCTGGAGTTAATGGATCTGATCGGTATCGCTACCGAGGGAGGAGTGGGCTTTAACGCCTCCTTTACGCCCCACGTTCTCGCTACACAAACGCTACTGTGTGCTGATGTAACGTTGTACCCTTACTGGGAAACCAGTTTGGACACAGATACTGTGGTTGGCAAGTTCTTAGAGAACGTCTTTCATTACACCCTGACATTTGAACATCTGAAGAACAATGCCAGTAACCCTTATAAGCTTAAATTCCATGTAGAGAACTGTGTAATTGTACCTGAGTGTACCTTCGGACGTGGAGAGATTCACGGGTCCGTTTTCCAGGCAGATAACCGGACAACGCCGATTCAACATGCGCGAGTGAGCATCTATACTCTCACAGACGATCCGAATTATCCGAATGATCCTGATAAGGCAACTGCTGTACTGGCTCGCACAAAATACACAGACGCCCAAGGTCAATTCAAAGTGGATAATCTGATACCTGGGGACTACAGAGTAATGATTTCTGCAACAGGGTATAAGACCTACACTGCAACAGTCAAGGTAGAGAGTACGGGCACAACAAATATTCCCGCATTCCTTATGGTTGACAGAAGCAACACCGGCACGCAAACTGTTACCGGTGATATTATGGATGCGGTTACAGGCAATGGCGTCTCCGGCACGACCTATGTTTTAAGGAAAGGCCAGAATGTTCAGACTGGAGCAAACATTGGCAGTGGAACATTCGCCGACGCTACATACACACTAACCTTGGAACCCGGCACTTACACACTGGAGATTTCAAAGGCCGACTATGTAACCACCTATCAGACTATTACTGTAACCGACAGCGGGGCAACCGGCACGCACATTACGCTCAATCCGACTGGCAGTACTGGCGTTGGTGATGGCATTCTCCGTGTTGTGCTGGAGTGGGGCGAGGAACCCTGGGACCTGGATTCCCATATGTTCGGTCCGACCTCTAACACTAGTGCTGACGTATTCCATACTTACTTTGCTGATCAAGAATACTGGGACAATGGAACTTGCGTAGTGGATTTGGATCGGGACGATATAGACAGTTATGGACCGGAGACAACTACGGTTCACGATATCCGGACAGGTCGTGGCTATAGTTTCTACATCCACGACTTTACAAATCGTGATAGCACGAGTTCCAACGCCATGTCTATGTCCGGTGCGACTGTTAAAGTTTACAGCGGGAATGCCTTGATCCGAACATTTGCAATTCCGACAAACTGCGAAGGAACAGTCTGGCATGTGTTCGATTATAATCCTACGACGAATACATTGATGCCGGTCAATACCTTCTCTTACAGCAACGACCCGGATTCTCTTGGCATCCGTGCGCAAGCGAGCGATGAATATCTCCTCGACGAAGGAAGCGCAGTTCTTCTTATCGCAGAAAGTGCCTGCCAGCCCAAAAACACTACCCCTGAAACCTCGGTTGAAGAGGAAACAACCGGCGTTGTGCAGGTTACGGTTACAGATGCTACCGATACGATTGCGGATGTGAGCTATGTATTAAGACGCGGGTCTGATAGCATAGACGGAGAGGCTCTCGATTCCGGCATATTGGAAAATGACATATATTCTGCGGAGTTGTCCATTGGAGACTATACGCTGGAGATAAGCAAGGACGGCTGTGAGGTTGTTTATGTCAATATCAGTGTTCAGGAGAACGAAACGACCTCTATCCAAGCAGAACTTATAGCGGTGGATACTGGTGACGGCGAGGCTTCGAACGTTGAGGCAGAAACAGATGGCAGTAACGAGACACCTGAAAACATCAATAATTCGAATATTCCAAATGCCGAAAAAGGCTCGAATAGTGGTGGAGATATGAATGCTCCAGCAAACAATGATTCCGGCGATGCCTCTGGCAACGAGCATGGAGCAGAAGCGACCGAAGACGCAAGTGATTTGGCAGCCGATGCACAAGGGAATATTTCACCAGCTAATGAAACCGTATCAAGTGCGGTGTAAAAGAAATCCAGCATATCGCATGAGCCATACTTCGTAATAAAGCAGCCGAAGGAGTGGGGCAGGGAACTTCCCTGCCCCACTTTGAAAAGGATGGGTGAAAATTTAATGAAAATTAGAGCCGATGTTCCTGTACGAGTCTACCATATCATCCGTGGATGTTGCATCCTAGGGGTGCTTGTAATTCTGCTTTCTCTGGGCATAGAATGGCATCGGGCAAGGAGCTATGTCAAAGTAGATGCAGTTATCTCGGATATTATCAAAGAGTTGGATTACGGAACAAGCAACGAATCCAGAACTAGTATAGTTCGATACATTCGATGTACCTACGAAGTGGGTCAAAATACATATCACATACAATATCGTACATTTTTCACATTTGGAAAACACGTTGGTGACCATGTGACATTGTACTGTAATCCGGCTTCACCACAGTCCGTATTGGATCATTTTCGAGTAGAAGTCTGTATATGCGGGCTTGTTTTTCTGTTGGTATTTATTCTGGGGATGACAAGTGCAATTCATCAGAAAATCAGATAACTGTAAAATCAGTTTGTTTGCGTTCGTACGATCCAAACAAGAGATCCTGTTACAAAATAAATCAGCAGGGTTGCAATGGTGACCCTGCTGATTTAGGATTTGCACTACGGATTGACAACTGACATGGTTAATGTGGGATTAGTTCCTTATCACTGTAAAGGCAAGGGATAAGTGGATTTCCTGGGGGAACTATGTCTCTGGACGAGTTTATTTGCCGATTTATGTATACTTTCGATACGTTTGAGAATGAGTACGATTTGGGAAATCCAAGCGAAATCGAAGACAGTGGGTGCACAGATTATGCTGTAGCTTCCGAAATCTGCTATAGGCTTTTTGATTGTCCAAACAAAGCAGAAGAAGCAGATGTAACGGAAAAGATTATTGACCAATTAAAACAAAAAAGCGGTCTGATCGAACGTATAAAAAAATTCTTAGAGCCTGTTTAAAATCTTTTGACAAAAGGGAGACAGTGATAGATAATAGGGGAAAACGTGTGGGGGATGAGGAGAATGCATCAATATCCGAGTGATATCAGCCGGGAA
>Ga0209064_1003341_pt1 | contig 14363 bp, 22 predicted proteins | sample Inofromicrocosms_FD_187498 | JGI IMG/M metagenome (GOLD analysis project Ga0209064, IMG submission 187498) | Mouse cecum microbial communities from Vienna, Austria - Inoculum for glucosamine and mucus D2O microcosms (SPAdes) (version 2) | ecosystem: Host-associated > Mammals > Digestive system >... | reverse complement strand
GTAATCGTCAAGAGAAAACCTGTCCTGTTTGTCGGGATTAAGGGTCAGCGTGACGAAATACTCCCAAGGGTTACAGAGAGCCAGCTCCCGAATGGAAGACCTTGCCCGTGCGAGGTTACAGAGTTCCCGCTCACGTTCGGACTGCGGAACGGGACACCAACCGCCAGACTCGCCCCCAGATGTGGTCTTAAAGTAAGTAAGCTTGTAGACCGAACCGAAGCGTTTAACCGTAATTTTCATAGACAAAATACAGAGATATGATACATTGTCAAGTAGAGCGGGGAAAAGTTAGTGCATGCGGGACACCCCCCTTCCCCCCCCGCCCCCTTCCCCCCAAGGGGAAGGGGGAGCGCTGGGTTCCCGATAATATATGCGTATCCGTCCGCGCTCGGCTAATTACGTTCCGTTCGCCCAAGCCGCACCCCCGCAATCTGAAAATAAAAGGTAAGCGGGGGCGCGGCTTGACCAAACTCCACTTCGCAAAACAAGATGTTTTGCAAAAGTGGCTTTTTAAAAAAGCCATTTTCGCAAAACACTTTATTTAGCGAAATTAGATACATCTTTTAAAGAGACCCAAACAGGCTCTAACCCGTACATACAAAGGTTTACCCAGTCCGCCTTAATGGTTTTCAACATTTTCCTGCGTACTTTTGCTTTCATTTTTATCACCGCCTTTTTTATAGTATTTGCAGCCGATACAATCTTTCCAATTAACTGATATACAGCACATACACATATCCGCCGAGTACGGACAATCCTTGAAACAGTTATGAGTACAGTCGTTCTCATATAAACACCAATGCATTTATAAAACCTCACTTTCCTTTGTTCTGTTCACGTTCCACCCTGTTCCGAGCGTAGCTCGGCTCAATGCTGACATAAGTCACAGGATCAGGCACGGACAGTTTAAGTATAGCCATAGCCGACTTTGAGAAATCCTCAAAAGCATTCAGACGTTCCAGAGCCAAAGAAAGCTCCAAGCAGTCCACCGCGTCTGCGTTACGGTATCTTAAACGCTGCTGCAGCTGTCTAACCTCCTCTTGAAGTCTGTCACGGTTATTGTTTATGTATGCCATAAAGATTTCTTTCTGCTTCATAAAGCTCCCCTAACCCTCAAAAATTCAATAATTCCGTCAGAATTTTCATCATGCTTAAAAGACATCTGATTAATCAAATCCTTATATTTAGGATTAAGTTTACGCCCTTTAACAGATTCATTGAGACGGTATAAAAATTCTTCAATGCCTACAAGTTCTATCATTGTGCTAACTGCTCCAGAACATTGTCCATAGACATATCCGTCAAGGCACATAATATCATAATTATCAGACGGAGGCTGAAATATTTTAAGCCTGTCCGAGGTCTGCAAGAATTTTGCCCACCAATCGGCAGTTTCTGCCCTCCGTTTGTTGCTGTCGGTATCAGATGGTTTAATAAACCTCAAATAATTATTAAGTACACCGAAGTAATTGATACAAATATCACCAGTAAGCATAATAAACCCTATGGCATTATCTTTACGAAGCTGTATCTCACAGCGAACCCAACTTTCTACATCTTCGCAGTTCTGTTCCGCTTTTTTATCGTAAATGCGTATGTAAATATTTGACTTTTCCGAACCATACCCGCAAGACAAACCTTTATTGCTTAAATTAACGCTATAGGTATTAAAACGGGACACAAAATCCCCCTGCAAAAGCTTATTATCCTTATATCCATTACTTGTGGTAGCTTTAAATATAGTCCAGATATCAAGTATACCCTCAAAATCGTCATAAGCAACATCAAGACGGGTAAGGTTCATTTTCCGCTTGTCTACGTCCTCACTGTAGTTTTCAAGTATTACATCAAAAAGGGATTTATAGTTACCATTGCCGTATGTCTCAAAAGTCCTGCAGCCTTTACCACTCATCGAACAGCATACGCCCATATCTTCACGACCGCCGTAACAAATTGATATACCGCCAAAGTACATACAATTCGGATAACCATTCATGCCTCTTTCGAGCGTAATAAACGAGCAATCTGACAAACCAAGCAAGTCTACAATACTTTCTGGACTGTCAATTTTACTGGTAAAAGTTACCCAGTCATAAATAATACGATTTACAAATTCTAACATAAGAATACCCTTTCTGTACGTAATACCCCCGTGTTACTGTACGGGGGTCGCGCCGAGGTTCTCTCGACTTAAAAAATTGGGCGTGTTACAGTTCTGCCCCGGGCAAAAAAATCCCGCATTTTCTTTCAAAAAAATTTTTTGTAATTCATTTCTCATTGCAGCTCGATTCCCTGGAACGCTATTTTGAGTTACATTTATTTTGTAATTCAAATTTTTTCTTAAGGAGCTGCGATCGCGCTGACGGTGCAGCATGAATGAATTACATTTTAGTTGTAACTCATTCTTTATGCTGCTGCAGCTCAGATCGGAACACTATTGAATTACACGCAGACAAGAGCCGACAAAACGTGATATAGATTCAAGCTTTTCAAGCAGGTCTCTCTTTTCACAGATCTGTTTTTCAACAAATTCAAGCCGTTTTTCTGCGGCAGAGACTTTTTTCTTGATATCGGCTTCATGCTCCATACAGTAAAGAACCATATTGCACAGCTTCTCGTTAAAGCCGTTCCCCTTTTGATTCTCTATGTACTTTAATACGTCCTCACTTATCCGTATCGACTTCTGAACGTTTTTCGGTTGGTTTGTTTTCATCAGCTTTACACTCCTTTTTCAAATCATAATAACTTGGAATACCTTTAGCAGCAAGCTTTAAATAAAGATCATTGTCAATAAGTCGGGCATAAAATAAGGCTTCAACTGCACCGATTAAACGGTTATAATACAAATAATATGCCTTTTCAGTAGGAGCTTTTATAGTCTGATGTTTCAATCTTCCTATGTAACGGCAAAGATCGCGTTTGAACCACCAACCGCCATGACGTTTGTTCTTGCACACAAGATAAAATACAAGGTCAATAAGCATTCCTATAATTTGCAAAATCATAATAAAAATGATTACAGCAAGCGCAGTACAAACTAAAAGTATAAGAGCTACAAAAACAAACTGTTCGAGTGTAAGCTCATTTAAAGTCATTTTCATAATTTCATCAACATTAATTTTCATTGTAAAACCTCACTTAATAATATTGTTTATAAGAAAAAGGAGGAAAAAATTTTGCGGGTCCCTCCTCCGCTACGCTGCGGTTTCCCGCAAAATTTTTTCCTCCTTTTTTCTTATTTTTCAAATTTTTTTATTTACTGTTGCTGCGTTTTTTCGCTTCCTTTATTGATTTGATAAAGCTCGGCAAACGAACTGCAACAGCAAAAATAATCAGAACAGCAACGATACCCCAATATATGTACCAATGATCACCGTAAAAAAATGAATTTAACATTCTAAAAAAATCCATCATAATAAAAAACAACCTTTCTTTTGAAAAATTTTTATTCGATAATTTTTGCCCAACGTAAAATTGCTTGAATAATGTAATATCCCGCAATAACAAGAAGCCACCCCTCAAGAATTGGAATCATCAAATCAATAGGGAAAAACCAATTCAAATAACGCAGTACCTGCTTAACCTCTGGATTTGCATCAATATAATAAAAAGGAGATTTTGGAAGCATTCCGATTAACGTTTCTCCAAGGCTTGAAACAGTTTCACCAATTCCATTTAAAAAATCCATTATGCGCCAGCTCCCTTTACTATTTTAGTAGAAATAAAAATTAGAGAAATAATAAACAATAATAAATTAAACCACCTGATAACAACAACGGCAGGTTCCCATTTCTCCAAAGATATTTCTAATGGAACTACACCTAAATCAAATCCGCAAAAATCAGTCATATCAATTTCAGTTTTAAAAACGGGAACTTCGGGTTTTGCCAAAAGCATTTTTATACCTCTGGCAAAATCAAAAGGCAAACAAAAAGGAAAAACACTTGTTATTCCCACAGGAACAGTATAATCAGACAATTCATCAGGTACAGCAATTTCTATGCTGTCAACATCAACAATTGGTTTATCCTGTTCGGATACAACAGGAGCATTATCAATAGCGTCCAATATCTGATTAAGTAAATCAATAATAGCAGGGTCTTTAAACTTATCCCAATCAATAAAGTCCTTTGGATAGTAGGTTGTGCCGTCTATTGTTACAGTTCCGTCTGGATTTAGCATATCAGGCGTTACTTGCGTTCCGTCTGCTTCTCCTATTACAGGAAGTGTTTCCTCATCAGTCTCAAAAGGTGTTTCGTCTTCATATCTCACATCACCGTATAACTCAAAAAGAACCTTATTAGAACCAGCCCAACCATAACCATAATTTAAATATGAAACCAAATTAGAACCTGAACCAAAACTTATAGCTCCGCCTTCTGATTGTGGTAGATAAGCAATAGCAGAAGTAGCCATACCTGATGAATCACGATAAATAACAAGTTTATCAAAATATAAAATTTGGTCATCGCCAAAACGATTGCCTAATGAATCAACTTGATACATTTTATAACCGCCGCCATGTCCATTTAAATCAAAAGTTGGAGTAAGCTCAACAGAATCACTCAATTTTTCATAATCGGAAATGAAATCGCTGATAACATCATCTACAACAGAAGATACAGTGCCGTTGATTATTCCTATCCCTGCTTGGACTTCCGGTTTAAACAGCAAGTCCAATAAATCAAATTTTATCTCAGTTATGGGGTCTGTAAAGTAATTTACTTTAGGATTAATTTGACCGCTGTTTATACCGTCTTTTAATAGGTCATTTAATTCATAATAGTTTTTACCCTCTAACTCCGATTCTGTATAAAGGCCACTGCCAACTAAAGCCGTTTCAAGCAAAGCCGTTATTTCCTCCGCAGCTATAACAGGAGCACCCACAAATGCAAAAGCTTCAATTGTAAAAATGCGGATAAATATTATAGCAATAACTATTACAGCTATCACTTTTTTAATTACATTCAAGCTGCGCCCTCCTCTCACTAAGAACGTTTGCAAGCTCCTGCATTAGCTTTTTCTTTTCGGCTTCCTTAAAAGGTTTCAGTGTTTCGTCAAACATTGAATAGCTGTTGTACATAGAGCCAAACAAGCGACGGTATGTAAAAAATTTCTGTTCCAGCGGCTTATCCTTTGTACCACGCCAGCAAGTAGAGTATGAAAACAGACTTCCGCCGCAAACAAGGGAAAGCAGCCAACCGAACATACCTTGATGTTTACGGTTATAGTGTTTTACCTCAAACTCGCAGTACTCTATTACCTTGCGGCTGATGAGCTTTTTACTCTGAGGTATGATTATCACATTATAGCCGAGATGTCGGTGTTTGCGGAAAAATTCGTCCCATTCGTTCCAACGCTTTATGTTTTCTGACAATACTGTCGGTGAAAATATAGCTACACACTCATCAAGTACAAGTGTTGTCTGATGTTCCTTACCGTAGACATGATATTTAGCTGCAAACTCATACAAATATTCGGGGGTTATTTCTTCTATCGGCACATAATGAAAGCGTTTTGCTCTCGGATCATCATTGTACAGATGAATCTTTCCGCGAGTTATGATAAACACAAGCTCCTGCAAAATGTTCATGAAACAGTATGTCGTATCTATGTAACAAGTGCTTATAACGTTTTTTGCCTTGCCGAAAGGCAGCCGAAGATCTTCCCTGATCTCATGGGCAACGTGCAGGCTTTTTCCGCTTCCTGGTGTTCCGCTCCATAGCTGTATCATTCCCTATCACGCCACCATTCTTTTTGAAATGTAAATTATCACGGATTTCATGAGCACAATGCAAGCTCATTCCACTTCCTGGCTTTCCAACGTATAGCTGCATCATTCCCTATCACGCCACCTTTTCAATGAACGTCCGCCGCGGCGGATCACAAGACCAAGCGCAAAGCCAAGTATAAATTCAAACATTTACATCATCTCCTAAAAACTAAGGGTGAAAGATATACATATCCTCCACCCTGTAGCGTTTGCGTCCTTGTGCGCAAACGGTTTAGCCTGAAAGCTTGGTAATGATCTTTTTACCTGCACCGAGTGCAGCATAAACGCCAACAATGCCTACCATAACAGGAACAATGGCAGTAAAAACAAGTCCTATTCCTGTCATCATTTCATTAACACCGGAGCCGAAAGAATCTGCAATCTGGGAATAAATACCACCGCCACCGCCGGCAGTTTCGTCAACCGCAAAAGCATTGACCGCAACCGTTGACATTGCAACAGAAGCCGAAGCAATAACAGGCAGCACCTTCTTCTTTACCGTAATAACGGCAAGCTGAGCTTTTTCCTTTACATTCATGTAAAACCCTCCTAACTTATAAATTTTTTAATTATACCCGCAGCCGCTGATATTACACGGCTGAGAATACCGAAAAATAATCCGAGGCACAAGCCTATGAAAAATACCGTAAATGCCGGTTTTACTATTTCTTCCAACAATACGCTATCCATTCTTGCTTGACCTCCATGTTAATGAAGCAACAAAGCCGCACACTATGCCTACAACGGCGATCACCGCGAACAGCAGTATTATTTCAACCTCCGAACGCTTGATTATAGCCGAATTGGCGGCAACGTTGTCATTCATTACCGAAACGATTTCGGAAACCTGTTCGGACTGGACGGACATCAGTTCCGAGAACTGCTCCGACTGCACCGAAACAAGCTCCGATATCTGAGTTTCAACTATCCTTACATCTTCATGGACTTCCGATACTTGTGTTTGAATACCCGACATACGCTCTTCAAGCACGTAGAAGTCATAATAATATGCGTCGTTATCTTCCATTAGCATGGCTTAACCTGCTTTCTTTACGGGCTTTTCCTGCGGTTCCGATGTTTCGGCAGCTTTAGGAATGATAGTCAGGTCAACTACCTGCGTAAAAGTTGCCGTACCGCGCTTAGTTACTTCGTAGTCGATTACGATAGTACCGCCGTAAAGGTCGCTGCTCTCGTCGAAAAACTTTTCAAGCAGGGGCTCAATGGTTCTTTTGTAAAGCGGAGAACTTTCAGCTATATACTCACTTTTTCCCTCACAACCGAAAACATCTTTTGATTTACAATCGAAATAAATTGTTGCGCCCTTTACAGGCTGATTCGTTTTTTTGCTTACATAGTCAATCGGCTCAAATCCTTTGATTATTCCTTTCATTTCGCTTGATCTCCTTTCTTTGATATTATTTATTGATTAAATACCCCATATGGGGTACATTAACAGTATACCCCGTACGGGGTATTATGTCAACCCCATACGGGGTATTTTGTTATAATTATACAAAGGAGATTTTAAAAATGTATACAAGATTACGAGATTTAAGGGAAGATGCTGACCTGTCACAAATAGAATGCGCCAAAATTGCCTATATTTCTAAAAATTCATACATCAGATATGAAACAGGAGAAAGAACCCCTCCATTTGATGTAATCGTAAATCTTGCAAAATATTATAATGTCTCCATAGATTATATTGCAGGTTTAACAAATTGTAAAAAAATGTTAAAATGTGACAAATAGGAAGTAATTATAATGAAAGAATTTTTAGAATTAATAGGAATGATTTTAATTTATGGAATAGCTATTTTAGCATTAGTTGGAATACCAGTATTAACAGTAAAATTTGTAGACTGGATTTGTGGAGATAAAAAAAACACAACGCCGCCAGAAGAAAAAGAAATAGATATAGAGAATGGAGAAGCCGAAACAAATGATGAATACCCATATATAAAACCTTATCTTCTGACTAAAAAGGAGTGGGCGTTTTATAAAGCCTTAAAGCCTATTACCGATAAATACCATTTGCATATACTCGCAAAAGTTCGATTGGCTGATTTGGTCGAGGTTAAAAAGGGATTAAGCAGTTCGCAATACTTCAAAGCTTTTGCTAAGATCAAGGCTAAACACGTTGACTTTGTTCTTGCAAGACCTGCAAACCTCGCGGTTTTATGTGCCATTGAGGTTGATGACGGTTCACATGATGACATTGAGAGACAAAAGCGTGACTTTTTTCTTGACAAAGTATGCGAGACTGTAAAGCTTCCGCTTATCCGCTACACAGACATTAACGGTGTTGAGGATCAAATTTGCGAGAAACTAAAGATACATAAAAAATAATGCGTTTCAATTAGATTATATTGCAGGTTTAATTATTTGTAAAAAATGATAAAATGTAATAAATAAGGAAGATTTAAATGGGATTTTTTGAATGGTTTCTGGGTGAAGAACCAGGATTGTTTGAGAAACTTGCGCATTGTGATGATAAAGGTCATTACGGTGAATACTTAGCAAAATATGCACTGGGAAATAATAATGTTGCAGGATATTCAAAAATTCTCTGCAATGTATACGTACCATATCGAGGAAAAACCTCTGAAATTGATATTATTCTAATACACGAAAAAGGTATATATGTGCTTGAAAGTAAAAATTATAGCGGTTGGATTTTCGGAAATGCAAAACAAAAGAACTGGACACAATGTTTTAATAAGAATAAAAAATATCAATTTTATAATCCTATTTTGCAAAACCAAACACATATAAATGCACTATCTAATTTTCTTAAACTTCCAAAAGATTCGTTTAAATCATATATTCTATTTAGTGACCGTTGTGAGTTAAAGAAAGTACCTCCGAACTGCGAACAGTATATTATAATACATAGAAATAAACTTTTAGACAATATTAGACCCGAATTGAGAAAACGAAACGTTATTTATAGTAAAGAGCAAGTAAACAAATTTTATGATTTACTTTATCCGCTAACACAGATAAGTGCAGAAGAAAAGAAAAAACATATTAGCAGTATACAAAAATAATTTTCTGTTCCCGTTCCAGACATCTGGAAGGTGTTTCTAAATTATGAACGCCATTCCGGACGTTCATAATGAGTTGTCCCGTATAGTATAGCTAAAGCCCCTGCGCAAGCGCGGGGCTTTAATAATCGAAAATTTGTCGCGCCGTGAAAAAAGTTTACAGACTCCTCCTTGACTTTCGCTCCGAAAAGGCGTATAAAAATTATCGGGCGAAGGGAAAGAAGCAAGAACTTGAAAGTCTTTTCCCCCTCGCCTTTTCTATTGTACGCCTTTTCTCCACGAAACTCAAGGAGCTTCTGTAAACTTTTTCCACGGGGGCTACTGTGTCGTTGACCGATAATTTCGCTCCGCGGGGGCTCTGCTAAAAAAAGCAAGCTGTTTGTGCCCTGCGCTTTTAATGTAACTCACGCTTGCCTGAGCTCCGCTCCGATCGGATCCACTGCATTTTTATTTTGAGTTACAAAAAAACACTTGACTTTTTCGTCAAGTGTGGGTATAATAATATTAAAGGGTACACCCGTTAGACGGTCACCCCTCAGTAGTTAGTTAAAGAATAACCGCTTACATTGGAAGTGTGGGGCGGTTATTTCTTTTTGTTGTTTCTGCCGTTCTGGATTAAACTAAAGATGTCGCAGACAACAATTATGAGCGTCAAAAATTCCATCCAGCTCATAGCTTCACCCCCATTTCAGAGGGGAAGACTTGACCGCCTACCGTTTTATTGATGTACCCTATTTGACATATTACTACATTTTCCTTGCTTTGTCAAGGATTTTTTTGTAACTCATTCCTGCGTACCGTGCAGCTCAGACGTGCGCTTCTTTGAGTTACACTTTCCAGACGTCTGGAATGAAACAGCCTCGGAACAGGTCTCTCCTGCTCCGAGGTCTCTTTGAAATATTCATGACGTTTTTGCTGATTAACTTTTATTTCGCGAAATTAGCCGAGTGCTAACAAAACCCCTTTCCGTTACGAGTGCCCGCACTGAAATCGCGCGGGGGCGCTAAAGCGCATGGTGTTGCGCCGTGGGCGCAACGCCGCTACAATCGCGACAGCCTACGGCGTACGGGTACGCCCTACGGGCGACAAACGCGCCGTAGGCGCGACAGATACAACAAAAGGACGAATGTGGATTTACACAGTTTCGTCCTTAAGTTCATACCATATCGGTATACCACGCATTATAAGAGTAAGCTATTTATGTGATGAATAAATGGTGCTTTTGTGATAGTTTTGTGAAAGTTCGTCAGCCATAGCGTAGAGCATAGTAACAGCTTCGTCAGAATGATTGAGGAGCCTTTTCACTTTACGTATATCCCCATATACATGAAACGAGCGGACGGCGTAAGACTTACGGCAAGAATGGGGGGAAATTCCTTTAAGTCGAAATGCGGAAGCAACTCGGGCAAGGTCTTTGAAAACCGCCTGCCGAGTTCGGTGTCTAAGCTGAGACGTTCTACTCTCGAAAATGTAAATCCGTCCTGCTTGTGAAAGTAAGTCAGTCTGTAAAGCTTTGCCAAGATGTATTCGCTTTCGCTTTCCTGTCTTTTGTTCTCGGACACTAAAATCACCCCTTTGAACTTGTAATGTTTTGAGTGAAAGGACATCACCAATACGCAAACCTGTAGAAAGGCTAACGAGTAATGCGAGCCTATTAGCGGGCATTAAGGCGGTAAGTATGCACTTCATTGTATCATCAGAAACCCATTGAGAACGCAAAAAATCACCCCCTTTTAACATTCCTTAAAATGTTAACTCAATATCTCCAAGCGCGCCAAGAGGGCGCACAGAGCCTCGTCATCGTCAGCCCACTCAATACCCACATAATCATTTTGCCACACTTCCATGGGCATGCCAGACACGTCATAGACCGTCAGAACTTCTGCCTTTTCCAAACCTCGGGAATGATAGTAGAGGTGTTTACTCACCTCAACCCCCTTGCCCGTGTCCTTGGTTACATACTTGGTGATGTAAGAAGAACATTTGTTTTGGTCTTTAATGGAATCAAGGGAGATGAAGCCGAACCTGTTAGCGTAGTATGGCATATCAAGGTAACCGTGTATGTTGCGGCACACGGATTCAGGGGACACATCATGCAGTAGCCCATGCATATGCCAAGCACCGTTCTTGTGTTGCTCGGGAACAAGCAAGTACTTCAAGTGCGTGTGGAATTTCTTGTTGTAATTGCCTATCCAAACACCGAGGTCTCGGACGTAATCGTCAAGAGAAAACCTGTCCTGTTTGTCGGGATTAAGGGTCAGCGTGACGAAATACTCCCAAGGGTTACAGAGAGCCAGCTCCCGAATGGAAGACCTTGCCCGTGCGAGGTTACAGAGTTCCTTCTCCTGCTCGGATTGAGGGTCTGCAAGGAATCCGCCCTGACTGCCACTGACCGTCTTTGCGTAAATAAGCTTGTAGACATTTCCAAAGCGTTTGACCGTAAGTTTCATGACAAAATACAGAGATATGATACATTGTCAAGTAAGGGACGGGACAAGCTACCCTGTGCGAACCTGTCCCCACCCCCCCGCCCCGCCCCAAGGCGGGGAGCGCGTGGTTCCCGATAATATATGCATATCCACCGCACTCAGCTAATTGCGCTCCGTTCGCCCAAGCCACACCCCCACAATCTGAAAACAAAAGGTAAATGGGGGCGTGGCTTGACCGAACTCCGCTTCGCGAAATAAGATGTTTTGCAAAAGTGGCTTTTAAAAAAAGCCATTTTCGCAAAACACAATATTTCGCGAAATTAGATACAGCTTTTAAAGAGACCAATAATAGCCATAAATCCCAAGCACTTACAGCAAAGCGAATTAACGCAAATGCAACTATAGCAATCCCACAAATTACTGCCCAATAAAGCAAGAATCAAACCACCCGGAACAATCATTGGCGGAAATCAAATTAAAGGCGGTATCGACAGAGGATTTCAAGTCAGAAGCAGACCTTGCTTTTAACTTGCGCAGAACAGATTTAATTTTAGACCACATTTTCTCAATGGGATTAAAGTCAAGACTGTACGGCGGTAAATATATTACATTGAGAGACCCCACCAAATTTTGTGTAAAAAGAATAAAGCACTTCCAATCAGGCAAGACTTAAAGCAGAGGAAAAACCTGAAAGGAAGTGTTTTTAATATGGAAAAAACATCAAAGGAATTGCTAAAGGAATTTGTGAACAGTCAAAATTTTACGAGCACAACAGACATTATGAACAGCATGAAGGAGCTGTTCAGCGACGTGCTCCAAACGGTAATGGAGGTGGAACTGGAAGAAAAACTGGGTTACGAAAAAAGCGAGCGCGTGTCGAATACAGGCGAAGAAAATATGTCGAAAAATTATCGGAACGGGTACTCGAAAAAGACGGTAAAAACGCAGCTTGGGGAGGTTGATGTCAAAATTCCCCGCGACCGCAACGGCGAATATTCGCCGCAAATTATTGAAAAATACAACCGAAACGCGGACGGAATGGAAGAAAAAATTCTTGCCTTGTACGCCTGCGGAATGAGTCAAAGCGACATCTCCGGGCAGATAAAAAATCTCTACGACGTTGATATTTCGGACGGACTTGTGAGCAAGCTCGTTGACAAAATAACTCCCGATGTAACAGCATGGCAGAACCGTCCTTTAGACGCTGTTTACCCGTTCGTTTTTATGGACGCGATCCATTACAAGGTAAAGGAAAATCATCAGTATATTACCAAGGCGGCATATGTTGTTTTAGGGATTCAGGCAGACGGACGCAAGGATATTTTAGGCGTTTGGATCGGAGAAAATGAGAGCGCGAAATTCTGGTTATCGGTAATGAACGACCTTAAAAACCGCGGTGTAAAGGATGTTTACGTGTTTTGTGTGGACGGTCTGACGGGTTTCCGCGAGGCAATTAACGCGGCGTTTCCGAAGTCACAAATTCAGCGTTGTATTATTCATCAGATACGTTCTTCAACCCGATATGTAAGCTGCAAGGATATCAAATTTTTGATGTCCGACCTGAAAAAAGTTTATCAGGCAATTAATGAGGACGAAGCATTAAACGCGCTGCTTGAATTCAAAGAAAAATGGCAGAAAAGCTATCCAAGCTGCGTAAAAAGCTGGGAGGAAAACTGGGACATTTTATCAACGTTTTTTGCATATCCCGCCGAGGTTCGGAAGATAATATATACAACGAATATTATCGAGGGATTGAACCGTCAGTTCCGCAAAATTACGAAGAATAAACCGTCATTTACTAATGATGACAGTCTGCGCAAAATTTTGTATCTCGCGTCGAAAAACATTGTGTCGCATTGGAGCGTAACGTGTCGGAATTGGGACGTGGTTTCCGACCAGCTTTCGATAATGTTCGCGGACAGAAAATCCGCGTAACCTGATTTCCTCTCTTAATATTTTTCCCGCAAGGTGAAACGGCATTCACGCCTGCGGCGCGCATACCGCTTCACCCTGCGGGAGTATTGCAACAAGAGGAAATCCCAAATTATGCTTGCCCTTGCAAGCCGTCCTTTTGCCTGTTTGGTTTTGCTTTTACACAAAATTTTTGATAATGCCGACAACGCCGTTATGGAGTGCTTTTTCAAATATTTGAAAAAAGAGGAAACGAATCGTCGTTCATATTCATCCCTTGATGAACTGAAAATCAGTATTTTCAAATATATCTTCGGCTTCTACAATTCCACTCGTCCTCATTCCAATAACGGTGGTTTATCCCCGGATGATTTTGAAAATTTGTTACTTTTTTTATAATTTCTTGTCTTCTTTATTGACTATGATCCAAATTATGGTAACCGCCGCAGACGTTACAGACCGTAATGGTGCAGTTGATATGGTCAGTTATTACTGTGATAATACGGATAATCTTTCTCATGTTAAAAAGCTTCTTGCTGACGGAGGGTATACCGGTCAAAATTTTGCTGATGAAATAAAAAAAATTTCAGGTACGGAAGTTGAAGTGGTTAAACGCAATGAACTCCATAATTTTTCGGTTATTCCTAAGCGCTGGATTGTGGAACGCTCCTTTGGCTGGCTTGATAAATGCCGCAGATTTTGGAAAAACTGTGAAAGACTTCTTCAAAATTCTTTTCAGATATTTTCTCTTGCTTTTATTCGTATTATTCTCAGAAGATACTAAACAGGCTCTTAGAAGTTCTGTACTCAATACACCATAAGAACGGTGCAAACCTTAAAGAAATATCCATACTTCTCTCTAAGGTGAAAACTACCCCAACAAAATATTTTGAAGTCATAAATGATGATAATGAATCCTAAAAAAACTGATAATGTTTTTTTTAGATATGAGCAAAACGCAACGTCCAAAACGGAAGTTTGAAAATAAAAGAGCTGATTAAAGACTTAAAACGAAAAACAGGCATAGCAAAGCAGACCTCAGCAGTAAAATGCTGAAATCAGCTGAAAAATATTCAGTTGAAACAGCTATGCAGTACGTTTTACGGATTTAAGGCAGCGATAGGAACTATTTGATTTAGTGACAATAGCAGCTAAAGCAACTGCCAGCAGTGAGATGTGTGCAGCGGTGTTCAGATTTTGTGC
>Ga0209064_1003340_pt1 | contig 14370 bp, 19 predicted proteins | sample Inofromicrocosms_FD_187498 | JGI IMG/M metagenome (GOLD analysis project Ga0209064, IMG submission 187498) | Mouse cecum microbial communities from Vienna, Austria - Inoculum for glucosamine and mucus D2O microcosms (SPAdes) (version 2) | ecosystem: Host-associated > Mammals > Digestive system >... | reverse complement strand
TAACGAAGAATATGAGCCGGTTTCATAACAGAAATTTTGAGTTGCTTGAGCCGTATGATGCGAAAGTATCATGTACGGTTCTTAGGGGGGAAAGGGGTAGCAATACCCCCGACCTACCCGACAAGAAGTATTATGACGCGCTGAAATCAGTGAACAACCTTGTCCGGGATGCCCGCAAGGTGCAGCAGACCATTCTGATGGTGGGCGACATCACCGACATCTATGTGACCAACTTCCAACGGATGATGCGTGACGACAACTTCACCGTGGAGGAACTGGGAGCCATCGCCTTCGGGTACACGAAGCTGCTGGAAGAGAGCAACGATGTACTGACCGAACTGAAAAACGTGGTGAACATCACCACGCTCTCCATGACCGACAAGGAGCGCATGGACGTGGTGGAACGCTGCCATTCCAAGATGAAGCGTTACCGCAACCTCGTGAGCTACTACACCAACAAGAACATATCGGTGTCCTACCTCCGCGCTAAAAAGAAGAACGACCTCGACCGCATCATGGGGCTGTACGGGAACAAGAACGAAAGATACTGGTAGCCTATGGAGTTTGACAACCTTCACCAGATATTACGCTCGCTCTACGAGCAGATGATGCCGCTGTGCGAGGACATGGCGGGCGTGGCGAAAGGCATCGCCGGGCTGGGCGCGTTGTTCTACGTCGCCTACCGGGTATGGCAGTCGCTGGCGAGAGCCGAACCGATAGACGTGTTCCCGATGCTCCGCCCCTTCGCCATCGGTCTTTGCATCATGTTCTTCCCCACGGTTGTGCTGGGTACGATAAACAGCATTCTCTCGCCCGTCGTGCAAGGCACGGCGAAGATGCTGGAGGCGGAAACGCTCGACATGAACACCTACCGCCAGCAGAAGGACAAATTGGAATACGAGGCGATGATGCGCAACCCCGAAACCGCCTACCTCGTGTCCAACGAGGAGTTTGACAAGCAGCTGGAGGAACTCGGCTGGTCGCCCTCCGACATGGTGACGATGGCGGGGATGTATATTGACCGGGGGATGTACAACATGAAGAAGGGCATCCGCGACTTCTTCCGCGAGATACTGGAACTGCTGTTCCAAGCCGCAGCCCTCGTGATAGACACCGTCCGCACCTTCTTCCTCGTGGTGCTGGCGATACTCGGTCCGATAGCTTTCGCCATATCGGTGTGGGACGGCTTCCAAAGCACGCTCACGCAGTGGATATGCCGATACATACAGGTCTATCTGTGGCTGCCGGTGTCGGACATGTTCAGCACCATACTGGCTAAAATACAGGTGCTGATGCTGCAAAGCGACATCGAGCGGATGCAGGCTGACCCGAACTTCTCGCTGGATTCGAGCGACGGGGTGTATATCGTATTCCTCTGCATCGGCATCATCGGCTACTTCACGATACCCACCGTTGCGGGCTGGATCATCCAAGCCGGAGGCATGGGCAGTTACAACCGCACCATGAACCAGATGGCGGGACGTGCCGGAGGCATGGCGGGCGGAGTCGCAGGAGCGACCGCAGGAAATGCCGTCGGACGCATCGGCAAGCTGCTGAAATAATCAATGTGAAATCATAAACGGAAAAAGAAAAAATGGAATTCAAGTCACTCAGAAACATCGAATCGTCGTTCAGGCAGATACGCCTGTTCGGTATCGTCTTCCTCTCGCTATGTGCCGTGGTGACGGTGTGGAGCGTGTGGAACTCCTACCGTTTCGCCGAGAAACAACGGGAGAAGATCTATGTGCTGGACAACGGCAAGAGCCTGATGCTCGCCTTGTCGCAGGACTTGTCGCAGAACCGCCCGGCGGAGGCACGGGAGCATGTGCGCCGTTTCCACGAGCTGTTCTTCACGCTGTCACCCGAAAAGAGCGCGATTGAACACAACGTGAAACGAGCCTTGCTGCTGGCGGACAAGAGTGTGTACCACTATTATTCGGACTTCGCCGAGAAGGGGTACTACAACCGCATCATCGCCGGGAACATCAACCAAGTGCTGAAGGTGGACAGCGTGGTGTGCGACTTCAACGCCTATCCCTACCGCGCCGTGACCTACGCCACGCAGAAAATCATCCGGCAGAGCAACGTCACCGAGCGCAGCCTCGTGACCACCTGCCGCCTGCTGAACGCATCACGGTCGGACGACAACCCCAACGGCTTCACCATCGAGGGGTTCACCATCATCGAGAACAAGGATTTACAGACAATCAAACGGTAACAGGTTATGAAACGGAAAGTAAAAAGTATCAGAAAATCAATGTGGGGTATGTATTGGAAGCTCCACGACAAACGGAAACAAATCGTGGCAAAAGTCAAAGGCTATCTGGACGGCTTGCCGCCGGAAACACGCCGCCGCATCGTGCTGGGGATGCTCGCCGCCTTCGCGGTGCTTGCCCTCTACACCTTCGGCAGAGCCGTCTATGACATCGGCAGGAATGACGGCTCACGCATGGAAATGGGACACGCCGGACGGGTGGAACTGCCGACCCCGACGGAAACAGGCAATCACTTAACACCTTATTTATATGGAACAGACGAAGAATGAACCGACGAAAGAGAACAAAGCCGCTCCCGACACGGGAAAGCCGAAAAAGGAGCGCGAACCGCTGACCGAGGCACAGCGGCTGAAACGGCAGAAGATGATCGTGCTGCCCGCTATGGTGCTGGTGTTCATCGGGGCGATGTGGCTGATATTCGCTCCGTCCTCCGACAAGGAGCAACCGCCGGGAACAGACGGCTACAACACCGAGATGCCCGACGCGGACAAGGCGAACAAGCAGATTATCGGCGACAAGCTGAAAGCCTACGAGCATGGGGAGATGGAAGAGCGGTTGGAAAACCGCAACCGTGCCATCGGGCAGCTGGGCGACATGTTCGACCGCGAGATAGCGGGAACGGAGGACGGGACGGACTTCGACCTCGCCAATCCGGGCGGCAAGGAGGAAAAGGCACAGCCCGCCACGCCGCAGACCATCCAATCCTCCGCTGCCGCCTACCGTGACCTGAACGCCACGCTCGGCAACTTCTACGAACAGCCGAAGAATGACAATGCCGAAATGGATGAACTGCTGGAGCGCATCGCCTCGCTGGAGTCGGAACTGGAAAGCGAGAAGGGCAAGGCTTCCGCCGTGGATGACCAAGTGGCACTCATGGAGAAATCCTACGAGCTGGCGGCAAAGTACATGGGCGGTCAGAACGGCAGACAGCCTTCGGCGGAACAGGCGGCAGAGCCGCCCACTGTGCAGAAGGGGAAAAAGAACACGGCTACACCCGTAAGACAAGTGACCCGCCAAGTCGTTTCCTCGCTTGCACAGCCCATGTGCAATGCGGAGTTTGTCGCCGCCTTCTCGCAGGAAAGCAACCGGGGTTTCAACACGACTGTCGGCACGGCGGAGGTATCGGACAGGAACACCATCCCGGCGTGTGTGCATGGTGCGCAGAGCGTGACAGACGGGCAGACGGTAAGGCTGCGCCTGCTGGAGCCTATGGCGGTGGCGGGCAGGACAATTCCCCGCAATGCGGTAGTGGTCGGCACGGGCAAGATACAGGGTGAGCGGCTCGACATCGGGATCACCTCGTTGGAATACGACGGCACGATTATCCCGGTGGAGCTTGCGGTCTATGACACGGACGGACAGCCCGGCATCTTCATCCCGAATTCGATGGAGATGAACGCCGTCAGGGAGGTCGCCGCCAACATGGGTGGCTCGTTGGGGAGTAGCATCAACATCTCCACCAATGCCGGGGCGCAACTTGCCTCCGACTTGGGCAAGGGGCTGATACAAGGCACGAGCCAGTATATCGCCAAGAAGATGCGAACCGTCAAGGTGCATCTGAAAGCCGGGTACAGGGTCATGCTTTACCAAGAAAAAGATTGAGAACAATAAAAAAATTACCACTAAAAATCCAAAAGTAATGAGAAAAGTAATCATCATGTTTGCCCTCGCTATGGGCATCGCAACTGCTAACGCGCAGGAGAATGTAACCGTTGAAACGACCAACGGAAGTGAACAACCGACCTTGACGAAGGAGGTCTACCCGCAGAAGGAGGCGGACGGCGACCTGTATCACGGGCTGTCGCGCAAGCTGACCTTCGACCGCATGATACCGCCGCACGGTCTGGAAGTGACCTACGACAAGACCGTCCACATCATCTTTCCGGCGGAGGTGCGCTATGTAGATTTAGGCTCGCCCGACCTGATTGCCGGGAAAGCAGACGGAGCGGAGAACGTAATCCGCGTGAAGGCTACCGTGCGGAACTTCCCCAACGAAACCAACATGTCCGTCATCACGGAGGACGGCAGTTTCTACACCTTCAACGTGAAGTATGCCGCCGAACCGCTGCTGCTCAACGTGGAGATGTGCGACTTCATCCATGACGGCAGCACGGTGAACCGCCCGAACAACGCGCAGGAAATCTATCTGAAAGAGCTGGGCAGCGAAAGCCCGATGCTGGTGCGACTTATCATGAAGTCAATTTACAAGCAGAACAAGCGCGAGGTGAAGCATATCGGCTGCAAGCGTTTCGGCATCCAGTACCTGTTGAAAGGCATCTACACGCACAACGGCTTGCTTTATTTCCACACGGAGATAAGGAACCAGAGCAACGTGCCTTTCGATGTGGACTACATCACTTGGAAAATCGTGGACAAGAAGGTGGCGAAGCGTACCGCCGTGCAGGAGCAGATCATTCTGCCGCTCCGTGCGCAGAACTACGCCACACTCGTGCCGGGCAAAAAGAGTGAGCGCACGGTCTTCACTATGGCGAAGTTCACCATCCCCGATGACAAGTGCCTCATTGTGGAACTTAACGAGAAGAACGGCGGCCGTCACCAGTCCTTCGTGATCGAGAACGAGGACTTGGTACGCGCCAATACCATCAACGAACTTCAAGTGCGCTGACCATGAGAAAATACATCGCAATAATCATCGCGTCGCTTGCCCTTTTCACGGGGCAGGCGCACGCCCAGCGATGCCTGCCGAAGATGCAGGGCATCGAGGTAAGAGCGAACATGGCGGACGGCTTCAATCCCGGTGGCAAGGACGGCGGGTACAGCTTCGGGGCGGCACTCTCCACCTACACGAAGAAGGGGAACAAGTGGGTGTTCGGTGGCGAATACCTCCTGAAGAACAATCCCTACAAGGACACCAAGATACCCGTGGCGCAGTTCACGGCGGAGGGCGGATATTATTTCAAGATACTGTCGGATGCCCGAAAAATCGTGTTCGCCTATGCCGGGGCTTCGGCTCTTGCCGGATATGAGTCGGTGAACTGGGGAAAGAAGGTGCTGCATGACGGCTCCACGCTGCACGACCGGGATACCTTCATCTACGGCGGTGCGCTGACGCTTGATGTGGAGTGCTACGTGGCAGACCGTATTGCCTTGCTTGCCAACCTGCGGGAGCGTTGCCTGTGGGGTGGCGACACAAGGAAGTTCCACACGCAGTTCGGGGTCGGCATCAAGTTCATCATCAACTGACACGGGCATGGAACGGACGGAAATAGATGCTGTCAGACGGATGCCGCTTGCGGATTTTCTCGCACGGTTGGGGCATGAGCCTGTCAGAAGGAGCGGTAACGAGCTGTGGTATCTCGCCCCGTACAGGGGCGAACGCACACCCTCTTTCCGTGTGAACGTGGCGAAACAGCTCTGGTACGACTTCGGCTTGGGCAAGGGCGGCGATATTTTCACGCTTGCCGGGGAGTTTCTGCAAAGCGATGACTTTAGGACGCAGGCGAAGTTCATAGCGGAAGCCGCCAATATGACGGTGACCGGATGGGAAAAGCCCGCCTATTTCCCAAAGCCGACCGAACCCGTCTTTGAGGATGTGGAGGTCGCTCCGCTGTTTCGTTCACCGCTGACGGAGTATTTAGAGGAACGGGGCATACCAATCGGAGTAGCATCCCGCCACTGTTGCCGTCTGAACTACGGCGTTCGTGGAAAACGGTATTTTGCCGTCGGTTTCCCGAACATGGCAGGAGGTTATGAAGCCAGAAGCCGCTTTTTCAAGGGGTGCATACCACCGAAGTCTGTATCGCTGGTAAAGGCGAAGGATACCACGGCTGACGAGTGCCTCGTGTTTGAGGGCTTCATGGACTTCCTATCCGCTCTGACGCTTGGTGTAACCGGTAACGCAGACTGCCTTGTGCTGAACTCTGTCGCCAATGTAGGTAAAGCTGTGGAACTGCTGGACGGTTACAGGCGCATCGGCTGCTTCCTCGACCGTGACGAAGCTGGACGGCGGACGCTTGACACTCTTGCCAAACGGTATGGGGCGCGTGTCACCGACCGTTCCTCACTCTATGACGGTTGCAAGGACTTGAACGAGTACCTGCAACAGACAACGAAAAAACAGAAAAACAACCATCAAAAAATCGAAGAAAAATGAACATACTGAACAACAGAAACAAGAGAACAAACATCTTCAAGGCGGTGGCGTTATGCCTGATAGCCGCCGTGTCATTCACCCTCGTGTCGTGCGACGACGACATGGACATCCAACAGTCCTATCCCTTCACGGTGGAGGTCATGCCCGTACCGAACAAGGTGACTAAGGGGCAGACGGTTGAAATCCGCTGTGAGTTGAAAAAGGAAGGCGACTTCGCTAACACCCTTTACACCATCCGCTATTTTCAGTTTGAGGGAGAAGGAAAGTTGAAAATGGATAACGGCATCACCTTCCTGCCCAACGACCGCTACCTGCTGGAGAACGAAAAGTTTCGTTTGTACTACATAGCGGAGGGCGACGAAGCACACAATTTCATCGTGGTGGTGGAGGATAACTTCGGCAACTTTTTCGAGTTGGAATTTGACTTCAACAACCGGAATGTAAAGGATGACGGCTTGACCATCGTTCCCATCGGCAACTTCAGACCCTTGCTGAAATGATGCGTGTATTCATGGTAATGCTCTGTTCGCTTCTGGCGGTCTGTTCCGTGTCTGCACGGATCAGCCGCCAAGAGGGGACGGACGGGCAGGCGGCAATCTACCGTCTGCCACTTTTCGAGAGGGCGGTACGCTGCACGAAATATTTTGAAGGCTGGCACTCGGAAAAGCACCACCCATATGTGGGTTGGGGTCACAAAATTTTGCCGGGCGAAAGGTACTCGGCACGAACCATGACAAAACGGCAGGCGGACGCGCTCCTGCGGAAAGACCTGCGGAAGTTTTGCGCGATGTTCCGGCAGTTCGGGAAGGACAGCCTTCTGCTTGCCACGCTTGCCTACAACGTGGGCCCATACCGGCTTTTGGGGAGCAAGACAATCCCCAAAAGCACCTTAATCAAGAAGCTGGAAGCTGGCGACAGGAACATCTACCGTGAGTATATAGCCTTCTGTAACTACAAGGGAAAACGCCACGCCATGTTGCTTAAACGGCGAAAGGCGGAGTTTGCGCTGCTGTACGAACGACAATAATAGTTAGGTGTGCCAATTTGTCATTTGGCACGCCTTTTGTTATTTTTTTTGTAAAAAGTGAAAAATATGGATTATTCCCAAAAACTGAGAAAAATAAATAATCGATACAACCCAGACTCGTCAATGCTCGTAGAGCAAAGAATGTTCAGTGGAGAATCTTTATATGATAAAGATGTAGCAAGATATGTAATGCGTGCAATGAAAGCCGTTGATGAGGAATATACAAAACGGTCTAAAGCTGCAGGTGAAGTTGTTAAACAGCATCTAAAAGAATTACTTACGAATGTATCGTATGAATATCAAGGTTCTGTTATGACAGATACACACATAAGGGGAGCTAGTGATATAGATTTACTGGTACTATGTGATAAATTTGTTGGAACAGATATTTTTAAGGTAAGAGAAGAATTAGCGAAAACATGGAAATATAACAGTTATCAGCTAGGTAGATTATGTCAGTTTGATAATTCTTTCTCTCAATATGAGGGTAATAGTTTTCGGGATATGGCATTTTTGCGGACTCAAATTGAAAAGATTATGTCACGTACATATACTATATGTGACATATCAAAGCCCAAGGCGGTAAAAATTACCAATCAAAATCTTCATCGGGATGTAGATATTGTAACATCATCATGGTTTCAATCGTTGGATTATGTGTTGGACGGAATGCCAGAAAACAAACGTGGCATAAAAATATACAATAAAAGCACTGGATTTTCTGAAGGTCCTGATTATCCGTTTCTAAGCATATCAAGAATAAACCAAAGAAGTTCAGATACAAATGGACGTTTGAAAAGAATGATTAGATTCCTTAAAAATGTTCGTACAGATTCTGAGAAAGATATTCCACTTACAAGTTTTGAAATCAATGCTATCTGTTACTCAATACCAGTACAAGATTACGCACAAAAAGAATACAAGGAATTGGTTTACATCTTGTGGTATTCTATGTTCCATTTATGGAATGATGGCAAACAAGATGAACTTAAGTCAGTGGTTGGAGACGAATATATCTTTAAAGATAAGCCAGAAAAACTTGCGGCATTAAAAGTATTGGAAGACGAAGTTTATAAAATAAATAAAGATTTAGGTAATATATGAAACCAAGAATATTTATCGGTTCATCAAGCGAAGGTCTTGATGTGGCCAACCGAATCAAGGACTTTTTCAAGGAGGATTACGATTGTTATCTTTGGACAGACAATATCTTTAAGAACAATGAATCATTTTTGGAAACGCTGATCAAATCTGCCAGTTTATTTGATTTCGGTTTTATGGTATTTTCTGCTGATGACGAACTTATTGTCAGAGATAAGCATTTTGAATCAGCACGTGACAATGTCTTATTTGAATATGGTCTTTTCCTTGGTCGTGTAGGTTTAGATCGAGCTTTTGTTATTGCTCAACAAGAAGCAAAAATACCTACCGATTTGTTAGGCATAACGAACACTCGGTATGAAGTGAAAAGTGGTACAGACGGAAAGAAAGTCGCTACAGATTCATTAGAAAAAGGTTTAGCTAAATTAAAAAAACAAATTGACGAAAGCATCAACCTCGGGCATCTAGGGCTCTTGCCATCAACAGTGTTGGCAATTTCCTACTTTGAGGGATTTGTTAAACTTGCGGCAGAATGGCTTACAGAAAACACACCGGGATTGGAAATTGATGGTACCCAATATGACAAGGGTATCTTAAAAATTGTAATGCCGGATTCTCTTGATGCAGATATAAAAAAGTGTGCAATGTTGTATTATAAGAAATTGGGACTAAAAGAGGCTAAGATTGATACAAAACAAAGAAGTTACCCTATTCATTTTGCGACAAAAGATGGCGAAGATTCTTTGGAAATATATGATATGCCGACTATTTTGACGGGTATAGACAAGGCAATTGATATGTATTTTCGAGTAGGACATATTGGTAAAAAGATAGAACAAGAACTTGCGGAAGAAAATGAAATGAATAATTTTCGGAGGGTTTTACAACTTTTGATCAACGAAGATGCCTTTTGTAGAGAATGTGTTGTAATTATATAATCTACAACTCCGATGAAGCCGCAACTTCATCGGAGTTTCCGCTTTTCATACATTCGGGATTGTTCCTGTGTCTATCACGCCACCGTCCCTGCAATGCTCGATGCTGCCGGGCGTAAATCCCATGCTATTGATTGCGATGTGGCGAATATAGTCCGCATACTCCTTACCTTGAAAATTCTGTCCCGTAAGGTTTCTGAAAATCATCTTTATGCTTATGCCGTCGTTGCCGTGCAAGATGATTTTTCCGTTCTGCCTGATTGTTTCCATGATTAAAACTTGTTTTTTGTGAATGGTATCGCAGATTGGCACAAAGGTTTCTTTGCTACTTTCTTTGTCCGCCATCATGCTCACTGAAAGAAAGTAGGGCGGCTCTCGCCGCCGCCACTCAAAAGCGTGTGTAAAGTCCTGTCACCATCGTGAACATTTCTTCCAGCATATCAAAATAGATACCCTCGTATACGGCAATGTCCTTCGTCCTGCATTCGAATGTCTTCTTGCTGAACGTCTTGCGGTAGAAACGCATATTGTAGAGGTCTGCCCCTGCATCATAGATGATGTCAAGGCGGTTTGCGCTTGTCTTGTTCCTTGAAAGGCTCATCCGTAAGCCGTTGCCCATATCTATAAAATCACGACTTCCTGTCATAGTGGCGAAGCGTTTTCCGCCTATCTGCTGTAATATCGTCTTTGCTATCATATCCGTTGTTCTTAGGGTTTTAAGTGTTGGCGGTGCGCACACCGCCAACCCGTTCAAAATTCTATCATCTCGGCAATGGGTGTCTGACATTGTAGCCATTCCTTCACGCACTCCATATTATACTCGCTCGTGATGACTGCCGTATGGCTGTCGGTGGCGGTGAAGCGTGTACTTTCGTAGTCGTCAATCCACCCTTTGAGGGTGTCTGTTCCCCACGCTTCGGCATCGTCAAATATGCCGTCCAATGCCGTGATAGGCTCTTTGAACTTGACAATCAGTGTTTGATAGGTTGTGTTCATACTCTGTCCTCCTTTCCTTGTTTTGCGGTCAACCATTTGTCCCTTGCTTCCCGACATTCGTCCAATGTGGGTTTCACACAAGCGAACAATTCTCCGTCTGTGTGGCGGTAATCGTATTGTACAAGTGTCCGCCTGCGTCTACCGATACCCGATTGGAAACGCTCGTATTTCTCCGTACCTGCTTCCGTGCAGGTGCTTACTCCGTTGATGGTCATTCGTGTTGTCATAATCATCGCTCTTTTAGATGTTAAAAATGTACTGATAAAAGTCTGTTCTTCATCACCATTTCGGGGTTGCTCGTGTAGCGTTGGTGCAGGTAGAAATGGTGTGAGCCGAAGCCGTAATGGAAGAACTTGTCAAGTTCGTGCTTCTCGGCAAATTCCCTTACACCTTTTCTTAACCCCTCCTCACTCGTTGCGAGAATGAGGAGGTTTACAAATTCAAGGAACATCGTGGGGATTGCATCATCCCACACACAAATCATACTTTCAATTCTTACTTCCATATCCATATCGTTTTAGGGTTTATGCTATGCTGATTTTCTCATCCGTTTGCGGATTAGGTTCATATTGCTGTCCACAAGGTTTATGATGCGGTCGTGATACTCGGTGTTTTGGTTGCACACTCCACGGCTCTGCACCACCTTGAATGTCTTTAACGACACCTCTATCGTTTCAATGCGCACTCCGTCTATGGTAGCCGAAAGGATAAGGGAGTGTTTTTTGAGATAGTAGGAGTTAGACCACACACAATGGCGCATTTTCGTTCCTTCTTCCGCAAACTCGGCTACGCTCTCCAATACACGGATGCTCAATGTACCGTCTGTAAAGGCGATGCCAAAGAACTTGCCTTTGAGCCTGCGGTATTCCTTTTCGTGTTTTTTCGCTTCCTGCTGCCGTTCCCTCAACTGCTGCCGTTCCCTTTGGCGGTTGCGCTTTTCCACCCACTTGTCGTGTTCGGCGTTGAGGTCTTGGGGGCAGACATACTTCGGGCTGTTCGTGTCTTTCCCGAAGTGTCGCAGGAGTTCTATCATATCACGCCACATAGAGCCGTCTGCAATGGTGTAGCCGTTGCGGATGCAGATTTTTATTGATGCCCAATACTCCCCGATGTTGAATGAGTAGCGCAGATAGTGGCGCAACATAGGGTATTGCCCTGCCTTCAAAAGCGTTTCCGCACGGCTGTCGGTTAGAATGGCTTTGAAAAGGTCGTAAGGCAGTATGTTGTGATATTCACCTTTGAAGCCGTTGCGTTTCACTTCGGGGATAAAACGCTGTCGGGGGTAGGTGCATATCGGGGCGATGTCGTATGCCCGGAGTTCTTGGTTCTTGCGCACCTCCATGTCGCTGTATTCCGTCCACTGGTCATAGTAGAAAAGCGACATACCACGCAATCGGGCAACGGTTGTTGTCTTTCCGTTGGGGGCAATCCACCTCTGTACCACCTCAAAGATGGAATACTTGGCTGTCTGTCCTACTTTGTATCGGGACTTGACGGAAAAGAAGCGTATCACTTGGTACTGCTTGCAGGTGGTGATAATGGAGAAATACTCCATATCGCTGATTACCCTCTTTCGGGTGCGCAACGCTTCCAACTCCATGCCGCAACGGGGGCAGGTGCATCCGCAAATGGTGTCCGCAAGGTCGTGTCCGCTCTTCCACGAATGTCCGCACTCGGTGCAGATGTTCGTGCCGTTTGCCCTTTTGACTGCGTAATGCTTGAAGCAATGGCGGAAAGCGTATGCCTTCTGTGCTTCGGTCAAATTCGGTAGTCGCTTGCTCAGACGTGCGACTTCCTGCTGGATGCGTGTTCTCGGTTTCATAAGCCTAAATCAAATAATGAGGGTTGTGATTGGGTTTCTTTTTTCGCTGACGGTCTGTTGCGGTTCTGCAACTTGCGGAGTTCCTCCTCTTGGTATCTGCGGACTGCGTTCTGCCGTGCCTCCGCCTTTTCCTCTGCCGTGAGTTCCACAACGTGGTTCACTACCACTTGGCAGTTCATCGGCTTGCCCACCTCTATCTCGTTCTCGTCATAGTAGTGGATGGCTTGCCCGAAAATCTCTCCGTCCGTGAAGCCGTTGCAACCGCTTTTCTGCACATAGTTCAGAATGTAGGTTACGCAATCGTCTATGTTCTTGGCAGGGTTGCGGTAGTTCTTCGCAAAGAGCGCATCTTCTTCCGCACGCTGTTCCAAATACATCTGTATCGTTCTCTTGAAATGGTCTGTTCCTTTCATATTGCTTTCGTTTTTAGATTGTCTGTTTCAGTATATCTCTCCAATAGGTAGGCTGTACCTCGCTGAGTAGGAAGTCTATGAAATCCCTCCGTGCGTCCTTGTTCAGTTCGTGGTAGAGTTCACGGAATGTGCTGAAATTGCCGTTGATGTACGTTTCCTCCATATACTCGAAGATGTTACCCACCTCGTAATATCTGCACTGCTGCGCTGCCGTCTTGCTGTTTCTCTTTGCCATATCTGTAAGGGTTAAAGGGTGAGTAACCAAAGGATGAAGCCGAAGAAGGCAATGGTGGAAAGGATAGCCACGATTACACCTATCGCCACTCGGAACACTCCGTTTACAATCTCTGTGATAATGCCCCAAAGGATGCCGAACACCCCGAAGGCGGTGCGCATTATCAAGCCGCATATCGTCAACCCGATGTATTGCGCTGTCTGTTTGAAGTCTGCCGTTGCTGTCATATCTTCGCTGTTTTTGATTTTTTTGTTTTTTATGCGGATTCAAGAGCTGAGGGAGTTGAGTTTCAAACTATCTTATCTGCCTCTCGTTTATCCGACATTTTTTTTATGCGTCTTTCTGTCGCATCGGTCGTTTTCGTTTCGGGTGCTTGAAAAGGTAGGGATTAGGGAATGCAAGGTTTTTCGGCGGAAATACTACCCGAAGGGCTGGAGATTTTTGCCGAAAACAGGAGGCGTGACCTTGCTTTCCCGTCAAATCCCGGAATTACCTTTGCGCCCAGAACGAAAATGACTGACTGATGCGGCTCTACTGAAAGGCGCAAGATGGAGGTAAACGAAAACAGAGGCAGATTGGAATACAAAAACTTCAGGGGAAATCCGTAAAAAGAGGGAACGACTAAAAGAAAAGGAAATCATCGGAAGCGTGAAAAGGGCAAACCACCGACAAGGAAGTATGAATGTTTCCGATCCGATGGCACTTGTTCCACCGGGCGGCAACATTCTTTCTTCCCGGTTTGCCCGGCTGTGTGTGGCCGCTTGCTTCATTCATGGGGCAAGCTGACGCACTCTGCATATATTCCGCTTCCGGCACAAATGGACAACGAAAAAAGAAAAATCATCTGAAAACCCGTAAAAGCACCTCTTGGCATAGCCACAAAAGAAAGGGGCATTGCATCATCAGTCTAAACATCGTTTAGGCGTTAGGCAATGCCCTTTTCTCAGGCTATGTGGTAGTCGGCACACGTTTGTTCAAAACTCGTTTTGGGCAATGGTGTACCGACGGATAAAATCGCTTTTACGGAAAAATCTTATGTATGAGGGAATAAAAAATCCGGGAACTTGTTTCAAAATCTAGGATAAAATAGCTACTTTTGCATACGAAGAGTTCTTTGAAGGTTACGCAATGCGCAGAAGGATAATGCAGTAGATAACTAACTAAATCGTAACCTATTACTATCAAGAGCAATTAACCTACGCTCATTTCCAGTAAATTAGACCTTTTTCGTAACTTCTCAATACCAAACTTAAAATTCAAACTAATGGATTTGACAAAATTACAACTTTCCGAGCTGATGTGCAAGCATGCAGCGAAAGGAAATCACGGCTGACGCATCTTAATTTTTTACAAAATCAAAACTTTTTAAGGCATAAAGTAGATAGTCGTTGTCCCATCCGGCTCTCTTCCTATGGCCTTTTACCCCCATCGAGGATACCTTTGCGTTCTTG
>Ga0209064_1003328_pt1 | contig 14420 bp, 10 predicted proteins | sample Inofromicrocosms_FD_187498 | JGI IMG/M metagenome (GOLD analysis project Ga0209064, IMG submission 187498) | Mouse cecum microbial communities from Vienna, Austria - Inoculum for glucosamine and mucus D2O microcosms (SPAdes) (version 2) | ecosystem: Host-associated > Mammals > Digestive system >... | reverse complement strand
TCAGAATACTCAGCGTAGCCCGCTACGCCTCCGTTTCTGAACTTGCACACTCAAAAAAATATCCTCGAAAATTTGCACAGGAACTTCAAGTACGGAGTACTAGCGATACGCAAAAGCGCATTCCTCCCAGAACTGGTGCGATATTATATTATATACCAATCAAAGGGATATTGCAAATTTTCAGTAAGTGCTTTCGATAAATGGTGTTATAAGTTATTATATTCCGATGTGCAGTGCAGACAACTATTTGGCTTCCTCGGCAAATTTAGTGGTAACCAGGGTTTCATAGGGCACGCGCTCGGAAAGTTCGCCGGCTTCATCGAGGATATTCTGCAGTAGGGTAAAGGCATCTTCTTCAAAGATAAGGTTATCCTTCCAGGTATCCTGCTCATAATATCTGGTTACTATAGTGGTGAGTGTTTCCAAGTCAGTTTCTTCAAACTGGGGGGCTATTGCTTTGGCAATTTCTTCCGGAGAGTGATTTTGTACATAGTCCATTCCCTTTTGCAGTGCATTGGTGAAGGATTGGATAACGTCAGGGTGGGCTTCAATAAAGCTCTTTTTAGCGCTGAATGCCGTATAAGGTACATAACCGGAATCTTCCCCTAAGGAGGCTATGACATAACCATCGCCTTTGGTTTCCAGGGAGGTGGCGTGTGGCTCGAATTCTACGGAAAAATCCCCTTGCCCGCTGGAAAAAGCAGCAGCGGTAGAGCCGAAATCGATGCTCTGGTCAATATTCAAATCTGATTTGGGGTCAATGTTATTCTTTTTTAAAATATATTCGAACACCATTTGCGGCATACCGCCGGCCCTGCCTCCAAGAACATCTTTTCCCTTCAGCATATCCCAGGAAAAATTATCAATGGGTTCTCTGGATACCAGGAAGTTTCCGGCGCGCTGAGTGAGCTGGGCGAAGTTGACCGCGTAATCCTGCGTACCGCCGATATAGGTGTAAATCGTACTTTCGCTGCCCATAAAACCGATATCTGCTTCATCAGTAAGCAAAGCTGTCATGGTCTTATCTGCACCGAAGCCGGTAACAAGGGTGAGATCAATCCCTTCTTCCTCAAAGTACCCCTCTTCAATGGCAACATACATAGGTGCATAGAAAATGGAATGTGCCACTTCATTCAGTGTGACCGTAGTAAGGGAACTTTTGGAACTGCCGGATGAACCGGATGTTCCCCCGGATTCTTTGCCGCATCCGGCTGCCATACTGCAAAGGAGAATCAGGCAAAGGGCGAGGGCGATAAGCCTGTGTAAGATAAGATGGTTATGTCTTTTTAGCATTTTTCATAATACCTCCATATATAATGATGTTTTATTATATAGGGAAGAAATAGGGTGTGTGCTTGTACGTGGGTGAAAAGGTTGGAAGAGAGGGTGAAAAAGAAGAAACAAACAGTAGTAAAAGAAAAATGAAAAAAAGATTGACAAATGATTCTTTAAGGTGTATCATCCAACAAGTAAAGGCAAGGGCGTCTTTGAGATGAAATTCTCAGAGGCGCTTTTTACTTTACAAATGAAAATACATACGATTTGATACAAGGGGCAAAGGAGTCTTTTGCGGTGTAGGGAAAAGCGCCATAAAAGACATCCTTTTTTTATTTGCCAACAGGGAGGAGTGAGATTATGAAGAATGTATCAAAATTTTTCGGATGGTGATTTACTGTTTGGCGTGAAATGATTTAATAAAAGGAAGCTGATTTTAGAAAGATTGAAGATTAAAAATTTTCAATCCCAAGTTTGTGTCTGCGCGGCATCCGCAAACTTGCTATGCATAAAGCCCTAGCTATGCCGGGCTGCAAAAGCCGTGCAGAAATGGAGTGAAATATGGATGAAGCTATGAAGGTATTTGTACAGGAGACAGTATCCGGCGAAGTGTTCGGAGTATGGTTTTTAATTGGCGCCGCATTGGTGTTCTGGATGCAGGCAGGTTTTGCAATGGTAGAGGCCGGTTTCACCAGGGCAAAAAATACGGGAAATATCATAATGAAAAACTTAATGGATTTTTGTATTGGAACCGTAGTATTTATACTGATTGGTTTTGGTTTGCTGATGGGGGAAGACCTGTTTGGGCTTATCGGAAGGCCGGGATTTGATCTGTTTACTGCATATGGAGAGTTTGATTTTTCGAGCTTTGTATTTAACCTTGTATTCTGTGCTACAACGGCAACCATCGTATCCGGTGCAATGGCAGAACGTACAAAATTTCTTTCCTATTGCATTTATTCCGGCGTAATTTCTGCATTGATTTATCCAATCGAAGCACACTGGATATGGGGAGGGGGATGGCTGGCGCAGCTTGGCTTCCATGATTTTGCCGGTTCCTGTGCGATTCATATGGTAGGCGGCATTTCCGCATTGATAGGTGCAAAAATTCTTGGTTCCCGTATCGGAAAGTTTACCAGGGATGAGAGCGGAAAAGTCGTGAAAGTAAATGCATTTCCGGGGCACAGCATTGCACTTGGAGCGCTTGGGGTATTTATTCTTTGGCTCGGTTGGTATGGATTTAATGGCGCAGCTGCAACTTCTATTGCACAGCTTGGTTCTATTTTCCTGACAACAACAGTCGCACCGGCTGTCGCAACTGTTGTTTGTATGGTCTTTACATGGATGAAATATGGAAAGCCGGATGTTTCCATGTGCCTGAACGCATCTTTGGCAGGGCTTGTAGCAATTACAGCGCCGTGTGATGTGACGGACGCATTTGGTGCGGTTGCGATTGGAGCAGTTGCAGGTCTTTTAGTTGTGTTTGGCGTGTGGCTTCTTGACCATGTGCTGCGCATTGACGATCCGGTTGGAGCAGTTGCTGTGCATTGTATGAATGGTATCTGGGGTACGCTGGCAGTTGGGCTATTTGCCACAGAGGCAGCTCCTGAATACAGTATTGCAAATGCTTCGGGGGAAACTCTAACCGGCCTGTTTTATGGCGGCGGTTTTGAACTATTAAAGCTTCAGTTTATTGGCTTTGTCAGCGTTGCTGCATGGACAGCAATTACTATAACTATTACATTCCTTGTGATCAGAGCGGTTGCGGGTCTTCGTGTAGATAGGGAAGGGGAAATGGCTGGTCTTGATGCGGTGGAACATGGTCTTCCGTCTGCATATGCAGGCTTTGCAATGCTTCCGGAATACATTGAAGAGGGAAAGGCTCCCGTGGTGGTATCCGGCGATACTCCGGTGGCGGAAGCAATCCCTGTTAAGAAAGTTCCTGCATTTGAAGAAGGTACCCCGAAATTTACAAAGATTGAGATTATCTGCAAGGAATCTAAATTTGAAGCATTAAAGAATGCAATAATGAAACTTGGAATTACTGGTATGACAGTATCCCACGTCTTGGGATGCGGGGTTCAGAAAGGCAGACCGGAATATTACCGTGGCGTACAGGTTGAAGCAAATCTGATTCCGAAAGTGCAGGTGGATATCGTAGTCAGTGCCGTTCCGGTCCGTAAAGTGATTGAAACAGCGAAGAAGGTGCTTTACACAGGGCATATTGGAGATGGAAAGATTTTTGTTTATGATGTGGAAAATGTGGTGAAAGTAAGGACCGGAGAAGAAGGATTTGACGCCCTTCAGGATGTGGAATAAAAGTCAGGACAGATAAAAATTAAATACTGTAAAGGCATTTGAGAAAAGAGAAGCAGTACAGGCGATCGTTTACAGCGAGTGCGGAATAGTGAGAGCCGCATAGCATAGCCTGTATGAGTACAGCTGCATTAGATTAGGAGAGGGGTTGCAGCTGTTTTTTGTGTACAGAATATTCTAAATAGCAGGAGGGGATAAGGTTATGGCTATTCATGAAGAATGCGGCGTATTCGGAGTGATGGGTACAGAAAAGGAAAATGTTGCAGGCATTGTTTATTATGGGCTATATGCCCTGCAGCACAGGGGGCAGGAAAGCTGCGGAATTGTTGTGAATGATGACGGCGTATTTTCTTCCTATAAAGATTTGGGACTTGTCAGTGAAGTTTTTTCTAAAGATACATTGGCCCATTTTCCGATGGGAAATATGGCGGTGGGGCATGTAAGATACGGAACAACTGGGGGAAACACAAGAAATAACTGTCAGCCTATTGAAGTTAATCACCAGAAAGGAAAAATGGCGCTGGCACATAATGGAAATTTGAGCAATGCATTGGAACTTCGCGATAAGCTGGAATTATCGGGGGCAATTTTCCATACAACCAGTGACACGGAAACCATCGCTTATGTGATTACGAGAGAAAGGCTTATGACGCCAAGCATTGAGGAAGCAGTCAGCAATACGATGCATTTACTGGAAGGTGCTTATTCGCTGGTGTTGATTTCTTCCACAAAGATGATTGCGGCAAGGGATCCATATGGTTTTCGGCCGCTCTGTTATGGAAAAATGGCGAATGGGGCATATGTGGCGGCATCCGAAAGCTGTGCGTTGTCAGCGGTAGGGGCAGAATTTATCCGTGATGTGCTGCCGGGGGAGATTCTGGTGTTTACGGAAAAAGGTGTGGAATCGAGAAGGGAACACTGTGAAAAACAGAGACGCAGAACCTGCATTTTCGAATACATTTATTTTGCAAGACCGGATTCTGTTATAGACGGCATATCTGTGCATGAATCTCGTATGAAAGCCGGAGAATTGCTGGCAGAAAGCTATCCGATATGTGCAGATATTGTGATTGGTGTTCCCGACAGCGGATTGGATGCAGCATTGGGGTATGCGAAAAAATCCGGAATTCCTTACGGGATTGGGCTGATAAAAAATAAATATATTGGAAGGACATTCATTGCGCCAGGACAAAATGAACGTTTGGACAAGGTCAGGATTAAGCTGAGTCCTGTCAAAAATGTAATAGACGGAAAAAGAGTTGTATTAATTGACGATTCCATTGTCAGAGGAACGACCAGCAAACGTATTGTAAAACTCCTGCGTGATGCCGGGGCGAAAGAGATACATATGAGAATTTCAGCTCCCCCATTTTTATATCCTTGTTATTACGGCACGGATATTGATTCTGAAGAAAACTTGATTGCATGCCATCATAGCATGGGGGAGATTGCGAGGATTATCGGAGTAGATTCTTTGGGATATTTACCAATAGAAAAGCTGAACAATCTGATAGGCAGTGAGGATTATTGCGCTGCCTGCTTTCAGGGGGAATATCCGACTAAAGTTCCGGCAGATCTGCGTAAGGACCGTTTTGAAGGGAAACTGTCTGAACGGCTATGAAAATGTAACAGTTCAGCCCAGGATTTTGCATTTGCTGCAAAGTAGGGCTAAAAAAATCCGTACGAATGTGTAGATGTGACAAAGAATCCGGCCCTTTTGCCGTAGGCAAGATGCGAAATGGCCGGATTCCGTAACAGGGAGGCGAAAGGATGAACTGTTACATGAAAATAACAGGGGGGGAACGATGTACTGGACAACAATCAGCAAACTGGTTATAATACTTAATAAAAACAGAAGGCTGGGAAAGGAATACCGGCTCTAAATGGAGGAAGGGCAGATATGGGATTAGTTAAGGCTATCAAAAGTGCGGTGGGTACAGTAACGGCAGACCAGTGGAGAGAGTATTTCTACTGTGATGCATTGGGCAATGATATTTTGGCTGTGAAGGGGAAAAAACGGATAAACAGCAGTAAAAGCAGCAATACAAACGGGGAAGATAATATTATCAGCAATGGCTCTATGGTAGCAGTGAATGAAGGACAGTGCATGATTATTGTGGAGCAGGGTAAAATAGTGGAATTTTGTGCAGAGGCGGGGGAATTTTTGTATGACACATCTTCAGAGCCCAGTTTGCTGTACGGGAATTTCGGGGAAGGGCTGGGGAAAACTTTCGCGGTAATCGGGAAGCGTTTCACTTTTGGAGGGGATACGGCCAAAGACCAGAGAGTTTACTTCTTTAATACGAAAGAGATTATGGGAAATAAATATGGTACAGCGAGCCCGGTGCCTTTTCGTGTAGTAGATGCGAATATTGGTCTGGATATTGATATTACGCTGCGTTGTAACGGGGAATATTCATACAGGATTACAGACCCTTTGCTGTTTTATAAAAATGTATGCGGGAATATTACCCATGATTTCAGGAGGGGTGAGATTGAAAGCCAGCTGAAGACAGAACTTTTGACGGCATTGCAGCCGGCCTTTGCCCGAATTTCCGAAATGGGAATCCGCTATAGCCTGATCCCGAAGCATACTTTGGAACTGACGAATATTTTAAATGAGGAATTGTCGGCGAAATGGGCGCAGCTAAGGGGGATTTCGATTGTATCTTTCGGAATGAATTCAGTGAAAGCTCCGGAAAGCGATGAGGCAATGATTAAGGAACTGCAAAGGACAGCGGTGTACCGCAACCCTTCAATGGCAGCGGCTACACTGGTCAATGCCCAGGCGGATGCGATGAGGGCAGCGGCATCCAATAAAACGACAGGGCCGATGATGGCATTTGCAGGAATGAATATGGCCAATATGGCAGGGGGAATGAATGCCAATACATTATTTACGATGGGGCAGCAAAACGGCGGAATGTCAGGGCAAATGAATAACGGAATGACCGGACAGATGGGCAGCGGAATGGCCGGACAGATGGGCAATGGAATGTCAGGGCAAATGAATAATGGAATGTCAGGGCAAATGAGCAATGGTATGCCGGGGCAAATGGGTAATGGAATGGCCGGACAAATGGGCAGCGGAATGGCCGGACAGACGAATGCAGGTATGCAGGGGCAGACACCAGGGCGTGTGGTAGGAAACAATACTGGGTGGATGTGCAGCTGCGGACAAATGAACAAAGGGAAATTCTGCAGCGAATGCGGACAGAAGAAACCGGCAGGGGAACCTTTATATAGGTGCGATAAATGCGGCTGGGAGCCGGAAGACCCCCAGAACCCGCCGAAGTTCTGCCCGGAATGCGGGGACCCTTTTAACGAAATGGATATCAGATAACAGACCATACGAAAATAGGAGACAGAAGGACTAGGCTGAATTTATGAGCATTTATGATACACTAAACGAACAACAGAAACAAGGGGTTTTTGCAGTAGATGGGCCAGTGCTGCTGTTAGCCGGTGCGGGCAGCGGGAAAACGAGGGTGCTGACACACAGGATTGCTTATCTTATTGATGAAATAGGCGTACAGCCTTATAACATTATGGCAATTACTTTTACCAATAAAGCGGCTGGGGAGATGAGGGAGCGGGTGGACTCTATCATCGGCTATGGGGCCAGCCAAGTGTGGGTATCCACTTTTCATTCCACTTGTGTGCGCATTCTGCATCGGTACATAGACAGGATAGGATATGATAATAATTTTACCATTTATGATACGGATGACCAGAAAACGGTGATGAAGGAGGTTTGCAAGCGCCTTCAGATAGATACGAAGATGCTGAAAGAAAAGGCTATTTTAAGTGCGATATCCTCAGCGAAGGACGAGTTGATTTCTTCCGTGGATTATCAGCTTCAGGCCATGGGGGATTATCACCAGGAAAAAATCGGCAAAGCCTATGTGGAATACCAGTCAGTGCTGAGGAAAAATAACGCCCTGGATTTTGACGATTTAATCATGAAGACGGTGGAACTGTTCAAAAGCTGCCCGGAGGTGCTGGACAATTATCAGGACAGATTCCGCTATATTATGGTAGATGAATATCAGGATACGAATACGGCCCAGTTTGAGCTGGTGCGCTTATTGGCGGATAAGTACAGGAATCTTTGTGTGGTGGGGGATGATGACCAGTCTATCTATAAATTCCGGGGGGCCAATATCAGAAATATTCTGGATTTTGAAAAAGTATATCCGGAGGCACAGGTGGTTAAGCTGGAACAGAACTATCGTTCTACGCAGAACGTACTGGACGCGGCAAATTCGGTAATCCAGAATAACAGAGGCCGTAAGGAAAAGGCGCTTTGGACGAAAAAAGGGCAGGGCAGCCTTGTGCATTTCAGACAGTTTGACACGGCCTATGAGGAAGCGGAGTTCGTAGCAGATGACATAGCGAGGAAGAAGAGGAAAGGAATTGCGGATTACGGAGAGTCAGCTGTCCTTTACAGGACCAATGCCCAGGCCCGTATGCTGGAAGAACGGTTTATTCTGGAGGGGATTCCCTACGATGTAGTGGGCGGCACAAATTTTTATGCCAGAAGAGAAATCAAAGATATGCTTGCCTATTTGAAAACGGTGGATAATGGCAAGGATGATGTGGCGGCCAGAAGGATTATTAATGTGCCGAAACGCGGAATCGGGGCGGCTACCATTGCACGTGTGCAGGAATATGCGGATATGAAAGGCATTAGCTTTTACGATGCGCTAAAGGAGGCCGGGCAGATTACATCCGTGGGCAGGAGTGCGGCGAAATTGGAACCTTTTGTTACGATGATTCAAAGCTTTAGGAGCAAGCTGGAATATTATGGGCTGGAAGGGCTGATTAAGGATATCGTGGAAACTACTGGCTATGTTAGGGAATTGGAGGCCTCGGACGAAGAAGACGCAGAGGATAGAATCCATAATATTGATGAGTTAATCAGTAAGATAGTATCTTACGAAGAAAACCATGAAGACGCCAGTTTAAGTGAATTTCTGGAAGAGGTTGCTTTAGTGGCGGATATCGACAGGATAGAAGGGGAGAGCAGCCGGGTGCTGCTGATGACGCTGCATAGCGCGAAAGGGCTGGAATTCCCCCATGTGTATCTGACCGGCATGGAGGATGGGGTGTTCCCTGGCTATGGGGCGGTGACCTCCGATGATGACGAGGAAATGGAAGAGGAACGTCGTCTGGCCTACGTGGGGATTACCAGGGCCAAAGATGACTTGACCTTAACATGTGCGAAACGGCGCATGGTGCGCGGGGAGACACAGTATAACGCGGTGAGCCGTTTTGTAGAGGAAATACCGGAGGAACTGCTGGACAACAAAGTTCCGTCTCTGAAAAATTGGGATTTTGGCAGCTATGAGGAAGATTCCGGTGAGAGGCTGCGATTTAAGTCAAAACCTTTTGGGATGGATAATGTATTGCCCTATAGGAGCGGCAAGGGATATGAAAAGGTTTGGAAAAACAGCGGTGAAGATGTTTTGTTGGAGAGTTCCAAAGATGCGGCCGTGGATCCATGGAGAGGTGCAGATTCCGGAAAATCCAGGAATACTTTTTCGGGGAAATCAGGGGATGGTTTTGCAAGGAACAGCGCAGCGGAGGAATACAGACGGATTTTCGATAAACCGAAAACAGCATCGGCCAAAACAAAACCGCGTGCGGTGGCAGTGGCCAAACGGACGCCTGCCGAGAACCGGCCATTTATAGCCGGAGGGGGAATGGGAGGCCTTACCAAAGGAATGCCGGTGCCCGGCAAGGTGGATTACGGAGTGGGCGATAGGGTGAGCCATGTAAAGTATGGGGAGGGCACGGTGACGAAACTGGAGAGTACCCCCAAGGATTACCAGGTGACGGTGGTCTTTGACGGCGCCGGGCAGAAAATTATGTATGCCGCATTTGCAAAATTGAAAAAGTTGTAATTTTATTAAATTTTTATAGTAAATTTTTGGAATTAGTGCTATATTATATATTAGAAAATGGTTGGCAGGAAATGCAGAAGTTGGAAATGGGATGTGTGATAATTCATATTCTGTGGGGCAACACTAAACCAAGTAAAGATGAAAAGAGGTAAGGGTTATGAACAGATTAAACAAATTGGAAGAATATATTGATATGTCCAGGATTAATGAACTGTTAGGAAAGAAAGAGGAAGAAAAGAAATGCAGTAAATGCTGTGATACCATCCTTTGGATATTGGCTGTAATCGGGGCAGTTGCTGCAGTGGCAGGCATCGCTTATGCGGTATACCGTTATTTAAAACCGGATTATCTGGAAGACTTCGAGGATGATTTCGATGATGACTTTGACGATGATTTCTTTGAAGACGAAGATGATGACGATATGCTGGATGATAATACAGAGGAATAGGGATTTCGGGATTTCAGGGATACAAATTAAAGTTAAGGGGCTGTTGCAAAATGGCGTATACGGGCAATATATGGTATGAATGTTGGAGTTGTTTTAACTATATATTGTAAAGTTGCCGAATTTTGCAGCAGCCTTTTTGTATTATAGGATTCGGGTGTCAAAAGCCCTGGCTGTGGAGCGCGCTTGGCATATTGCACAAAAAATGTTCGTGCAACTGACTTTTGTGTATATGTCCTAAGGGGGTATCAGGCGAAGCCTGGTGGATTCCTTAGGACCTGGAGATGAGACTCATAAATCGTGGAAGCCTCTGCTGAACACGATTTACGTTTTCAGAGGCTCAGCGGAATGCTCCGCACAATGGAATAAACAAAATTTGTTTTGCGCACAACTTTTTTTGTGCAATATGCCAGGCGCGTTCCGCAGCCAGGGCTTTTGACACCCGAATCATTATAGAAAATTACGTCACAGCGTTGTAAGTCACCAGGAATTGGTCTCCGAGCCAATTCTTTTTGACCTTATAGGAAAATCTGTTGCCGGAAGGAGATAAATTGACAAAGAACCGAAGGTTCTTCATGAAGTGTCGAAGCCACTTTTTTGACTGGGTTGTATACGGATGAAGAAAGTCCACTGGACAATGTGAAGGAAAGTCAAGTGAATGAAAAGGCGGCTAAAAAAGCGGAAGGAGAAATAGTTGAAAAATGAAAAAGGGAGAAATATTGGAAGGAACGGTGGAAAGGGTGGAATTCCCTAACAAGGGGATTGTGATATGCAGCGGCGGGGAATGTGTGGTGAAGAACGCTTTGCCGGGGCAGAAGGTTACTTTCATGGTACAAAAAGTTAGGAAGGGCAAGGCGGAAGGGCGGCTGTTAGAAGTATTGGAAAAGTCTTCGCTGGAAACGGATAACCTATGCCCCCACTTTGGGATTTGCGGAGGATGTACTTATCTTTCCCTTCCTTATGAGGAACAGCTCCGCATCAAGGAAAAGCAGGTGAAAAAGCTATTGGACGGGGTGCTTAAAAAGCAGGAAAAAGAATATGTTTACGAAGGGATAAAAGCGAGTCCAAGGCCTTATGGATATCGGAATAAGATGGAGTTTTCCTTCGGGGATGAGGTGAAGGATGGTCCGCTGGCGCTGGGGATGCACAAAAGGGGGAGCTTTTATGATATCGTTACAGTAAAGGACTGTCAGATTGTCGATGAAGATTATAGGAAAATATTGGTTTGTGCACGGGAGTATTTTGCGAATGGAAAGGTAAGCTTTTTTCACAGGCTGCGGCACGAAGGCTATTTACGGCATCTTTTGGTCAGGAAAGGGGCAAAAACGGGGGAAATACTCATCGCTTTGGTTACCACTACGCAAGAAGAACACTTCAGTGAACTGGAAGGGTTTAGGGATGCACTGTTAAATTTGGAGTTGGAAGGAAAAATAGTGGGAATCCTGCATACGGAAAACGATTCCAATGCGGATGTAGTGAAAAATGACAGGACAACGATATTATATGGCCAGGATTTCTTTTATGAGGAACTGCTGGGGCTGAAATTCAAGGTTTCAGAATTTTCATTTTTCCAGACGAATACTTATGGGGCGGAGGTATTGTACCAGACAACGAGGGAATATATCGGGGAGCTTTCCCGAGAGGGGGAGAAGGATAAAACGGTTTATGATTTGTACAGCGGTACAGGAACAATTGCCCAGATGATGGCGGATGTGGCTAAAAAGGTCATTGGCGTGGAAATCGTGGAGGAGGCAGTGGAAGCGGCAAAAAGAAATGCAGCCATGAATGGCCTGGATAATTGCCAGTTTATCGCGGGGGATGTCTTGAAGGTGTTAGATGAGATTGAAGAAAAACCAGACTTCATCATCCTGGACCCTCCCAGGGATGGGGTTCATCCGAAGGCGTTGAAAAAAATCATCGGTTATGGTGTGGATAGGTTGGTTTATATCTCATGTAAACCTACTAGTCTGGTGAGGGATTTGGAGGTGTTTTTGGAGAATGGGTATGAAGTAGTGAGGGCTGTGGCGGTGGATCAGTTTCCGGGGACGGCCAATATAGAGACGGTTGTTCTTTTGTCCCAACTAAAGCCAGACGATTATATTGATGTAGAACTGGACTTATGCGAACTAGTATAGTGTATTGAAAGTTCTTGTGTAAATAATGTATATCTGCTATAGTGGTTTTATCAACCGGTATGGAGGACAAAACTATGGGCAGAAACAAAAAATACGGAAACATCATATTGAAAGATGGCGACCGCGAGGTTCTGGAAAAAATTGCTCGATCCCAGACTGCGGAATACTGTAAAGTACAACGCGCAAAAATTATCCTTTATAGCGCAGATGGAATGTCCAACACTGAGATAGCGAAGACAACCGGTGTCCACCCTAACACAGTAGCTAATTTCGTCAACAAATATATAGCTGCAGGGCTTGAGTATACAATGAATGATGCTGCCCGGTCTGGTAAACCAAACTCCATAACAGATGAGGAAAAGATCTGGATCACCAACATTGCATGCACAAAGCCGAAGGGTCTGGGCAGGGCACAGGAACTGTGGACATACCGCACGCTGCAGCAGTACATTCAGTCCTGCTGCGTAGAAGCGGGATACCCCGAATTGAAGGGTATTTCCCATGCTACCGTCCGCTCCATTCTTGAAGGCAATGAAATAAAGCCCAATAAGATCAGCTATTACCTTGAACGGAAGGATCCCGAGTTTGAGACAAAAATGCATGACGTCCTCCTTGTATATAAGCAGGTAGAGATGTGCTTTGACAAAGAAGGGAATCTTGTCGTCAACATGGAAGGGCCCAAAACAGTGACTGTCTCCTATGATGAGAAACCTGGCATCCAGGCTCTTAAGAACATAGCACCGGACCTTCCGCCGGCACAGACACACGGTACTGTCGGAAGGGATTATGAGTATAAACGTCTGGGGACATTGTCCTTACTTGCAGGAATGGACCTGCTTACGGGAGAAATTATCCCCCTTGTAAGTGATACCCATAAAAGCTCGGATTTCATTTCATGGCTCCGTAGGCTTGATGCGAAGTATCCAGAACATGATACAATACGGCTTGTCCTGGATAACCATTCCGCCCATACATCCAAAGAGACTCAAAAATATCTTGTAACAAGACCGGGGAGGTTTGAATTTGTATTCACACCCAAGCATGGTTCATGGTTGAACCTGATTGAAAGTTTCTTTGGAAAGATGGGGAAGCAATGTCTGAAGGGCATCCGTGTCGATTCCAAAGAGGAACTGGAAGAACGGATATATCAGTATATTGCCGAAATCAACGAACATCCGGTAGTATATCATTGGACATACAAAATGGATGAACTTGAGATATGATTTTCCACATAAACTTTGAATACGCTATACTAGGCATCCACATCTGCATTAAGGTTTGACATTAGATACAGATAATTAGCGAGAACATCACTTGTGTCCTTTGCCGGCTGGTTTCGATAGGCTGGATTTAAAGCAATTTGCCCAAGTTTTCTATAATCAACTCTCATGCAATTCCCCCTTTGTTTCATGGTATCTTTTTTCATTATAAAAAGCAGATGCGAAAATAGCAAGTGTTTCTGTCGAGATATGTCAGAAGAATTAGAAAGAATTAAGTTTTTGAAAAAGCTATATAAGAAATCGGAAAAACCAGCTCCAAGGTACATAGACCTCCAGAAAGAAAACCGGGGGATATTTGGATGAATGAACAGAAGTGTATAAAACCGAATGCTGAATTACCTGATCGAAGTGTGATGTTGAAGATGGAGCGTTGTGCGGAATTTTTAGCCCGTATGATAGAAAAATAGGGGCGGGAGGTGTTGGCGGAAATGGAAACCGGGGAGTCAGAGGAAAAAGAGAATAGGGAACAATGACTGGTGTTTAAGCTGTCAAGGTTCGGAAGGAATGCGGCGGATGTGCTGAAATATCAGGATATGCAGGACAGGCTGGATAACCTGTATGACAAGGCATCTGAACTGGAGGATACGATGGCGGACATTGACAGCCAGATAGGCGGGGTCTATGAGAAGCAGATTACGGCAAAGCAGCTTTATAAAATCCTGGCGAATTTTGATAAGCTGTATTATCGGCTGACAGACCTTGAAAAAAAGGAATTTTTGAGAGACTTCATAGAAAGCGTTGAAATTTATCCAGAAAATGAAGTGGAATTGGAAATGAGCGAGATGGATTTAACTGCGGCGGAGAGCAAGGCAACCTATGAGGAAATCAAGGATTATGTGTTGGAGCATACGGGATTTAAGAATTAAGATGATTAGGAGAAAAGAATGATTTTAGGAGAATACTACCAAACAAAATGTAGAGAGGCAGGTTATAGTGATGAATGAAACAGTATCAATCCCCCAGCTGAGCTGGGGGAACAACAGATGCAAGTGGCGGTGAACGGAGTACAAAAAAATTACCTCCGTTGTATAATAAAAAGTAGGTCTAGCAAACCACTCTAAAA
>Ga0209064_1003325_pt1 | contig 14427 bp, 9 predicted proteins | sample Inofromicrocosms_FD_187498 | JGI IMG/M metagenome (GOLD analysis project Ga0209064, IMG submission 187498) | Mouse cecum microbial communities from Vienna, Austria - Inoculum for glucosamine and mucus D2O microcosms (SPAdes) (version 2) | ecosystem: Host-associated > Mammals > Digestive system >... | reverse complement strand
CCCGGCTGGTGTAATTTGCAAATTTTCTTGTGCCTTTTTTTAGAAAAGTTAAATATGCCACAGAATACACCAGTAACTAAGGTTTCATAAGTTCGTTTCTCGTTTGAAAATCGTCTGCCTGTTTTCTAACCGGTAGCTACTACCGGTGAACTTGATGACTTCACATCGATAAAGCAGCCTGTCAAGCAGAGCGCTGGCAAGGATTTCATCATTCAATGTTTCTACCCATTCTGTAGGTGCCTTGTTGGTTGTAATGATGATGGATGTCTTCTCATGTAGGGTGTTTATCAGGTTGAAGAAGGCAGTTGCTTCCTCTCTTTTCACAGGAAACAGCATGATATCATCTATTGCCAGCAGCTGTGCGCGCAGAATCTTGTTATAAGTCATCATGGCCGGAGTTGAGATGTCTTTAAGTCTGAGACAATTTACGATATCCTCCATTGTCATCAGGTATGCCTTGTAACCGGCCTTGACCGCATCAAAGACAAGACCGGCTGCCAGAAATGTTTTTCCAGTCCCTGATGGTCCCATCAGGATCAGGTTATAAGCTTCACGGAGCCATACCAGTTCACGAAGCTCCTTCATCTGCCGGCGGTCTATGCCCTCATAAAAATTGTAGTCGTATTCGTCAAGATCATGTTTTCGGGGCAGACGTGCCGCAACAAGGCGTCTCTCGTAGTCTTTCCTCTCTTTCATCTCAACTTCGGTGCCTAATACCAGGGACAGGAATTCCGGGTAGGTCGGTTTTTCTTCCTGTGCATGATGCAGAATGCTGTCCATGCGGTTTGCAATGTTGTAAAGCCGCAGACGTTTGGCGTGTGCTTTCAATTTTTCACTTTGTATCATTCAAAAAACTTGTTATATTGGTTTATATCTGTTTTTTCAGGATGACAGTCCGCTGTTTCCGGAATGGATGTCGGAGCTTGGAAAGTCATCCCGTTCATATTGTCCTTACTCCTGTGAATTGAGCCGGATATTTCCTGCACGGAAAGGCTGTTGTATATGTTTTTTTCCAGACAGGTCCGCAGGGCTGCGATCACTGTTTCTTTGCCGTATTCGGATATAACATGAAGCAGCAGTTTCATATTGTCTCTGTAATAACGCGGCTTTTCCCTTTCCAGATTCCGGAGCCACAGAATAACGGTGGGGTCATCTTCCGTCCGCTTTCGGATCCGGACCTGCAAGTCATTCACACTCCGTGTCTTGTCCTTATGATGTCTTTTGTCACATACATTTTTCCCTTTTCCGGGACACAACTCATGCCTGCATATGAGTTTACCGCTCTCTTTGTCGTACAGCTCGATATGTCCGTTATTCTCAAGTAGCCATACAACGGTGTTCCGATTTTTATAGGTGCCGGAGGGCACGCTGTAGTAGTTGGTCCGGTACCGTACCGTATTGTCCTTGCGGACATGATACTCTTTCGGCTCGTCTTTGGGGGGCACCGGTTCTCCATAGTATGGCAACAGATATTTCCGTTCAATCTCAAATTCCTCAGCCGGAACTAGGCGTGTGGTTCCATGTATCTTGCCGTTTCCTGTTTTTTCCAGCCATTGCAGGACCTCGGTGTTAAGGACTTCCAGGCTGTTAAATGTCCGTCCGGCAAGAAAGTTACGCTTGACATATTTGACCACATTTTCCACTTTTCCCTTGCTTTCCGGATCAGCAGGACGGCAGAACACGGGCTGGAAATGCTGCTCGTTGACAAAGGCACGGAATGTTCTTGTCAATATGAGGTCACCCAGGTTTTCTCTGACCAGCAGGACTTTGTCCTGGTCATAGATTATCCTTCTTGGCTTCCCTCCGAAATATGCGAAAGCCAGTTCATGGGCATATACGGCCAGGGCTGATGTGAAAGGCGTACAGGAAAAATACACGAACTTCTGCCTGGAACGGCTCATCACCATGACAAAAAAATAAACTTTGACAAAGTCGTTCCTGTATGTGGGCATACGGCTTTCTCCGAAATCCATCTGGGCATATTCCCCGTAAGGGGTATCCGGCATTTTCTCATAAACACGTTTGGAAAGCCCCTCCTTGTCCAGATTATACTTACGACGTACAGTTTCCACAAAATTGTATACGGTTTTCCCGCAGACAACAGGAAGATCAGGATACTGTTCCTTCATCCAGTCATGAATCTGGGAGGCGGACAGGAACCTGTACTGGGAAAGAACGTCACAGACATAACTTTCGTATTTGTCAAGTATGCGGGGATATCGCCTGCGATGCTGCAATTTTGCAGTCAATGTGTCCTCATCCATTTTCAAGTACCGGCGCACCGTACTTCTATGCAGACCAAGCTGGAACGCAATCTGACTTTTGTTAAATCCTTTTGAATATAATTCTCTTATTTTGTACCACATGATGACTCTGTTGTTTGATTGGTATCTGCATGCGTCCTTAGTTCTGTCCATATCATTTATATTATTGAAACGCAAATATAGACATTTTTAGGAGGCATGATGGCATATTTCCTTTTTCTAAAAGGACATGGGGCAAAGATACGGATTACAACTCCATACCTGTCCGTATTAATATTTTAATGTTGTAATATTTTAATTTTAAAATATCAAACAATTTAAAAATTAAAATATTCTGATATTAAAATGTTTTTAAATTGAACCGTCAGCATTCCTTTGAAAAAAAGAATATCCATTGATTTTCCACATAAGATCAAGTGTGGGTTACAGAATTAGGTGTCTGATATTTTTGATGATAATATAACATGTATGGGTAAATAAATATCATAAAACAACACCTGCATGACTTCATGTACAGGTATTTATGACTAAAGTTTTAATATTTCAACATTTTGATATTTTAATGTTTTAATATTAAAACACTTTAATGTATTGACATTAAGTATTGGATGGATATATTGAATGGCTATTTTTTTTTAAAAGTGACACGGCAATTTAGAATGTATACCTATCGGATTCGTGGAAAAAGAGGACGATTCAAAATAATCCTGCCGCTTCTTTTTGTTCCTTCTTGACGCTACCAGGCATGTCCGGTTCTCCGCCATCATTTTCAGATTACCTATATTTTTATTCGTTCATGGACAGGAATGTTCATGCGCATTTCTATCGGCAACCCATAAGTATTGACTGTCAGGTATTGTTCATTTTCTTTTTTTCGGGAAGATTATGCACAGATATTGTACTTTTCTTGATTTTCAGAATCGGTTTAATAAAGTCTGCCGTATTGTCTTCCGGTTTGTCCACCGGCCACTTGCCGATAGCTTCCGAAGGAACCTCTTACAAAATGGCAATGCCAGTGCCTTTCCGGATTTCTCCGTGTCTTTCAAGACCTGAAATCCGGCGCACATCCGTATCTGCCATATGACCTTGCAGTTTGTTCCTGTATGGACATAATATATATCCGTTTTTCTGTCACATATTTTTTATATTCATTTCATTCCGCATGGTCTTTTCTCTTTTCTTTGGAAAGGGCCCTGCCCGAGAAATTCCATTTTTTCATCGAAAAAATAATAAGGAAGAGCAAGCAGGGTTCAGGCAAAGCCATGAACCAAATCACGCAGAGCCGTGATTGTCAATTGATTATGATTTTTTTGTAGACAAATAGTCTACTTTTTCTGTAGATTTTAGCTTTTTTATGTTGATAATCAAGTAATTGTATTGTCTATATAAAATCTACATATTTTTATATATAACTGATTGTCAGTTCTTTACAGTGTAGGCGAAAAATCTACAGAAAATAATATGGAGGCAGTACAAAAAGGTTGTGCTGGTCCGCCCTTACATTTGCAGAAAGATTCAAGATTATGCAAACAAAAATTACAAAAACCATTCGTGTATCCATAGATGTGAAACAGCATCTGGACGAAATGAAAGGAAGCGTGTCGGCCAGTGAATTCATTGAGACAATGCTGTCCTACTTTGAGCGGAATGGGGTGGATCCCCGAACATCAATCAACGGGAAGTTCAAGACACTGGAACTTCAGGGAATCGAACGGATCATCAAAATCATCCGTGCCATAGAAAAAGATAAGATTGACAAGCTGCTTCCTGCATCGGAAGCGCACAGTGATGATCTGCTGAAACAGGCAGACAAACAGGTCACCCAACTGAAAGCGGAAGTGGAACGCTTGAAAAAAGCAAGTGCTCCTGACGTGGTAGGTAGAAACAAATTGGGACAGGTTGTCAGGCTGCTGGAAAACGCTTTCGACCAGAAGAACTTCAAGAAGGCGGAAAAAGGAACAGATTATTTTGTCGCACCGGTTTATCTGGAAATGTTGTTATATAAAGTAAAGGAAATATGCTCATAAAACAGGTAATGGCCCGTCCTGTACCGGCTCATCCGAAGTGGAAATACAGTTTGAACAGAGAAAGTATGATATTTTTTTTTCACAAGAAAATATTATATGGCGCCAATGTGGTTTATGCGGAAGGCTGGCAACAATCAAAAAAAAGAATGGCATATTCTACCATATTTCCAGCAATCCTTTACAGAATGAAGTGTCCATATAGTCCGGCGAATTATCTGAAAGGGGATTATGAAGTTCGGGCTGTCACCATGAAGGAACAGAGGACGACAGGCGGTGAGTTGAAAAAAATGCAGTATCATACATGAATCTGTATTCAAGAAATTTCAATAGGAACCTTATGATTATTATCAGAACTAAATCCAGGTGGAATGTTTGTAAAGGTACATAAACCGGTCAACACACCCTGTGTATGCGACAACAAGGATAGGTGCCGGGCACTGGTGGAATATCTGTTGAAGGAAAGTCTTGAAGACAAACCTTATTATGACACTTTCTTCTCCCATGAGGAGGATTATGTACCACCGGTGACGGTCATGCAAAAGATTGACAGCAACCATAAGAAGCTGATGAAAGGAGATGATAAATTCTATATGCTGTCCATCAATCCCTCACAGGATGAAGCGGCTCATCTGATCCGGAAGGTTACAGGAAAGCAGGTGACGGAATTTGAACAGCTCACCGTGGAGGAACAGGAAAAAGTCATTCATGAGTTGAAGAATTACTCCCGGAACTGTATGGACCTGTATGCGGAGAATTTTCGCAGAGAGAAGATAAAATCAGGAAAGGATCTTGTTTATTTTGGGAGGGTGGAAACGGAACGCCACTACAGGAACAGTGATGAGGAAGTGAAGGAGGGACAGGCAAAGTCAGGGGACAGGAAACCCGGGCTACAGCTTCATGTACATATCATCGTGTCACGGAACGATGTGACACAAACAGTAAGACTTTCACCATTAGCAAGAAGCAAAGGTTCATTTAATGAACTAAACGGTAAGAAAGTCATGGTGGGCTTCGAACACATGGAGTGGAAATCCCGGTGTGCGGACCGGTTCATCAGTATGTATGGTTACAAGGCCACACACAAGTATTACGAGGACGGCAGGGAACACACCTACCATTATGTTCCGGGAAAGAACGAGGCGATGAGCATGGCCAAATCCGCCATCCTGCAGAAAGAATTCAGAAACGAGAGGAAGATGCTGGATGTGTCTTACCGGATGTTCCGTTTCATGGTGAATCCGAAACAGGCTCTCATAGCGGAAGCTAAAAGACTGGTAAAGGATGCGTTTACTGGAAAAATCTAAATCAATTTATGAATATGGATCATATGTTTATTATGAAACTGGCAGCCCTGCTTTTTGGCGGCGGCATTGCCAGCTGTCTGTTTCCGGGAAAATCCCGGATGTCACATGTCCTGTTCCTGCTGTTGATACTTGCAGAAACAGCTGTCGCACATGCCACCATCCCGGACGGGTGGTGGTTCCTGCTTACGGGTGTCGTTTCCGTACTTCTTCGTCTTTCTTTCAAAGGAGGGACAGAAAGCGGAAAGGGCGGAAAAGCCCTGCTCTCCCTTCACGCCACGGACGGGACAATTATCAGATATTATTACTGGTTCTCCAATTTCCTTGTCTATGGAGGAGCCGGTTCCGGCAAGACCAAATCCATAGGCAAACCGCTGATGGAGCAGTACATCAGGTCCGGATTCGCCGGTTTCATCTATGACTTCAAGGATTTTGACTATACCCGGACTGCATACAACCTGATCAGGAAACACGGATACCCCCATGAGTTCTATTATGTAAATTTCATGGACATGAACCGGACTTACCGCTTCAATCCGCTGGACAGGAGGAATATAAAGGACAGGACGATGCTCATGCAGCTGATGGAGGACGTACTGGGCGCGTTGATGCCGCCCACATCCAAACAGGACGAATGGTATACGGGCGCGCTTGGCATCCTGAACGGCGTGGCGTACAGGCTTTGGGACGAGTTCCCGGAATGCTGCACGCTGCCGCATATCGTCAACTTCGTGATGAAGGCCGATACGGGACAGCTTCAGGAATTCCTGAAGCTGAACGATATCAGCGCCATGATGGCGGGGGCGTACCTCAAGGCGGAAGGCAGTGAGAAAACACAGGCCTCCTATGTGTCCACTCTCAGCAACTATGTGGCGAAGCTGGCCACCAATGAGAACATATGCTATGTGCTGACAGGGAATGACTTCGACTTCAATCTGATTGATCCTGAACATCCGAAACTTTTTGCAATCAGCAACAACTATGCAACGGAGTCGGTGATATCCCCCGTCATCGCCATGGTAATGAGTATCGCCTCGCGCTCGTTCTCCATGGAGAACAGGGTCCCCTTTGTATTTATCCTGGACGAGATGACCACCTTCAAGGTGCGTGACTTCGAGAAGCTGCCTTCCGTCCTTGCGCGAGTACGGGGCGGCGTTCCTGCTGCTCACCCAGTCCGGAGCCAAGCTGGAGAAACTGTACAGCAAACTGGACAGGTCGTCCATCGAGGCGAATTTCGGAAATATCTTCCTGGGCCGCACACTGGATGTGGAGGCATTGAAATATTACCCTTTTTTTTCGGGAAATACGAGAAGGAGAAGAAGTCCACCAGTTCCGGCAGCAGCGGTGGCGGCCGTAATTCCAGCGTGACCATCAGCACACAGAAGGAAGAGATATATGAATCGAAGGACTTCGCTTCATTGGAACCGGGGGAATTTATCGGAATGGGAAACCGTTCCAATATCAAAGGACATTTCAGGAAGAAGTTCAGGTTGTTCGAACTGGAGGAGGAACCGCTGCCGGTAGTCGCGTTCAGGACGGAGAAGGAAATATCTGACAATTATACCAGAATACTGAAAGATATCGAGAGGGTGCTTGGGATGGAAGACGCAGAAGTGGATGTAAATTCTTTGTTCGCCGACAGGTAGAAAAGATATTTATTTCAGTATAAGGTCAAACAGGAAATACTGTTGAAACTCTTTGAACAACACAATGCCGAGTTCGCCAAGAAAGTGGGATACAACAGGGCAAAGGGTACGTTCCAGCGTTACATAACCGTTTGCAAGCACATTCGGGAGCTCTTGTCACACACCTACAAGTGTGTGAAAGAGTTACAGCTCACGTTCATCAACGATTTCGAGTCTTTTCTACGGACGGAGAAGAAATGGCGACAATAAAGTTCCTGCGTGATACTCTGAACTTTGGCGATGCCGTTATTAGAAAACTACGCACGTTCAAAGATGTTTCCATTAAAGGTGAACTGTATTCTCGTGAGTTGTTTAGCAGACATTTCAAAACTGACGGTGCGGTTTGCTCTCTTAAACAGGATACATCTTTTTCTGTTACAATCACCATCTATTTGCAAAAATTAGCGGATACAATCTTTATTCCGAAAAGAGCCATCGTCATAAAAAAGAGGATGTGTCAGCATTTTGACACACCTCCTATGTGCATTTGCATTAGTTGTATTAGTGCAGATCGCGTGAACGTAAGTATTCAATAAGCCTGGCCGGTTCATCAGTCTGAATCATGCGTGCTCCTAATTTGTCAATGAGGTAGCCATAGCCAGCATCAGGATCTGCCTTTGAAACAACATCGTCATGGTTGCCGTTTCGTCCTTTCAGGGAGTTATACCATAAGAGAGATTTGCGGGCTACCAACTTCTTGGCTTTCAGAGGTAAGGGATTGTCAGACTTTTGATAGCCTACTTCGAAGACAACGGGAGCCATTTCATTTACGAACGAGGTGATGCGTTGTTCAGCATCATCATTGTCCATACGTACCATTGGCATAAAGATGATTGAATCTAAATGGACACCAAGTCTATTGTTGATTTCCTCGATAGATTGCAATCCTTTCAAGATGGCAATATCTGTAGTGCCTGTTTCTTGCAGCAAAGCCACTACTTGTTCAAAGAATCTGTCCGCCTTATCAAGATTCAGCATGATGCGTCCTTTGGACATCAACAATACTTCTTTCAGTGTTGGCACCTTATGCTGAGTTACGTTGCCATTATGATCTTTCAGAAAGAGTTTTTGAATATCAGCGAATGTCGTCTCTGCTATCAGCCCTTTACCATTGGTGGTACGATCCAGCCTTTCGTCATGCATGAGGATGAGTTGACCGTCTTTAGTGCGTTGTACATCGATTTCAACTACATCGCCACCCATTTGAATAATGCTGTTGATGGCATCCAAAGAATTCTCAGGGAATTGTTTCCAATCTCCACGGTGAGACACGACATGTACATAATGCTGGTCTCTATCCATCAGCTTTTTGCGGATATATCCGGCGGTGTTGACACTCTTCCCTTGGTTACGAAGATAATTGACAAGCTCTTTAGGGCGATCGGTTTGGATAAAAGAAGCTCCCATTTCAATAACCTTTCCCCAAATGGAATCTTGTTGGTTCTCTTCCACGGCTCTGTCATCATTCAAACCGGCGCAAAGAGAGGGCCAAAGAGTGTTGATCCACACTTTGCTTCCAGATTTTTGAATGCGGTCGAGAACATTCTGAAGTGCTTGGTCTATTTGGGTAAAACACACTTCAAATGCTTTGGGTTGCATGTTTTTGATGTATTCTTCCACCATGGTCATAGCATCAGGATTGGCCATATCAATGATAGGCATAAAGAATAGCTTATCCAATACCGCTTTATTCTCAGCCACCACCTTCTGATAGGGAAGTCCGGCTTTGATGAGTACCTGCTGTGTAGTACCGGTTTTTTCAAGGACTTTTTCTACCAAATCGAAATAGTCATATCCCTTATCGATGTTTACCCAAATCTTGCCCTTGGCAACTATCATAGCTTCTTCTAAAGTCGGGATCTGATGACTAGTAGCTACACCGGCTCCATTCCTGAGCCTCATTTGTTTGATTTCAGCCAAAGTATAATCTTGGGGGAGTCCCTTGCCGGTTGTGGTTCGGTCGAGGGTTTTATCATGAAGCAGAATCAGCTCGTTATCTTTGGTTTTTTTGATATCGATTTCCACCATATTCACACCTAGGTCAATACAGTTTTGGATGGCTCGAATAGAGTTTTCTGGTGTATTACGCCAGTCTCCACGATGAGAGATAACGCTGACCTTCCCTTCCTCGTATAGTGCTTGAGCTCTTGAAGGGAATACTTGGGCCATTAGGCCCAAGGTTAATGCAATTAGACATAAATTCTTCATACTGATGAGTAATATTAAATATAGCCTTTGTTCTGCTTGATGCTTGAATCGGTATCAATCTGTGACAGAGGTACGGGCTGTACTAGGTTATTCTCGTTCAAACTTACGCCATTATAGCCGGTAGTGTTGGCAAAATGGGCTTTCATCACTTCGATGGCTTTTCCTGTACGAATCAGGTCAAACCAACGATGACCTTCGCATACTAACTCTTTACGACGTTCAAGGGCAATCTCGTCTAATAAAGCGTTGCTGTCTGAGATTTCCACTTCGTCAATGCCAGCTCTAGATTTCACATCGTTCAGGCAGGTGAGTGCGGCCTCAATATCACCTGTTTGTGCATAGCATTCTGCAAGCATCAGCAGAACATCAGCATATCTCAGTACTACTACATTGCTGCCGCTATCTTTTACTACATTCGAGGTCTGCTTCAACTTATTAGTTGCCACATGTACTTCGGTCAAGCGGAAATAAGCTGTTTTTCGCTTATCATTGTCTGCAAACAGATTGTACACTTCCCGAGTGGGCAAGTTATGACCTTTAGCACCGCTCACGGAACCTGAAGGACTGAACATCATAAAAGCATTGCTTCCTTCTGAGTTTCCATTGAGCCCAGACTGATACTGCACATCAAAGATAATCTCGCGGTTACCTTCATTTTCTGTATCGAAGATGTCGTTAGGATCATCTAACAGTGCGTATTGACCGCTGTTCACCACTTTGAGAAGCTCTATTTTGGCTTCGGAATAGTTTCCCATCGTAAGATAGACTTTACCAAGAAGTCCTTCGGCCGCTCCTTTGGTAGCATGGCCTTGTAGGCTCGCTGTAAGGGGAAGCATCTCTGTAGCCTCTTTCAAATCGGAAATAATCTGCTGATAAACCTCACTTTTATTTGTGCGTCCTTGACCAAAATAGTCGTTAACATTTTCCGTTTCTTTAGTCACCAAGGGAACATCGCCAAAGATACGGACCAAATTGAAATACATCAAAGCTCTGAGGAATTTGATCTCTCCTTTAACTACACTTCGGTTATTTTCAGTCATATCAACTCCATCCACTCGGTTAAGGATGATATTACATTGCTGAATGCCTATATAGTTATGTTTCCAGGAATCAGCGATAATCGTGTTGGATGAAGTCATATTGAATTCATCAAGCTGACCATAGTTACCTCCATCATTAGCCGGAACCTCGTCCCAAGTATTGTCTGAGGGAAGTTCGCCAAGTACATGGTTGGCAATTCCATATTGACCGCTATACTGAAGACAGGCATAGGCTGCATTGACACCTTTGTTGATTTGCTCTTCGTTTTTATAATAATTGTTGAGTACATTGTTGGTTTCAGGGCTCAGATCCAGCAGACTTTCTGAGCAACTGGCAGTCAGTGCGCAAAGGGCAGCTGAGAGAAATATATATTTATAGTTCATTGTTGTCTATGAATTAAAAGTTGATATTAACACCTACAGAGATGGTTCTAGGAACAGGATATACATATTTTTCGTTGCCTTGTTCCAATATATTGGAACCTTCAGCATCAATGTTGAATCCTTTATAACCGGTCAACATGAATAAGTTATTGCCTAACACATATACTTGAGCCTTATTGATACCTACTTTACCAAGCAGAGCGGAAGGCAGGTTATATGCCAACTTCAAGTTTCGAAGCAATGCATAAGACGCATCCTTGAAATAGATGTTTGAAGCAGCAGTAGCTTTACGGGCATTAGAGTAGTTACCCATGTTGGGAGTAGCCATTGTACCCTCTGGATTGTTCACAGGATGATAACGGTTGTCAAAGTAGTCTTGAGTTACCATCATGAAGCCTTCACCACATTCAAGTGACTGGAGTGTTCCGCTGTTCTTTTTTTTGCCAAGTTCACTGTAAATATCAAAGGTGAGTTCGAAGTCCTTGTAGCGAAAAGTGTTGTTGAATCCAATCACGGCTTTAGCGGCAGGCGATCCAAAACTCTTCTTATCGTCAGCGTTAATCTCATTGTCACCGTTCAGGTCAGCTATGATGTAGTCTCCGATCTGAGTGCCGGCCATATAGGGGTATTTTTGGAAATCGGCATCCGACTTATAGACACCGATTACTTCATAGCCATACAATTCACCGATAGAATTACCGATTTTAGTGATATTGTTTCCTGAGATGATCTGAGTTTGTCCAGGTGCCAGTGCCAGCACTTTATCTTTGTTGACTGATAAACTGAGGTTTGAGTTCCAATCTACGGCACCCAGGCGGATATCTTTAGCTGTTGCAAGCCTTACTTCGAATCCTGTGTTACGTACTTCACCAATATTCTGCAAGGATGTTGTGTAACCACTCTGTTGAGGAACGGGCACATTCAGCAGAAGATCTTGTGTGTTGGCAATATAAAAATCAGCACTCAGGTCGAGATACTTCATCAATGTAACATCGAAACCAATATTCCAAGTGGAAGTCATTTCCCAAGAAAGATCCGGATTAGGTGAGTCACCAATGATTGAGCCGGATGCGATAGAACCATCTGTTACATAGTCTGCGCTTCCCATTAGAGCCAAGGCACCGTAGTTGGGAATTTGGTTATTACCCGATTTACCCCAGCTCAAACGCATTTTTGCATATTCCACTGTTTGATTGTTGCTCAAAAAGTCTTCACCTGAGATAAGCCATGCTGCAGATACTGCAGGGAAAAATCCCCATTTGCTGTTTGCACCGAATCGTGATGAACCATCCCATCGAACAGAGGTGTTCAACATATACTTATTGCGGAAGTTGTAGTTGATACGCCCAAAGTAGGATGTCATGGCCCAATTGTATTGTGAGGGAGTCACTTTAAAACTGCTACCACCGGCAATGTTCTCGATAGAGTCATCAGTAAAGCCTGAAGCCACTACTTTCAAACCTTCATATTCTTCTTTTTGATAAGATTGTCCTAACAGTACCTGAAAGTTATGAGCATTGTTGAGAAAGGATTGGTTGTACGACAGAGTATTCTCGATGATGTAGTTGAGAGATTCTGTAGTATTCCTCGATGCTTCAGTGGGTTTGGGAGCAGGTACGCGATAAGCACCGATGGAAGAAGGGTTAAAGTAGTTGTAATGAGCAGACTCATAGTCGGTACCCAGATTGATTTTATATTTCAACTGGTCCAGCAGTTTAACCTCTGTGTAGAAGTTACCAAATAGGCGAGCGCGCTTTTGATTATTGGTAATCATGGTAGCCCAGGCCAGCGGGTTTTCGCAGAGTGCACCATCTGCTTCTTTGTTGGCGTTAATCTGAGTTGAAATAGCGTAGCTGCCATCTTCATTGTAGGGAGAGAAGAAAGGATAGCTGATAGATGCCAAACCAATCAATGAACCGCCCCAAGTGCCACTTGAACTGAATGAATTCGTGCGAGTGTATGAAGGAGACATTGACAGGCCCATTGTTATATAATTGGAGGGATTGAAGCGCAGATTGACATTGGCTGAGAATTTGTCCATATCCGAACCAAGAAGAATACCCTCTTGTTTAAGGTAGCCACCAGAGAATGAATATGATGCTTTCTCCGAACCTCCAGCTACAGCAATATTATAGTCTTGAATCGGGGCTGTGCGGAATATCTCATCGTACCAATCAGTATTGGTAAGGCCTTGCTCACCATTCAGATAGGGAACGATATAGTCAGGAATCAGCTCACGCTTGGAGGCACCCTTTTGCTTTCTAACAGTGTTATTATCGCTTTCGCTTCTATTTTGGGGGTCCTTGTTTACATAACCGGTATTTCTTGCTTCTTTTAAGAACTGGGCGTAGTCGTAGGCATCTACCAACTTCACTCTGTCTGAGCGAGTTTGAACACCATAGCTGGCAGAAACAGTTACTGACGGTTTGCCGTTTCTGCCTGATTTTGTTGTTATCATGATGATACCGTTAGCACCTCTTGAACCATAGATGGCGGTTGAAGCGGCATCTTTCAGGATTTCTATAGACTCGATAGAGTTGGGATTGATGCTGTTAATGGTAGAACCCTCTGACAAGGGGAAACCATCAACAACAATTAAAGGGTTGCTCCCTGCAGTCAATGTACCGATACCCCGCACTCTGATTTGGGGAGCACTACCAGGGGTTCCTGATGATTGGATAACTTGAATACCAGTAGCTTTACCCGCCAAAGAATTGGCAAAGTTAGCAGAAGGGTAATTCATAATGTCATCTGCTTTTACAGAAGAGATAGAACCAGTGTTGCTCTTCACTGTGGTAGTACCATAACCAATCACGATAACCTCATTCAATTGTTCAGAAACTTCGTCCATTTGGATAGAAAGCGTATTGCCCTGAGGCTTTATTTCTTGTGTCTTATAGCCGATATAGCTAATTACCAACGTTGCGTTATCATTGGTTAACTGGATACTGAATTTTCCATCGATGTCCGTCACCACACCGTTTGTAGTACCTTTTTCTAACACAGTAGCACCAATAATGGTCTCATTCTGAGTTCCTGTAATTGTGCCGCTGATTTTCTTATGCTGTGCACATACAATAACGCTGGTTAGTAAGTACACAAGCAAGAAACTAATTTTTTTCATTTTGTTTTTTTTAATTTTAATTTATTTGCTTAAGCGTGTGCAAATATCATGAATTGCCATTGCGAAATAGTTAAGATGATGTTATAAATAGGTTACAGAGAAATATTGAGAGTTTGTATTCTTTCTGATTTTTCCATTCAGATTTTCAATGAGGTTTATGGTGTAGATTATTTCTCTGATTGTATATTCCGGAGCATGTCCGTTCACTTGCGTTGCCGTTTCAGTTACTTTTGTTTTCATCCCTTTGATTCTAACAGTAGGTTGCGGAAATGAGGGTAGAGTATTTCCACATAGACAAACAAAATGAATTGGTTGAGTATTACAATAAGACGATTGTACCTTTGCAGAATGAATTGAATAAGGAAAAAGAGAATTTTGATAATAGAGTCAATAA
>Ga0209064_1003320_pt1 | contig 14454 bp, 10 predicted proteins | sample Inofromicrocosms_FD_187498 | JGI IMG/M metagenome (GOLD analysis project Ga0209064, IMG submission 187498) | Mouse cecum microbial communities from Vienna, Austria - Inoculum for glucosamine and mucus D2O microcosms (SPAdes) (version 2) | ecosystem: Host-associated > Mammals > Digestive system >... | reverse complement strand
TGGAGAGCCAATAGGCTAACGCGACATTAGGAGGTTCTTTCTTTTGTTAATAATCGTGAATATTTCTCTGCAAAGTTAACCTTTTCCTTTGCAACTGCAAATCTAATAGGAGAGCCAAGCTCCTATCATTGCTGTCATTTTGAATAATCAACCCTTAAGTAAACAGCATTGTGCCGCGACCCTACGAGAGAGCGGGCTTTGGAATTACTCTAAAAGACAACTCATCTCCTTAAGTAAACAGCATTGGTTTAAGGTTTGGGAAATTGTGATTGAGAATGAAGAATGCATAATGCATAATTTTCGAGCCCATGTGCTTATTGCAGCCCAACGGCTGTTTTTTTGCGACTCGGGAATTTGAGCTATATTTGCATAAAATTACCATCGAACCAATGACCCGCGTATATCTCATACCTATTATCCTCGTCCTGCTCCTCGCTGTAGGCTGCCACCACGCCGACGATAGACTTGTCGGCCTCGATGCTATTAGCGACTCTGCTCCGCAAGCCGTACTCGACAGCCTTGCCTGCATCGACCGCGCCACACTGAGCGAGGCCGACAGACATTACTACGACTTCCTCTCCGTAAAGGCCGCCGACAAAGCCTATCTAACCCACAGCTCCGACAGCTTGATACTCAGCGTGGTAGATTATGCCTCTAATCACCAAAGCCACGGCTACTACCCCGAAGCCCTATACTACTGCGGACGAGTATACAGCGACCTCGGCGACTACCCAACCGCCCTGACATACTTCCACCAAGCTCTCGACCAGCTACCCGAAGTCGCCGCCAACCGCAAGCTGCGTGGCAACATAATCAGCCAGACTGGTCGGCTTCTCATAAACCTGCGCCTCTACGACCAGGCCGTAACCTATCTCGACAAGGTTATCGAAATGGAACGGCAAGACAGCGATACGACAAACCTCGTCCTCGACCTGCAGCTATTAGGACACCTCTATATCAATAGCGGACAATACGACAAAGCTCAAAAAACAATCACCGAGTCGCTGCTCCTCAGCCGCAATTTAAAACCGTCACATGCCGCAGTATCAAGGATGTACCTTGCAAATATCAAATATCTACAGGGCGATTGCGATTCCGCACTGATTTATCTGCGATGCACAAAAGACGAGGTTGACCCAATCGACCGTAATGCCGTATTAGCAAGCGGAGCAAGGATATTTCTTAAAGCAGAAATTCTCGACTCTGCATACTGGTATGCTCATAGCCTTATCAATAGTCAGTATTCTGTAAATAAAGAAATAGGTTATAACCGCATATTAACACGTTCTTTAAGGAAATATTTGCAACAAGACACAGTATACAGGTATGTTTACGAATACGTAAGTTTGCTCGAAAACTTTTATAATGAGAACCAAAGCAAAATGGTCATTGCCCAACAGGCAATGTACAATTATAACAATCACGAAAAAGCACGTCGCAAAGCCGAGAATTCTCGAGAATTAATCCTATATTTCTTAAAAGGCGCGTTGGTTCTTATTTTAATCGTTATTATTTGGTTGCTTATTCTAAAAAATAAAAACCAAAAGAATTTGATTAGGCTTCATGTTGCACTTGATGAAATGGAGAGTTTGAAACGCCAACTTGAAAATCAGGAAAACACCACATTGAATTACTCTAAAACTGATAACAACGAGGCTTCATTGCGCGAGAAGTTGAGAAATACCATCTTAAATCTAAATACGGATAAATATGACGATGGTTTTGTGCCTGACGCAATACTTAATTCGAATGTGTACAATACCATAATGGAATATATAAACCAGTCTATGCCTATTCCCGAGAAAAGCGAAATATGGAACGAACTTGAAAACGTGGTATTCGGAAGCTCTCCCAACCTTAAAAATATTATAAAAATTTTGGCTGGGCGCAAATTGACCGAGATAGATTTAAAAACATTGCTCCTAATAAGATGCGGTATTTCGCCCACGAATATGTCGCTTTTGTGTCAAAGAGAAAGAGGATCGATAAATTCTCGACGCAAAGTTCTATCAAATAAATTGTTTGGTAAAGATATGGATATAGCTCGGTTCGACAAGATAATACGCATAATATAAGACTCTTGCTTTAATTTAAATAGCGGCGGAAAAACGGCGGCACTAAAATCCGCCGTTTTTCCGCCGCTAATTTTTTGGTAAAATGATAAATTTCCTCCTAACTTTGCGACAAATAAAAACTCATTCTAACAAATGGAAAATTCTATCACTCTTGTCACTATTATTATAGTTTGTTTGCTGTTCAGGCTGCGAACTACACTACTTAATAATTAAATTAACCGCAATATTGTAAGGATTGCAAATGGTTTCCTTCTTGCCTGGGGCCATGTAATCGACAAATTATTGCTCATAATCAAGAAAAAATTTGTACCTTTGATGCGTTTAACCTTACAGAAGCAGAGTATTTAATGTATTTGTTTAAATATAACCTGTTGTTCAGGGAATTATCGTATCAAAAACCATAAATATCCTATGCGTAGTATAGTATCTCTTATTTTCCTTTTCATCACACTTTGTGCCGGAGCGCAGACCAATGTTTTCGGTTCGGTTGTTTCCTTGCCCGACTCGGTCGGACTCGGCAACTGTAACATCTCGTTGTTGCAAGGCGATTCAATCGTGCATACCGTTGTGGCCGAGGTCGACGGAGGTTTCTTTATCAGGAATGTGACCGACGGCAAGTATATATTAGAGGCCGACGCCCTTGGCTATGAAGATTATTCCGCTCCTATCGACGTTAAAGCCGGAGTGTCGCCACTGATGCTCTACATGAAGCCGCGCAAGGTGACTCAGCTCAACGAACTTGTGGTAGAAGGCGACAGGAGCAAGACACTCAATGTCACCTCGGGAGGTCTGTTATTCTACCTCTCGCCAAACGCAAAAAAGGAGCGCGACCCATTCAAGGCTCTACAGGAGATACCGCTGCTGCTATCCGATATTACGAACAGGACGGTATCACTGATTTCGGGTGAATCGCCGCTCATACTTATTGACGGCAAGCGCATCCACTCGGGCATCGCGCCCATATTGCCCGCCGATATAGAGTCGGTCGAAGTTATCACCAGCCCCTCGGCCCGATATATGAAGGAAGGCGTAAAAGCCATTATCAACATCAAACTCAAGCGCAAGGAGCGTACTTACACATGGTACGAACTTGCCACGCGCCACGAGGTGCCAATTGCCAGGGGATTTGGTGTGGGCTACTTTGAAATCGGCAACCCTAAATACAGTCTTTATGGCAGATTAGCAGGTGATTATCAGCACAACCTCGACGTAGACAAGTCAGTAACCCAGTCGAATACGGGCTATAGCCAGCAGTACAAAGAGTTTGGGCGCTACGGTGGCAACTCTGTCCTTGGCGAGCTGCTATTCAAGGGCAACCCGACCAAAGACGACTACTTTGCTATACAGGGCTATGCCAATTACAAGAAATCTGATTCTGATTTAGACGGCAAGGGTACTATCGATGTCGTCGGTCGAGATGCTCAGCCCTACACATACGAAACGGCTAACAGGGAGAAAAACCTGGTAGTGACCGGCGGCGCTTACTATATGCACACATTCGATACCAAGAGTCAACTCGAGGCGAGGCTTTACTACAACTTCAACAATAGCCGAGTCAGCGATAACCGCTCCGATTTCTATGCCGGTACTCCTGTGCCGATTGTCAACGAGCATTTGTTTCGCAACAAGCGTCATTCCGGTGGTTTCAGTCTCGACTATGTCAATGAATACCGGCCGACGAGCAGTTTCAGTGTCGGAGCAAGTGTCGACTTTAACCGCGATAAGATAGTTCATGCCCTGCAGCCTTACTCTATGTTCCGCCACAATCAGACCGGTGCATATGCCTATGCCGGATGGGTAAATAGATTTTTCGACAAGGTGTGGTTCAACGCCTCGTGCGGCGTGCAGGCCTTGTGGCTTGGGGCCGACGACTTCACACGCAGTTTCGTTTTCCCGCGTGTAGCCACCGGTATCAACTTGGCTATCAATAGTCACAATTCGCTCAATCTTTCCTATCAGTATACCAACGATGCTCCGGGAATAAACCAGCTTTTACCCTACAATACTTCAACAGACCAGACCATCGAAACGGTAGGTAATCCAAACCTCGGCCCTCAACACATGCACTATATACCGCTGACCTAAACATTCTATTCCGGCAACTGGTATATAACACCTATGGTCTATTACTGCCGTATCGATAAGATGTTTTCGCCTGCCGGTTATACCAACGATGAGGGTGTGTTTGTATCTACCTATGCCAATCTCGGACATTTTCAGCAATCCAATGCGTCGTTATCGGTCAACTACAGGTTGAAAAGCGGACGAATAATGCTGAGTGGCGGATGCACTTCGAACTACTTCCCGGGCCAGGACAGGCACCATGCCTTCTATGTGAATCTATATTCAAATTATACATACAAGAAATTCTATTTTGACCTCAGCATAGGCTATAAAAATCAGAGTATTAACAGTCCCATAAACTGGTATCGCTATCACAGCCCGTCCACTGCCACGGCCCAGGTCAATTATAATTTCACTCCCGACTTCTACATAGGCGTGTGTCTGCAGAACATTGCCGGTTCGCACCGTGCCACCATATATACCGAGTCGGACAGCTACCGCCAGATAGAGAAAGTACACCGCAAGGACCTGAGTCTTAATGCATGGGTTTTATTGCGCTATACATTCCGCAAAAACACCGATCGTAAGATCAAACTCGAAAAAGTTCTCGAAAGTAAGGAAAAAGGTATATCGATTACAAGATAATGAGCCATAGGTTTTTATCGAAATACTTTGTAAAGCAACACGACAAAATGCAATGCGGGGCGGCATGCCTCGCTATGCTTTGTCGGTTTTTCGGTAAAAACATACCCCTTGCGTATCTGAGCAATCTATGCGATGTTTCTGTCGAAGGAGCGTCATTGAAGGGTATTGCTTATGCCGCCAATACTATCGGAATCAAGTCTCAGGCCGCCAGAGTGACATTATCACAGTTAAGCGAATGTCCTTTACCATGTATATTACACTGGAATCAAAAGCATTTTGTAATCTTATATAAAATAAAGGGTTCGAAGAAATTTTATGTGGCAGACCCGGGGAAAGGTCTTGTTCGATATGATATCGACAACTTTACTGATTATTGGCTAAGTATGGATGTCGAAGGAAGTCGTAAAGGAATAGCCATGTTCTTTGAGCCGACGGATGATTTTTTTAATTTCAATCTTGAAAACAATATTGAGAAAAGGTCATTCAGATTCCTGGCAAGCTATATAAAGAAATACCGTAAGTACTTTCTGCATATTGCGGCAGGTCTTTTGTTGGGCTGCGTGCTGCAACTGATCATGCCATTTCTAACTCAAATGATTGTCGATGTCGGCATTAAGCAAGCTGATGTCAGCTTTATTTGGTTGATATTGTTGGGCGAACTGATGATAGTGTTAGGGTCCACTGCCACCGACTTTGTACGACGGTGGATGTTGCTGCATATATCGATGCGAATCAATATATCCTTGATCAGTGATTTCTTTATCAAGCTGTTGAAATTGCCTATGCGTTTCTTCGATATCAAGATGATGGGCGATTTGTTGCAACGCTTGGATGACCACGAACGAGTACAGTCATTTCTTACTTCCCAGGTTTTGAGCATCACCTTTACGGTTCTTAGTTTTATTGTTTTCGGGGTGGTTTTATTTCTTTATGACAAACTGATTTTCCTTGTGTTTTTGATCGGCAGCGTCATATATGCCTTATGGACTATTTCCTTTTTAAATAAACGAAAAGTCCTCGATTATGAACTGTTTGAGCAACTGGCTGCCAATCAGAACAAGACATATCAGTTTATTACCACCATGCAGGAAATAAAGCTGCAGGGATGCGAACAACGGCGACGCTGGGAGTGGGAAGACGTACAGGCCGATTTGTTTACAATACGTATGAAGTCGTTGAAGCTGCAGCAGACACAGGAAGCTGGTAGTATTTTTATAAATGAAATTAAGAATATACTGATTACTGTACTAACTGCAACAGCTGTAATTAATGGCCAGATTACACTTGGCATGATGTTGGCTATCCAATATATAATCGGTCAGTTAAACAGTCCTGTACAGCAATTTATGGGTTTTATGTATTCTCTGCAAGATGTAAGGATTTCGCTTGAGCGTATAAATGAAATACACGCCTCTCAGAATGAAGAGAATAAGCCCAATATTCTCACATCGTTTTCAAACCGGGGCGGTAAATCCATTTCATTGCGCAATGTGATGTTCAAATATAGCATACACGCCCTAAAACCCACTGTCGACAATATTACTTTCGATATTCCATATGGCAGCTTTACCGCGATTGTCGGGGCTTCGGGCAGCGGTAAAACAACGTTGATGAAGTTGATGCTCGGATATTACCCGGTGTTGAATGGTGCTATTGAGGTCGACGGGGCCGACATCAGCGAGTATAATCTTAAATGGTGGCGCCAACAGTGCGGTGTCGTTATGCAGGACGGTGTGATTTTTTCAGAATCAATTGCGCGGAATATTGCTGTAAGTGACGGCGAGATAGATGTAGAGCGTTTAGAAAACGCCGCTCGTATAGCTTGTATTCATGATTACGTTATGTCGCTGCCTCTGAAGTACAATACCATTATAGGTAACGAGGGCATAGGCATAAGCCAGGGGCAGAAACAACGCATCCTTATCGCCCGGGCTGTTTATAAAAATCCCGATTTTATTTTCTTTGACGAGGCAACGAATTCTCTCGATGCAAGCAATGAACGCGCCATTGTTGATAACTTGAGTCATTTTTATGAGGGTCGAACCGTTGTTGTCGTTGCCCACAGGCTTTCAACCGTTAAAAGTGCCGACCGGATAATAGTTATGGACAATGGTAAAATAGCCGAAATTGGGAATCATGACTCATTGATTGCAAACATGGGCGTGTATTACAATCTTGTAAAGAACCAGCTCGAACTTGGTAACTGATATGAAGGAGCAAGAAGACTTGAATCAGCACTCAGAAAAAGTACGCAAGATTCTCGGTGATATACCTCCTGCGCTTATTCGCTTGAGTGTGGTGATATTATCTATAATAACTATTGGGCTGATAATAGTATTCTTTTTTTGGGAAAACCCCTATTTAAAAGGTGAATCCATATTACATCGCATTTTAGGTGTGTGATTTATGAGTTTGTACACACCTGCGCTGTGGTTCGATTTGTTATTTTACCTGTGAAATAAGGGTTTCGCCGCGGGCGAGGATTGTTTCGATAGTGTCGCCGGGTTTTATTGTGGAGCTGTCAGTTATGGCGTGGCCGTTGATGCGCGTTATGCTGTAGCCGCGACGCAGTGTGGCTTCGGGCGAGAGGGCGTCGAGAAGGTCGCCAAGGGCGTTGAGACGTTGGCGCGAATGCTGCAGTATGTTTGTTGCAGCCGTGGCTATCATCTGCGATGCCTGAGGCCCAGTTCGCTGGCGGTGGCGCTCTATCACATTGAGGGCGAGTGCCGGCAGGAGGCCGCTGTAGTAGGCAAGTTGCTGCCGTTGCGAGCTGATGTTGCCGCGCACCGTATCGAGGATATCTCGGCCTATATTGGCTATGGCATAATATGCCTCGCTCACCTTGCCGATGAGGAGCTCGGCAGCTGCCGTAGGGGTTTTGACGCGTGTGTTGGCCACATAGTCGAGCACGGTGATATCGCGTTCGTGGCCTATGCCTACTACGACCGGCAAGGGGAATGATGCAACATTTAAGGCGAGTTCGTAATTGTCAAACCATGCCAGGTCGGCCACTGCACCACCGCCGCGGATGATGACCACGCAGTCGTAGTCGTCGATACGTTCCATTATGGCCTCGAGAGCTGCAACTACACTCGGTGCAGTGCGTTCGCCCTGCAGGGCTGCCTCGTAGAGGGTGGTATTGAAGCGTAGGTTGAGGGGATTGAGATGCAGATGTTTTACAAAGTCGCCGTATCCGGCAGCCCCGCGGGCCGATATCACAGCCACTCGGTATGGCACGTCGGCCCATGCCAAGTCGCGGTTGAGGTTGTAGACGCCGTCGCGCCGTAGCTGCGCTATTATCTCATTTCTCCGCCTTGCGAGGTCGCCCACGGTATAGTCGGGGTCGATATCGTTGATGATAAGGCTGAAACCGTATACCGCATGGAAATTGACATTTACTCTGACCATAATCTTGAGGTCGGAGCGTAGTCGTTCGCCGGTAGCGGCCTCGAATCGGGCGGCAAGCACGGCATATGTCGAGGCCCATGCCACGGCACGGGCCTTGGCTACAGGCACGCCGGACTCATTCTTCTGAATGAGTTCCATGTAGCAGTGTCCACCGCTTACGCGCAGGTCGGAAGTCTCGCCCACCACCCACACGCCGTTGAGGCCGTCGGCGGCATTGATAGCCCCGGTTATGCGGCGGTTGAGTTCGAGCAGCGATATAGGGTCATTCGACATTGCTACCGGGTATCTCTATGGTTTCTTTGAAATCCTTTACCCTCACCAGTTTGCTACCGTTGTAGCGGTATGCCTGCAAGGAATCGGTCAGCTTGGCAGCCTCGGGGTGTTCGCCCTTTGGCAGGTTGTCGAAACTGGTGTTGTAGATTAAAAATAGCTCTTGGGCGGGATCGTAGTCGATAGTGATGAAGAATATTGCCGGCATCTCGGTAGTACCGGTTGCCGCGCGGTTTTTGGCGGGGATGAAGCTGTTGAGGTCGGGGAGTTTCGGGTCGGGGAGCCGTTTCCAGTCTGAAGCGCGGTAAAAGGTGACGTAACTGTCCTTTATCGGCGAGGCAACGGTTTCGATGAAGGCCACGATTGTATCGCCCTTGTTGGGCAATACGGCGACTTGCAGTTCCGACGACTTCGAAATTTCGGCTCTGAGTTTCATCGGTTCTTCGGCGATTATGCGCGATTTGCCACCGAGGGTGTTGGCTGTAGCGGTTTCCACGCCGCTATGGAAATAGTCGAGCATATCGAGGCGTGCGTTCGGAGTGAGCACGGGTACAGCCTCGAGGGGTGCCTTGGCAAAGAAATCCGCTGCTGTGCGGGCTGTCATTGGCAAGGCGGTGAGAAGCGCTAATATCAGACCGGCTATTTTCATAATCATTTTATCGTTTTAGATTTTACCTCAGGGCAGACGGCTTACTTTTTCTTGCCCCTGCGTGGTTTAAAACCGTTCTCTTTGGCCGATTTTTCTTTGCTTGATTTATCCTTGCGTCCCGACGAACGAGCATAGTCGCGCTCGGGGTCGGCGATTTCGCTATAGAGGCGTTTGCCGAAGAAATCGAGGTCTTTGAGAGCAGCTACCACCTTGTTTGCATCGCCCTTGCGGACATCAAATAGCGAGTAAGACGGCAGCAGGTCGATACGGCCGACATCTACGCGGTGGCCGGTGATGTTTTTATTGAGCAAATCGATAAGGTTTCCGGCGAAGAATCCGTCGGCCTTACCCACATTGACATATATACGGGCCATTCCTCGCTCGGCTGTGCGGCGGTCCTTGTCTTTGTCGCTTCGGGGAGCTCGGTCCTTGTCTTTCTCTTTGCGTTCTTTGGTCGGCTTTTCGTCGATTATATCGATGTTTGGCGCGTCCTGGTAGTATGTGAGCAGGCGGTTGAATTCGAGCGACAACACGCGCTTGAGCAGGTCCTCGGTCGATAGCCACGATAGTTTTTTGAGTACGCCGGGCAGGTATTTCGTGATTTCGTCTTCGTTTACCTCTACGCGTTCGAGGCGGTCGGCGAGGTTGTAGAGCTGCTTTTCGATGATGTGCTGGGGTGTCGGCACTTCCTTGCGTTCGAACTTCTTGCCTATAATGCGCTCTATTTCGCGTAGTTTGCCTTTTTCGCGCGAGTGTATAATTGCAATCGACACACCGGTCTTTCCGGCACGTCCTGTGCGGCCCGAGCGGTGGGTGTACACTGCCGTATCGTCGGGCAGACCGTAGTTGATTACGTGGGTGAGGTCATCGACATCGAGGCCTCGCGCGGCAACGTCGGTAGCTACCAAGAGAGTGATTACGCGGTCGCGGAATTTCCTCATCACGATATCGCGCTGCTGCTGGCTCAGGTCGCCGTGCAGAGCGTCGGCGTTGTAACCGTCGCTGATAAGCTTGTCGGCGATTTCCTGGGTGTCGCGACGTGTGCGGCAGAATATGATAGCGTAGATGCTGGGGTTATTGTCGGCGATACGCTTCAGTGCCAGATATTTATCCTTGGCATTGACCATGTAGTATACATGACGCACATTCTTTGCGCCCTCGTTGCGGGTGCCTATCACAATTTCTTCCGGCTCGTGCATGAACCTTTTTGCGATTTTAGCCACCTCTGCCGGCATTGTTGCCGAGAAAAGGAGCATTTTGCGGTCGTCGGGTACATGGGTCAGGATGTCGTTGATAGAATCAACAAAGCCCATGTTGAGCATCTCGTCGGCCTCGTCGAGTACCACTGTATGCACGTCGGCGAGTTTTACAACGCCGCGGTTGATCAGGTCGATAAGTCGACCGGGGGTAGCTACGATAATCTGCACGCCCTGCTTGAGTGCGCGAATCTGGCTTTCGATACTGCTGCCGCCGTATACAGGCAGCACGGTCACATCGTCCATATATTTGGAGAAATCCGCCAAGTCGCCTGCTATCTGGAGGCACAATTCACGAGTGGGGGCAAGTATCAGGGCCTGAGGTACGTGCCTTAGAGGATCGACGCGCTGAAGAACCGGCAGGCCGAAGGCCGCCGTCTTGCCTGTGCCGGTCTGTGCGAGAGCCACCAAATCGCGATCACCGTTGAGCAACACCGGTATCACTTTTTCCTGTACGGGCATTGGTGTCTCGAAGCCCATATCCGTTATTCCGCGTAGCAAATCTTCGCGTACGCCTAATTCCTCAAATGTCATATGTTAGTTTTGATTTTTAAATGAACTACAAATATACAACAATTAAAATTATAAATAGTGCATAAGACCATAAAATAAATTAATTATTCAGGTTTGGTATTCACTTTCCCGATATTTTGCCAATAAAATGAACCTGGTCATTATTTTTTTGTTTATACAATAAAAAATAGTAACTTTGCAGTGTCAAAGCGTACTGTGGCCGGTGCGTCAGCGACAATCCAGCTTATTTTGCATCGAAATCATTACCGCCGCTGCGATATTGTGCGGTTTCCATTGTGCGGTGCATTTTATATGCTCACCTCCCCCCCATAAAATACTATACACGTTTTCATTAGCCCCGCTTCACGTTTTCGGTGGCTTTATATAGATACAATGTACAATAAAACCCAATTAGAAGAAATGCCGGACGCCGACCTCAAGGCGTTGGCTGAAAACCTGGGACTCAAAAAAATCGACCTTAGCAAGAAAGACGAGTTAGTCTACCGCATTATCGACCGTCAGGCCGAAGAAGGAGCGGCAACACGTGCTTCGAAAAAAGCTCAGGCCGATGCTGATAAGACACCCAAAAAACGGGGTCGTAAGAAGAAAGAAGATAAACCGGCTGAAACTCCGGTAGAAGAACCTGTTGAAGCCGAAGTCCAGGCCGAAGCTCCGTTTGCGGAGCGTAAACGCCGTGGACGTCCCAAAAAGGTAAAGCCTGCCGACGAGCAGCCCGAGCTGGCCGATATCGTAGAAGATGCAGCCGTACAAGGCGATGCCTCTGCCGATGAGCCTGCGTTTGCCAATACTCCCGAGCCTGAGCATACTCCAGACCAAATACCGACAAGCACTGAAAAAGAGCCTGAGGCTGAAGAATCTACATCAGGCGAAGATGCTCCCGCCGAAGTTGTAGAATCTGCTCCCGAGGAGGCTGTAGAACCACAACGCTCTCGATTTGCCCCCGGAAACAATTCTGCATTGAGCGAGTTTTTCCCTCGTTCGGAAGGTCGTAAATTCGTTCCTCGCAACCAGCGCGATCGTCAGGAGCAGAATAACAACAATAATAACAACAACCCTATCACCCTTGGCGAACCCAACCAGCAGGGACAGCAGCAGAACGGCAAAAAGAGCAAACGCCAGCGCCAGCAAGAGCGCATGGAGCGCCGCCAGCAACAGCAGCAGCCAAGGTATGACTTCGACGGCATACTCGAGGCTACAGGCGTTCTCGAAATAGTTCCCGAAGGGTTTGGATTCCTGCGCTCTGCCGACTTCAACTATCTTGCCTCGCCCGACGATGTATACGTGACCATGCCCCAGATCAAGGCCTTCGGCCTGCGCCAGGGCGATGTGGTAGAGGCTACTATCCGTGCTCCCCGCGAAGGCGAGAAATACTTCCCCCTCACCAACGTATTGCGTGTCAATGGCCGCAGCCTCGAATTTATCCGCGACCGTGTTGCTTTCGAGCATCTTACTCCCCTTTTCCCCGACGAGAAATTCGACCTTACCTCGGGTCGTTCGTGCACAATGTCGACCCGCGTAGTCGATATGTTCGCACCGATAGGCAAAGGCCAGCGCGGCCTTATCGTGGCACCGCCTAAGACCGGTAAGACATTGCTGCTCAAAGATATCGCCAATGCTATTGCCGAGAATCACCCCGAAACATACATCATGATTCTGCTTATCGACGAACGCCCCGAAGAGGTGACCGATATGCAGCGCAGCGTCAATGCCGAGGTTATTGCATCGACCTTCGACGAGCCCGCCGACCGACATGTCAAAATCGCCGGCATAGTGCTCGAAAAAGCCAAACGTATGGTAGAGTGTGGCCACGACGTTGTGATACTCCTCGACTCAATTACACGTCTGGCTCGTGCCTACAATACCTGCGCCCCGGCTTCGGGCAAGATTCTTTCGGGTGGTGTCGATGCCAACGCATTGCAGAAACCCAAACGATTCTTCGGCGCTGCTCGTAATATCGAAGGCGGTGGCTCGCTTACAATTATAGCCACAGCCCTCACCGAGACAAGCTCGAAAATGGACGAGGTTATCTTCGAAGAATTCAAGGGTACAGGCAATATGGAGCTGCAGCTCGACCGCAAATTGTCGAACAAACGCATCTTCCCTGCCGTGGATATTATGGCATCGAGCACACGTCGCGACGACCTGTTGCTGCGTAGCGAAACTCTCAACCGCATGTGGATTCTCCGCCGCTATCTCAGCGACCGCAACTCTATCGAGGCTATGGAATTTATCCGCGACCGCATGGAGCGCACCCTCGACAACGACGAGCTGTTGCGAACCATGGGCGACTGATTACTTAGTGCAAAGGTTTTCGGCCTAAATAGTTAACAAGTCTTAAAAAGGAAAGAATTATTTTGACAAGTCAACCAAAGGCTATAACTTTGCACTACAAACGGGGCACTAGCTCATCTGGCTAGAGCGCGACACTGGCAGTGTCGAGGTGAGCGGTTCGAGTCCGCTGTGCTCCACTCGTTAGGCGAATCGATAATATCGGTTCGCTTTTTTGTTATATCATTATAAATGATTATATTTGCGGTGTATGAAGCTGATAGAGATGAATATGGACAAGATTGTCGCCTTGTGCAAGAAGTACAAGGTGGCTAAGCTATGGGTCTTCGGTTCAATCCTCACCCCGCGCTTCAACGACGACAGCGATGTAGATTTTTCGGTGATTTTTCACTACGACCAAATTCAGGATTTATTCATCACTTTCTTTGATTTTATAGATGAACTGCAAGCCCTCCTGGGCCGCAAGGTAGACCTTGTGGATGAAACGGCGGTGAAAAACAAATACTTCCGAGAAGAACTCGATAATACTAAATATTTGATTTATGGATGAGCAAATTATCAAGTCACTTACTGATATATTCAGATCTATCGAGAATATAGAGCTGTTTTGCTCCACTCGTCCAAAAGAATTCGAAACATTCTGCGAGGACGTATGTTTTCGCAGTGCCGTTCAGTGGGAAATTGCGATTATCGGTGAAGCTATGAACAGAATCCTGAAGGTATGCCCCGAAATCAGCATTACATCTGCGCGAAGAATTGTAAATACCCGCAATTATCTTATACACGGGTATGATAGTTTAAGAGAAGATTTAATATGGGCGATTGTGATAAATCATCTGCCGCTACTGAAGGCTGAAGTTTCTAAGCTTCTCGAGTCCTCTCAAGGCGAATCTTGAGATAAAGGGGTTCGCTTTTTCTTTTTTCGTTTCGCAACTCTCTGTGATTTTTCTGTAGCGTTGACAGAATCAGTAAGTATCTTCGACACTTATCGCATGAGGGGAGATATCTTCCCCAGCCAACTTCGTAAGGCTGGGGTTACTGCAAAGTAATGCTCTTCGAGCATATTTTCTTACGCACCTATATTTCGGTTTGACCCAATGTTTACTTAAGGGTTTATTATGCAAAAATGGATGCAACGATAGGAGCTTGGCTCTCCTATTAGATTTGCAGTTGCAAAGGAAAAGGTTAACTTTGCAGAGAAATATTCACGATTATTAACAAAAGAAAGAACCTCCTAATGTCGCGTTAGCCTATTGGCTCTCCA
>Ga0209064_1003318_pt1 | contig 14472 bp, 11 predicted proteins | sample Inofromicrocosms_FD_187498 | JGI IMG/M metagenome (GOLD analysis project Ga0209064, IMG submission 187498) | Mouse cecum microbial communities from Vienna, Austria - Inoculum for glucosamine and mucus D2O microcosms (SPAdes) (version 2) | ecosystem: Host-associated > Mammals > Digestive system >... | reverse complement strand
GCGCCATGTCCAGCACGTACTCCCGCCCGTCATCCGTGCGTGACGTATAATCCGCGCTCTCCAGCGCGTCGGAAAGCCATTTCAACAAAATTTCCCGCACGCGCGGCTCAATCACCGGCAACGTGCCAAAATCAATCCGCCCGTCATGCTCCAGCCGCTCGATTTTCCCACGATCCTCTTTCAGGCGCGAAAGCATTTGCCTGCGCGCTTCCTCCTTCTCCCTGCTGGCATCCGCCATCGAACTGCGCCGCACCTTCTCCTGGTACGTGCGCACCCTCGGCCTCAACATGTATTCACACGCCGCCTCGTCATACACGCCCTTGTTCATACTGTCCGTCTCGCGCGGCGTATCCACTTTCAAATGGAACGGCCGCTCCAGGCCAAACACCATGGCCGACATCTTGTGCGCCTCGGAAACGTTCTCGCACTTCAAAAACAATTCCGCCACCTTGCGGTACTCCTCCCGCCGGTTCGCCCCCAAAGCATTTTTTTCGCTAAGCTGCGTGGCGTAACGGGTAATCCGGCGGATAATTTCGTTGGTGGCGTCAAACAATTTCCCGGCCTCGTTCTCCCGTCCCCCTTCCGCCACGAACCAGTCATAAATACTCTGGTAACGCCCCCTCGTCTTCTCCTCAATCATCTGCGGCGAAACCTCCACGTCCATCCGCGGAATCGAAAACTCGTACTCATTCACCTTGGCGAGCGCCCGCGATAACACGTCCCCGTCCAAAAACCGCAGCGTCTCCTCTATCACGCCCACGTTTCTCTGCAATCCTTTGATAAAACCACGCAAATATTCCACCAGCTTGTCCTTGAACACGAGAAACTCCTTCGTCCTCATCATTTCCTCGGCTTTCACGCTATTCAAGTCACGCATATAATCCTGGTAATTCTGGTTCAGCCGGATGAAGTCGTTATTCAAATCGTTCCACCACGTATAAACCGTGCCGATATCATCCGTCCCCGCCATTTCTTCGAACCGCTCCACCTCGCGGCGAATCCTCTCCAAAAGCGTCGGCTCCAGCGAGGCCCCCTCGACAAACAAATTTTCCAGGCGTAAAACAAGCCGCTCAATCTCCACACTGTACGGCGACATCTGGTAACGGAACTTCTTGTTCTTAAACTCCTCGATAGACGACACCTTTCTCGTATCCTGGATCGTGCTTAAATTCCGCCATTCCGTGAGCGCGGTCAAATCCTGCTGGCACTGCTCCATCCGGTATTCCGAGAAATAAGGGTCCGACACCATCTGGGCATAAACCTCCTCCTGATACATCCAGTATTTGAGTTTCTCATAATTCTCATAAAAAATGCGCATAATGCCCCGATACCGATCCACATTATCCGCATTCAAATACTTGGCTTCCGTAAGCGGCCTTGTCAACTTCTCCGTCACATGCATGGCGCAAACCCCCGCTGATTTTTTCTCTGCTAAAACTTCAAACTCCCGCCGAAGCAACAGCAAACACGCTTCGGCGTCAGGCAGACATTCATTTCTCCATTATATGGGCAACAGCGAAATTTTTCAATACTTTTTCGCTCTAAATAATTCCATGGATTCACCCTCATAGACGAATTTGTTCCGGAAACGCCTCTTTTCGCATAATCCCCCACATTTTGTCAATGTACGACAAGGTATAAAAATTCTCATAATAATGATAATAAAACGCGCCCTTCAACGTCATCTCATACACTCCTTCCGCCTCCGTGACAAAACCAAGCAACTTGGCGGCCATAAGCTCAAAGCCATACATTTTTTTCAAAGGGATGCCGAAAAACTCCTCGAAATCGGCGGCATTAACACGCGTGCCGTACGCGGTCCAAAACAGATAATAGACCATGCGCTGGCGGAGTGAAAACCGCAGGGTAAGCGACGTCGGCAAGACTCCGTCATCAATCCGTCTGCAATATTCTTCCACGGAAAACGTATTAATTTTGAACTGCTCCTTCAAAAGCGTGGTAGCCGAACAGCCGAATCCTAGAAAATTGTCGCGGGTCATGGACGAATAACACGCGTCCCTCTCCTTGGCAAACGTCCAGATGGAACTTCGGGCGTATCCCTTCCCCAGACAATATTTCGTGATGTCGTCAAGCAACTTCCGCTTTTCCTTTTTCGGCATGGCCACAACACGGCTCGAAGTAAATGTAAAATCAATAAACGGATAAATTGCGACGTGATTCGCCCCGTTCGCGAACGCAGTGTCAACGTCAATTTTCAAATCTTCAAACGACTGTCCCGGTAACGCGAAAATAAAATCCATGGAAACCGTCTCGAACTTAACGGCCCCCAAAGCTGCGGCCATCGCTTCCAAATCCACGGTCTTCCGCCCCAAAACCGACTGGTACTTCTCCTGAAAAGACTGGATGCCGATACTGACTTTTGTCACGCCCGCATCCTTCAACGCACGCAAAACAGGAACCGTCACATTGTCAGGGTGCAGCTCCACCCCGATACCTTCGGTTATAACAAAATATTTCCTGACCACTTCAATAATTTCCGCCATCCGGTCAACGGCCAGGGCCGGCGTGCCGCCGCCAAAATAAAGGCTCGTGACCATCTTTTTCCCCGCGCCAGGCACCTCCGGCGAGGGCGAACTTTCCCCTTCCGCCGACCCCGGCGAGGCCGAACTTTCCTCTCCCGCCGTCCCCGGCGAGGCCGAACTTTCCTCTCCCGCCGTCCCCGGCGAGGACGAACCGCCGCAAACAATCCGGCCACCTCCGACCATGTGGATTTCCTTTATCAGCGCGTCCACATAACGGTCACAAACCTCCTCGGAATACACGACCTTGCAATATGGGCAAAAATTGCAAATACTTTTGCAAAACGGGATATGAATATAAAGCCCCAGATTTTTACACTCCGCAAAAGGAAGCAGACGGTCAAATTCATCTGTAAAAAGGAATGGCTTCAGCTGGCGGGTCAGCCACATCCTTGTCAACCCTGTAATAATGCTCATCTTTCACCTCGATTTCACACTGCTCGTTTTTCCATAAAAAATACTCCTTGTCTATGCGCGTCCTCTCATATATATTTCAAATACGTTCCCAGCATTTCCAAAATAATCCTCACGTTTCCCCGAAACAAGAGCGTATATTCAGCGACAAAAAAATATCCGCACTTTTCACATAATCCTGGCACGGCGATGCAACGTCCGCAAGTACTAAGACGGCCATTCTCCATCACCACGCACTGGTGGCACGGCGTGGGAAAATCATTTCGAACCAAGTACGGAAACGCGCTCTTCAAATTAAAGACCGGCGCGCCCGCCTCCATCATCTGCACGATTTTCCGGCAACAAGCCTCCTTTTCCTCCCGGCTCAAGGCCAACTCCCTCGTGTCCGGATATGGCGTATGAAAATTGAACGAAACCGCGCGCACGTTTTTCGTGTCCCTCGCGGTCAGACAGACATCCTGCACCGCATACTTGTTTATCTGGTTGATGGCCATATAAAAACAAATATTGTCAGACGTGGCGTTCTTGACATTTTCCATAATCACGTCATACGTGTCGCCCCGGATTTCATTATGCTCCTTCCGGCCTCCATCAAGGCTCAGTAAAATCAAGTCCGCCTCCGGCAGGTCAATCGGAAACGTGCCGTTCGTCACCACGTTCACGATTAAAAAGCCCATCCGCTTCGCTTCCACGACGAGGTCACGTAGCGTCTTTTCCCTGTCCTTCCACAAAAAAGTCTCCCCGCCGCAAAAGAACAAAATACGCACGCCCATATCATAAAGCTTCACCATCTCCGCCTTGATTTGCCGATATGGGTACACCACGGCCGTAATATTGTTGACCGAACAATGCTTACATTTCAAGTTGCACTTGTCGGTCACGATAATCGTGCCGAGAATCGGATTCCTCTTTCGGAAAAGAACCGTCCGAATGCCAAAATTCGCAAAATAAAGGAAAGAAGATAATTTCATGCCGCCGCACCCCCATTCGCTCCAAGATAAAACCGCATCACCTTACTCCTTGTACCCTTTCCCCGTTTCACCGTTGCCCGTCATGACCATCTTAGCACAACGGGACAAGGAATACAACAAACAAACGTCACTCTTCAAAATAAAATATCTTTCCTTGTTACTTCCCCCACCTCGTGAAAAGTAACAAATTAATTTCATATAATGATACCAGGGGTCAAAAGGGGGCTGTCCATTTCCCGACAGCCCCAACATCATATAATAAAGCTACACTATTGACATTGTGTACGTTTTCGTTACAATGGAGGTATAAAGGAGATGATAGGCATGCTACTGGAACAAGCTACCACCGTAAGGAAGGAATAGAGTTCTGTATGTGACAGCATTATTCATGAAAAACCTAAATTCATCAAACGCACAAGGGATAAAATGTGGTTTTCCAGCTTAGAAAGCATGTACGATTTTTTACAAGCACATCAATTTTCGGCCGTAAAATATGCTGAAAAAGACAGCTCCGTCACATTATCACTTAACGAAATCGATTTAATTGAAACGGCATGAACGAAAAAGACACCCGGCTAAAACCAGGTAAATCCATCTTGGAGTATTTCCTTGATTACTATGAAGAATATGAAACATATTCGCGCAGCCCAAATCGGAAAAGCCATATTCCGTATATATTCAAGGCGTTAATTATCGATGACCCGGAAAAGATAATAATGACCGATAGGAAACCAATTCGCATTGACCTATTACCCATAAAGATGTCGGGGGCAAAACACGTTTTGACCCTAGTATCCTCATAAACAAAGAGGCAAAGGCCAATCGATCCGAAGATGTCTTTTTAAGGAGTTGTTTTAACCGTTTAATTTCTTCATCCTTTTGCAGTAACGCTTCATCCTTTTGCAGTATTGTTTCGTCCTTTTGCAGTATTGCTTCGTCCTTTTGCACCAATAATGTTTTCATCCCGTCAATCTCGTCCTGCATATCGTCAATCATTAATTTTATTTTAAAACAAATGGTTAATCCTTTCTAAAAGCCCTTGATTTTACGGCATTTAGAGACAACGGCAATAAATTTTACTGCAATATCACACGCAAAGAACGCCCCACCCTTGCCCCTATCATGATACAATATGCGCCCCCGGAAAGTCAACACCTTCCGGGGGATTTGTCTCATGTCACCCTGATTTTCTGCCCGGCATAAATCTTGTTCGGATTTGCAATTCCGTTCATCTGCGCCAGCCTTTGGTATGTCGTCCCATACCTCGCGGCAATCCCGGAAAGCGTGTCCCCGCTTTTTATTGTATAGTATTGTGCTGCGGGCGCGGACGGCCTCGCTCCCCCGCCATTCACGATTTTCTGCACCTCGTTGTAGCGGTTCCCAAGCACGGTCTTTCGAACCTCGCCGTTGCCGTACCTTCCCGCAATCACCTCGTTGGCCAGATCGGCCGCGCTTGCGGATGCAACGTGGTCAATCAGCCCTTGTACTACGTCATACATCGTGCCAAGCCTTGCCCTTCTGTCATTGCCGTTCCCGTGCTGTCCGCGCATGACCTCTGCCGCCAAGTCCAACGCGGACTTTCCAGAAACGGTCGATACGGTCCCGGTTCCAGTCCCAGTCCCCGGATTCACCGCATTCCCCTTTCCGGCATACTTGTTCCACCCGTCCCGATCCATGTAAGCCTTGTTTAAGTCCAGCCGGCCGTCGTACCCCGGAAGTCTTCCCTCGGACGAATACTGACGGATGGCGCACGCATATTCGCCCTCCTTCCACGGCTTGTCCTGGTAGCCGGTCGGATTGTTGTTCGCGTACTGGGCAATCCACATTCCATAATCGCCCAGACCGTTAAACCTCGCCATCACGCTTTGAGACGTGTAAATTAATGGCTTCACGCCGGTCTTGGACACCACGCGCTCCAACCAAGTTTTTACCCACTGGGAGTCGTTTACGCCGAACCGCTTGTTGTCACCGCCCTCCCAGTCCAGTACCAAGATTGCCTCGCCCACGCGCTGCCCGACCTTGCCAAGAAAGTAATCAGCTTCCGCGACCGCATCCAGTCCTCTTGCGTAATGGTATATCCCCAAGCACTTTCCGGCGTTTTTCGCTTGGTTATACGCCCGCTCGAAATCCGGGTTCACGTATCCCGTCCCCTCCGTGGCCTTCACGATTACAAAATCACACGGTACCGCGTCCAAATTGATTCCCGTGTTCCAGCTAGATATGTCAATACCGTTCATACTCATTTTTCTTTTCCTCGCTTTCATGATAGCGCGCCGTCAGTTCCCGCTTCCTCGTTTCCCTCAAGAAAATAATCGGAAAATTCCCTTACCATCAATTCGAATTCGGCATAATCCGAATCGCAGACAGCCTTGTTTACCTCATACACGGCCATACTTTGCGCATTCTTGGACACGCTGTAATTCCCGCCTTGCCCCATCGTGAACGAAGCGTTAAATGTCGCGATATCCGCGCCATTCACATTGCTTACCGCACTCAAGCTCACATAATTTGCTTTTAGCATGATTTTATCCTCCTATTTTTCGTTTTCCAATTCCAGCTCCGGCAGTCCCTTAATTGATGTGAATAGGGATACCACCCCGGCCAGAGCCGCGGTTCCCGCCACTGTACGCCAGTCGACTTCCATAATCGTCGCCGCAGCAGGAAGCATCGCCACCGCTGTCTGCGCCATGGTCTTTAATGCCCGAACTCCCGCTCTTCTTGCCCATTCAATCCAATTTCTGTTTTGTAAAAAATTTGTGTCCCGCATACAATACCTCCTTATATGATTCCTGACAAGAGCGCTCCTATAACAATACCTACAACGGTATTGATTACGGACGTAATAATTGAGTTTTTGACGCTTTTCTGCATTTCTACCGGCTCCTTTTCCAGATTTTCCAGACGCTCTCCTTGCCTCTTCTGCTCCTCCAGCATGTTCTCCATATTCACCGCCATCTTTTCGATAGACACGGTCATGGACGTGATATGTTGGCCGTTTTCTTCCAGCATGGCAATCCTCTGGTTCTGCCGCTTGTTCTCTGCGTCAATCCTTTTCGCAAATTCCTCGTGTTCTTGCCTTGTTATGTAACTTTCCATGGGTGCACCCCCTTTGTCTTGCAAACAAATCATACCATCCTACATACGTTATGTTGTCCCATCTTTTCCGGCGATTCCAAGTGTTTCCTCGATTGTATCGAGCCGTTCCTCCATGCGTTGCTTGTCGGATTTCAGTTTTTCAATTTCTTTTTGTTGCATTTGCGTCATCTTAATCAGGTACGGGATGAATCTCGTGTAGTCCACGCTATCAGGCACGTTTCCAAGACCGTCGATTTCCCGGTACGACACGGCTTCCGGCACGATTTCCGCGACCCTTTCAGCGATTACGCCAGTACGATTGTGCTGGTTTTCGTCAACAATGTTATCCTTGTAATCATAGGTACAGACCTCAACTCCCAGTATCTTTTCCGCGCGCTCCTTGGCCATTGGCATGATATTTTTTTTGTAGCGGCAAGATGATTGGTTGTGGAAGCCGGACGCGGATATCCCTGACCATCCCGTGTCATCCCAGTTGCGGCACTGAATTCCCGGAGATTGCAAATTCAGGAACCCATTTCCCATCAAATGCAAGGTGCTTCCGTTTTGTGGACGTACATAATTCACAAAAAGGCTTGCCGCCATGGTAACCTCGCCCGTTATGTGACCGCCAATCAGTGGCAAATAACCCTGGATTCCGAGCGCGCTTTTCAGGTGCGCAAGCGATGCCTTGCGGTAATAGCCGTCCCCTCCGTTCGTCACGATGACTTGCGATATGACCGGGTTCTCGTTGTTGGACGTATTGGAGTTGATGTAATTAAAGAACGAGTACCCGCTTGCGTTTCGGGTCACAATTGAGTTCACGGAAACGTTGTGGTCCGGGAAAAGGCCTCCGCAGGTGTTTGAGTTTTGGGATGCAGAAGCCCATCCAACAGAAATGTTGCTATTTTTAACCGCCCGGATGCGGATATCATTATTTCCCAAATCGTGCCAGGCGCAAAGCCATTCTGCCGATGACAATTCCCCGGAATATTGTGCGCCTATATTGTACAGTGACCCGCCTGCATCTTTTAGACGTAACGCGTTGTCTGCGGTTCCGATAAGCCTCCCGATAATCCCGTCCTTGGAAAGCGTGAATGGGGCGTAGTTGGCACTACCCTCGCGGCAGTATATTCGAAATTGGTTATCATTCCAGTTATCCATCTCCCAATGCTGGGTGTTAGACGGACCCTCAATCATGATGTTTCCACCTTCAGAATTGGTAAATATAGCTACGTGATTTCCTCCCCAAGCTTCGCCATGTCCGTTGGTTGCCTTGCTAATGATATTCTCTTGCCGTGTGTCATCCCAAAAAAAGAACATTCCTTCATCGTTTTTAATTCCAGCCCACAGAAAATGAAGCTTGTCTTTCCATCCTATTGCCGGAGTGTTCGTGCCGCCATGACCGCCGATGATAAGATCTCCCGTCATCGTGTCCCCGGCCTTGTTTACCGCACCGACGTTCGCGGGCGTGATATTGACATTGCCGGTTCGGTATCTGCTTTCCGCGCCACCCTTGACTCCCGTGACCGCACCCCCACTTCCCGCTGTCTTGTCTTGCCACCCTGGATTCCCGTCTTCATCCGTCCCCCAGACTTTGTTCGCCGCGCTGTTTGGGCTGGCTACATACCCAGCCCTCGTTGCCGTATTGGAAACCCATGTGTTCGTGTTGTGCTCGCCGACATAGTCGTACTGTGCGCCGTTGTACCTGAACGTGAGCGTGCTATTCGATCGCAGGATTGACGCACCGATGGATGCACCCCAGTAATAAACCGGCTTCGCCCCAGTGTTGTTTACGTTCAGCGTTGGGTTTGCGGCCGTGTTCGTCACCGTGAAATTTACCGTGATTTCCGCGCCGGTAATCAACGAAAACCCTGAACACTCAACAGTTTTTTCAGGCACATCGGCTTCCGTGGAACAGACTGCATAATTAATGACGTTATATGTACCGTTAAAACTTATTCCATTTATATTTTGTGCGGTTTTCAGGCGTGTGGAACTGGTTGCATTTCCAATTACGTTTCCAGCAAATTCTTCTGCCGTGACAGTACCAGCCACTTCCAAATCTCCAGTCATCGTGTCCCCGGCTCTGCTTACTTTCGTGTCCAGCGCGGCGTTTTGCACCTCCGCGATATCCCGTGTCTGTTCGCAGTAGTATTTAGCGTTGTCGGTCGCGTCCCCTTCCCGGACTTCCCCGTTCGTCCCCACGGCGTAACTTTTCGACAATTTCGCGTACCCGTCCGACTCCCTCGCTGACTGCGCGGATGCCGCCGCGTCCGCTTTCGCTTTTTCCTCCACGACCTTGATGTCCGCCAGATAGTCTGGGCGCAGGTGCTTCTCTTGGATGCTCCCGTCAATAACGTCGGCCCTAACCTTCCCGGTCGCGTCAACGGTAAATCGCACGGTGTCGCTGTCCAGGAACTCGTACTGCGTGATAAGCGCGGACAAGTCCACGTATTTCACCGTACCGTCCGACAGCGTGATGATGAGGCGCTGTGCCTGGTAGTCGTAATCAAAGTTGATGGCCAGCTTTTCCAAAAGCGTGTCAATCTTGTAAGACGAGCCGTTGTAATGCGTGATTTTAAAGACGCCCGTGCCCTCGGTGTACTCGATGTACTTGACGAGCAGTTGCGCCTCCGACTTGTCAAACTTGTTCGCGTCCAAACTGATGATGCGGTTGTCCATCTCGTCCGTGGCCACATCAATCTTGTTCAGGTTCTGTTCATTCAGTGGCGTTCTGTCGCTTGGATAATTTTCCCAAATTATTTGATAATAACACTTGTTCACTTCTTGCCCGCCTCCTTCTTCTCCTCCGCGCTCCTGTCCTTCTTCGCGTTCGCCGCCCGGACTTGCGCGTTGATTTCCTCAAACGCCGCCCGATCCATGTCCTGCATAATGTCTGCCAACATAAGCCGCTTGACCTCCGCTGGGCAGTCCAACTTGTTCAAAAACTCCATGATACCGTTCCGCGCTTCCCTGATTTCCTTACTTGTCATGATGATTCCTCCTTTACATCTTATGGCGTCCCGGTGAAGACCGTATACAACGTTCCATTTATTGATATTGGCCTAGGCGTCAGCTTGTATCCCGCTATCGTCGCGCTCGTTGCCCATATCTTGTTGACTAACGTCGTTCCCATTAGATTGAATATCCCGTTCGTGTCCGTCCTTGCAAGTCCAAGCGTTCCGCTCGTAACGTTTCCCGCATTTATTCCACCTCCGACATATGCCCCATTTATGCCAGTTCCGACTTTGCTCCCGGATATTCCGGACAGATATCCATCCCCAATCTGATTCCCATTCCAGTTCACCGAATTTCCAATCGTCCCAGTGATGGACTGCCCGGCCACGGTGCAGTTTCTCCGTATCTCGACATTATCAAAAAAACCTTCCGTGGCCTCGATTCTCCCTTTAAAGTACCCTGCCGCTCCATATATGTTCCCGGAAAAAGCGGCGTTTCCGTTCTCGTCAAGGGAGAACTGCGAACTCTGCACGATAAGCCGGTTGGACTTTATCTCCACTTTCCCGGCTTCCTGGCTGATTTCCGACGATACCGTCCCTTTCGTCACCTTGGTCGTGATTCCATTGGCATTCGCCGTCACGCGGGTAGACAAGTCCCCTTCCGCGGTACTTGCCCGGGTAATCTCCGCGCTCAACCCGTCCGCGGTGACCGTGATTCGGTTCGATAAGTTCCCCTCTGCGGTACTTGCCCGGGTAATCTCTGCTGCTATCCCCTCTGCATTCGCGGTAATGCGGTTGGACAGCCCGGCCGCCGTATTGGACAACTCCGCCCTTATCTCCCCGGCCACGACCTCAATCTTGGTGTTCAGCCCCTCCACCTCGTTGGACAGTTCTGCCCGTATTTGCGCGGCGGTCACAGTGATGGTATTGGAAAGTCCGTCCGTGATGCTCAACATTTCCATGCGGTTTTCTTCGACCGTCCGTGTAATCACGTTTGTCTTACCTTTCAGCTGGATGATGGACTTGTGCACGCTGTTCACGTTCTCGGAATACCGTTCCGTGCCGTTGGCAGAAAAGGAATCGCGTAAAGCCTGGATGCCTTTCAACGTCCGTTGCAGGATGTACGACTCCACGATTTCGTACTTAGTCAGGAACCGCACCGGGTCGCCGACCTCGAAGCACGGGTTGCCGGGGCAGTCCGCCGCGTACGGTCTGTACACGATGTCGGTTATCTTTTCAAACACGCGCTGCGCGATTCCGGCCAGCTCTTCCGACGACTTTCCGTACACCAGGAAATTGTCCTGGATGATGTAGCAGTTGTCGTTTTCATCCGGCGGCGTTTCCGGCCAGATTTTCCCGATGTCGTTCTCCTCCTGCCGTATCTGGACTTTCGTGATAAACCGCACTCGGTAATCCTCATACTGCACCTTTATGTACGACCCGGCCCCGATTCTCGTGCTTTTCGGGTCTTGCGGGTAAAGGTGGCCGGTCTTGGACTGCGCCATCCACTCCGGGGCGTGGTCGGGGTATAGGTCGTTAGCCGGGTAAAGACCCTCTATCGCCTGGGGGAGATAGATAAAATGAAACTTACCGTCCCGGCCTATATGCCCGAAGCACCCGTTAATCTCGCATATCGCGGTAATCACGTCCTTGCCGCTTATCTGCTCCGGCTCGATTGTGCGTTCGACTGTCATATTGTCATTGGCAAGGCCGCCTTTTGGCACGACCGCGGCCAATCCAAAATGTGAGACGAAACTTTCCCGGAACCGCTTCAACGCCATGTTGCTGTTTTTGTTTGGCAGTACGGAATTGTACCAGTCCGACACGTCCGCGTTCAGTATGTCGTACATGGCATCGTACGCCACGATGTCCCTTTGCAATCTGTCCGATGTAGGCTTGTCAGATGCCACCTTGTAAATGCCTACCTGCAAGGGTTCGTCATCATGGTGGTTAATCACGACGCTCACGGTTATCCGCGTCCCAATCAGAGGCCTCACGATGTTCCCCACCTTGAATTTCAGCGTGCTCGACTCGCAGCATCCGAAACGAAGTTCTGACTCGGAGCACAAGCTCTCCGTAATTTCCACGCTTTGGTCAAACAGTTCCCAGTCGGTGATTGTCAACCCGTCGCATTCAATTTTCCATTCCTTGTCCACGCTCCCCTTCTTGTACTGGAAGAGGTCGAAATACTTGTAATCAATCATCTTGCTACCTCGCTCAATACTCGATGAATATCCACTGCATTTCCCCGTACTCTATCTCCCTGCCCGCCTCGTCCACCTTCTTGATTCGGAACTTCACGCTCGGGTCAAGGTAGAAGTGTCCGGTCGAATATTGGCATAAACGCGGGTTGAAGTACACGCAGTCCGCGTCCGTCTCGTTCACGTTCTTGTAGTTTCGCGCCAGGTTGGACACGATGATTTCCATTTCCTGACCAGACATTGGAAGGGTACTGAACGTAATGTTCGTCTTTGTGTGTTCCAGGGCGTTGCGAATGGTAACACCCTTACCGTTCGTGAAACTGTCCAAATCCTGCCTCTGGTCGGGGGCGATGTCATAACTGTCAAAACTTATGTATTCGTTTGGGAACATGTAATTCCCGAACTGGAATAAATATCCCTCATATCCGGCCATAATCCTCACCTCAAATAAAAACGGCGCCACAGACACGCATTTACACGCACTCATGGCACCGCTTAGCCGTTACCCATGACCTCTTACATGGGTCGAACCATATTTTCCTAATTTTATCATCTCTTTTTTTGTCCCATTTCATCACATCTGGAACGACGGCCTTTGCGTGCGCCGGAATTGCTCCATGTCGAGTTTCTGGATAATTTCAAACAGCACCCTCCCGTCAATCTCGACCGGGACTTTCACGGTAATTTCTCTTGTGCCACCAGCGTTCGCGGACTCTTCCCGGACAATCTGCCGTATCAAGTCCTCTGGTGCCTCAAGGTTCCTGCCATGCTTCTGGTCGCCGAGTACCGCGAGGAACTCCTTGTTGGCCGGGATGACCGCTCCCTGCGCCAGATACGGGATTTGTGGTGGAGTCCAGGTCGGAAGGTTGAAGCCGAGCTTGCCACCTCCAATTCCTGGCACCCATGAGGGAATGTCAATCCGCAACCCATTCAGCATGTTGGCAATACTGTTCACTGCGGCGGCCACGCCCCGGATAAGTCCGTTGACGATTCCGATGATGGCATTGGCCGGAGCCTTGATTATCCCGACAAGCCCATCCCAGATTCCGCCAAAGATGTTCACGATTCCGCTCCACGCACGTTCCCAGTCCCCGGTAAACACCCCTGCCACAAAGTCTATGATTCCACCGAAAATCCGCTTGACTGCATTCCAAACGTGCTCGACGGTCTTATTGAACCCGTTTATCACGTCTCCGATAATACCGAACTCTTGTGACCAGTCATGGGTAAATATGTTTTTCAGGTACTCATCAAATTCTTGGAACTTCTGTTTCACGAAATCCCATACCTCTTTCGCTTTTGCGGAAATCTCATCCCAGTTCTTGTAAAGCAACACTCCGATGGCGATGATTGCTCCAATAGCCAATATTGCCAGTCCAATTGGCGATGTCAGAAAAGCAATCGCCGCCCCCAAGACATATGTTACTCCCGAAGCAATCCCGGCCACAACATTCCATATTGTCATAGCCGCAGTAACAAGACCCCAAGCAGCCGCAAACGAACCTACAATAATCGCCATGTTCTGAACCGCTTCTTGGTGTTCTGACACCCAGTCCCCGAACTTCCCAAGCAGGTCGGTAATGGTTTCGAGCGCATCGATGATAACGTCTCCCGCCCATTCTCCAAGCGGTTGCAAGAAACTTTCCCATAACCAAGTCCCCAATGGCTCTAAGGCCACCAGAACCTCGTTCAACACCCTGAACGCCTCCGCAACCAGATTCAGAACCGCTGGGATGGCTTCTTCAATCGTCCACTTCCCGAACGGTAGCAATACATTCTCATAAGCCCACGCAAGGCCGTCCAGTATTAAATCAATGAGCGGCTCCAAGTTTCTTAGGAGATTGTCCACCGCGGACAGTAACGGCTCCCAATTTAAGTTTTTAAACCATTCATAAGTCGCGTTACCGATTCTCACGCCAAAGTCAATGAAGTCCTGCAAAATCTGCGAGAGCGTCCCCTTGATAGAATCCCCGTATATGTTCCATGCTTCTTTCAGTGGTGCAAACATGTCCGTGAGTACCTTCTTAATTCTCTCCGCAAAACCGATAATTTCATTCTCAATCGGGACGGTCTCGAACATGTCTTCTGGGGAAACGCCGCCACCGCCCCCTCCTCCGCCACCACCGCCGGAGTTTGATGACAGATTGTTCAATTTGTCCAAGGATGACAGCTGCTTATTCGCTTCTTTCGCGCCAGATGCCGTGTCGCCAAGGCTCTCCGCATACTTTTCTTGCACCGCCGTCGCCTTGGTAAACGCTTTTTGCCCGGTCAGGGCGGCAATGAGCATACCTACATACGTCACCGCCCTGGAAAT
>Ga0209064_1003311_pt1 | contig 14533 bp, 10 predicted proteins | sample Inofromicrocosms_FD_187498 | JGI IMG/M metagenome (GOLD analysis project Ga0209064, IMG submission 187498) | Mouse cecum microbial communities from Vienna, Austria - Inoculum for glucosamine and mucus D2O microcosms (SPAdes) (version 2) | ecosystem: Host-associated > Mammals > Digestive system >... | reverse complement strand
GGATGTTATGCCAAGTATGGCGAAGAACTTTGAAATCTATAGGAGTAAAAATAGGGAATAGCCGAAAATCGCTATAGATGCAAATGTTTGATAATTAGAGTGGTTACCTCAAGAAATAAGTGTCCCAGGCGGATCACCAATAAAACAAGCCAAATTGCTAATCAACAGCAGTTTGGCTTATTTCTTTTCTCAAAATCGTCTGCAAATTGTCTGCAAAATCAAAATTTACGTCAACATTCTGTCAACGCCGTAGCATCGCAGCGCACAATAGTCGGTTATGATTTTTTGCCTCCCAGACGCTTTCTTTCGGCTTCGAAGGCTTCGAGGAAGTGGATTTCTACCGGGGATAGCTGGTATTGGGTTCGCTCATGGAATTTGTCGTATTCCTCGTTGGCTTTCAGCTTGGCAACTTCGGCTGATACGCTTCCGGAATGATTCAGCAATTCTTTACCCGACAGTCTCAGGAAATCGTCGAGCTTCTGAATCCAGTCTTTCATATACATCGGGACATGACTCTTGGCCTGAAGCTCGGCAAAGTCAAGATATAGGTTGACGATTCGGTTGAGCATATCGACCTCTTCCTCCGAAAGATAATTCTTCGCAATCTCAGCCTCATGTTTGGTAGGCATGGCACCTCGCCATGAAGTCAAACCCATGAAATCGTTTTCGGCATTGGCACGGTCATAGATTACCTCTGCCGCTGTATGTCCGTGGGCGGCAAAGTGCATCTTGTTCTGAACTATCTTGAAGAACTGTTGGGTGATAGAGGTGCGAGGGTCATAGTCGATACTGAGGGCATAAATCTCCAGCACCTTACGATAGAACACCTTCTCAGAACTGCGGATGTCGCGGATGCGAGCTAACAACTCATCGAAATAATTCCCTTGTCCGGCATTCTTCAGCAAATCATCATTGAGAGCGAATCCCTTGATCATATACTCTTTCAGAACCTGCGTAGCCCATTGGCGGAACTGCACGCCACGATGCGAATTGATACGATACCCCACACTGATAATCATGTCAAGATTGTAGAAATCAACCTGATGAGTCTGAGTTTTGCCTTCAATAGCGCCATGTTGAGTGGTAGTTGCATATTTTGCAACTACCTCTTTGGGGTCAAGTTCTCCTGACTCAAAAACATTCTTGATGTGCCGTGAAATAGTTGATTTATTACGCTGAAACAGTTCCGCCATCTGGTCGGTTGTGAGCCACACAGTCTCATTGGAAAGCCGAACCTCAATCTTCGTCTCACCACCCTGCGTCTGAAATAATATAATCTGTCCGCTATCCATATCAGTCAATACCGTTTATGATGTTATACAGATTTTCGAACTTATCAACTACACCGTAACGGGTGGTGTGGGTCGAGATAGAGTTAAAGAGGCGCTTTGCACATTCGGTCTTGGCGAGTTCAACACCTCGGAGTTCCATCTTGTCAAGCGAGCCTTTGGTTTCGGCAACAAAGAACACATGGCGAACAGTTCCTTCCTCAAAAACTATCGCCCAGTCAGGTGCATAGTAACCAACCGGTGTCGGTATTTTAAGCATGCGCGGTAGCTTCGCAAAGATAAGAACTTCCGTGGCTGATTGCAATGAAGCTGCGAAGTTGCGCTCACCGTCGCTATCGTAGGCTACGTATGGCGTGATATGCTTTGACAACTCAATCGCCTTGTTGACATTCAGCCTACGCTCCGGCACGAAAATTGTGCTGTCGTACGGCTCGGCCTTAGTGGGATTGTAGGTAATATGGTCAACAATCATTGTCGCTTTTTCTTCGCGGATAGCTTTGATGACGTTGCGGATAAATTCTTCCGGATTATTCTTGAAGAGCAACGTTTTCAGTCCGATACCTTTAAGGATTTTCACAACAGAGCGACGGGTTAAACGAGCGCCTTTGGCAATGTCACCGACAACATCGTATGGAACAGACGAGGTACATACATCAGTCAGTTCGCGTGTTGTCGATTTAGTATTGCCAAATTCTGTGACTTTTTCTTTATCCTGTTGGCCTGTAACCATCACATATTGAAGTTTGGTTACAGTGAGATTTTTCTTCAGATTGGCAATGGCTTTCTCAATAAGCTCCTCGCTGTCGTAATGAACGGTATAGATATACTTGTGGTTAATCTCGTTCCAAAGTTTCTGGAAACGCTTGTCTGTAAAGTTGTCGTTAAGCTCATTGGCAGGAGTTGCGGCAGACACTTCTTCCACCATATCTTCAAGCACTTTGGGATTGAAGATACCGGCAATCAACGTCTGCATTCCTTCTTCGATATTTTTTATCGGAGAATCGGCTGGCAGGATCATCAGCTCGTTTGCCGCAGCATCAGTGTGATATTTCTGCGTGAGGTTGCCATCGCGAGTAACATATCCGCTCTGATATAGATAACCCAAAATCAGAGTGGCGTCCATAAGGTCGATGATATGCTTCTCTCCATTTGAATCCGTTACAACTTTGCCGATAAAGTAGTCCTGCGACGCGGCTGTTACGCGGTCGCGCAGAGCCTCGCGGGTCTCACGTTGCAGAGCCGTAGTGAAGTCAGTGTAGCTTTCGTTAGCAATGACGGTCAGTTGGTTCACCTCGTGGACATCCTCGCCGAGAAGTTCCTTATCCTGGCGGATACCGTTCCTGTCAACGCAGATACGCAAGCCACGGCCAACCTCCTGACGTTTGGCTGTAGTCGAATTGCTGTGGCGTAGCGTACAAATCTGGAATACATTCGGGTTATCCCAGCCCTCACGGAGTGCCGAATGGGAGAAGATAAAGCGGGTCGGTTCCTCAAAACTCAGCAGCCGTTCCTTATTCTTTAGGATAAGATCGTATGCCGAGGTGTTGTCCTCAGAATCTTTCTCTTTTGAATTGATTGCCCGACCTTTCTTGTCAATAGAAAAATAGCCCTTATGTGTTTCGTATGGTTTGAAACTTTGCAGATACCTATCGTAAGGTGTATCAAAGATTGTAATAAAATCGTTGACAATTCGAGAGTATTCTTCCTCGAAGATACGCTGGAACTTACCCTTTACCTCATTGCCGTCCTCGTCATATTGGCGATAGTGGCTCACTTCGTCAATGAAGAAAAGGGAGAGGCACTTTATGCCACGGTTGAAAAGTTCTTTTTCTTTCGTGAGGTGGGCAATGATGGTTTGCCTTATCTGGACGCGCTGCATCGCTTCCTCGTTGGTATCGCCGACCACATCGCCGCAATAAATTGTAGTGCCGTTAAGGAATGTGACGTAGCCACGACCACGGGGATTTATTTCAGAGATAACGAAGTCCTCGTATTGTGCAAGACTAGAGGCTGCAAATAGAGAATCGCCGGTTGCAAACTTTTTCACTTCACGACGGATAGAGCCATCGGCCCGCTTACACTCTAATTCAATGCGTACTTCCGGCGGACGCTTGGGCGAGAGCACCATGCCGTCGATATACATATATCCGCTCGTACCTTTGAGATTCTTGATCTCGAAGCCCTGCACCTGAATACGCTTGACGAGTTGTTCTCGGTAAGCGTCGTAGGCATCAAGCGCATATATGGTATCGTGCTTGGTTTTATGTGTGGCAGAATAGTTGAGCACAAAGAGGGGCTTGAACTTTGCGAGCGCTCCCTGGGTTGCGGCGCCCTCCATCTTCTGTGGCTCGTCCATGATGATTATCGGATGGTTGGCGGCTATGACATCAATCGGACGGCGCGAGCCAAATTCATCACGCTTCGAGTAGATTATGCGGCTCTCTTTGCTTTTACCACCCTCTTTCATGGAGGTTGCAAAAGCCTGAGTATTGATAATCATAACCGAGATACCGCTGTCTTGCGAGAACTGGTCGAGCTGATTGAGGTTTGAGCTGTTATAGACGAACCACCGGGCTTTCTTTCCATAATGCTCCATAAAATGGTCTTCAAGCATACGGAAAGACTTAGCCACGCCCTCGCGGATGGCGATGCTCGGCACAACGATGATGAACTTGCTCCAACCATACTGCTTGTTAAGTTCAAACATCGTTTTGATATAGACGTAGGTCTTGCCGGTGCCGGTTTCCATCTCAATGTCAAGATTCACCACACCGTGACCATCGCTCAGTGATGTGCTTGGTACGATTTGGTTCAGAATCTGAATATCGCGGATATTGTCGAGAAGCCGCTTCTTGTCAAGCTCAACATCTGCATTACGATAGCCTGCTTCTTCCTCCTCGGAGAAAAGCGTACCTTTGGCAAGTTTGCCGTATCTTCGACAGCTTCCGTCTGATACCCTTGTATCTTAAACTGAAATTTCATCGTTGTATTCCTCTCTGAAGTAAAAACAGATTCTTTTGGGTCTCAATCTCCTGTCGAAGTTCTTCTTCCGAAGGTAGGAATGTCAGATATTTTGATGCGAATAATTGCTTGCTCCCATTGAGCATGGAATATTTCGCAATATCTTCACTTGTTTCCGAGCAAAGCAGTATGCCGATAGTCGGATTGTCGCCGGGAGTACACTTCAAATCATCATACATTCTGACATACATATCCATCTGCCCGACATCCTGATGCGATATTTTGGTCGTTTTAAGATCAATCAGCACAAAGCATTTCAACAAATAATTGTAGAACACAAGGTCAATATAGTAATCGCCGGCATCTGTAACTATATGTTGTTGACGTTCTACAAAAGCATACCCCTTCCCAAGTTCCATAAGGAACTGCTGGAGATGGGTTATTAGCGCATTTTCAAGTGTGCTCTCAGTGTAAGTGGCATCTTTAGGAAGCCCGAGAAATTCCGTTACTACCGGCGACTTGATATATTGCTCCGGTGTGATGACTGTATTGTCCGGAGCCGTCAGCTCTTTCATTTCATTCTCTACGGCATCTTTATCGTATGATGCAAATAGACGATGATAATATTGCGAACCTACGTTTCTCTCCAGTGTCTTGACCGACCACATCTGCTGCGCGGCTTCATCCATATACCATAATCGGGCTTTCTCACTCTTTTCGCCAAGAATAGCCTGTAGATGAGACCATGTGAGATTTTGCAGACGCGTCTGCAAAATCTTTCTGTCGGGAAAGTATACATAGAGTTGACGATAATAAGCCAATGCCCGAGGGCTATAACCTTTACCCATCTCTATTGTAAGGCGTTTTGAAAGCTCTCTCAATAGATTGGTTCCATATTCTGCTCTTGCTTCACCTTTTTGTTCTTCCTCAACGATACGTTTGCCAATTTCCCAACGTTCATCCACTATCGTGGTGTTGAGTTGGATTGCGGCCTCTGTACGATAACGGTGTGCAATCTCGCGGATGTCCGCAATCAGTTTGTTTAATCCGAAAACCTCATTCATGCCTACAGGATATGGGTTGTTATCTTCTTTTCGTTTGAATACGATTCGATGATCTGGTCGAAGTTGTCGAGCACATTGTCGTTGGCTGCGGTGGCATCGCGGATAACGAGGTGCGTCGGAAGCAGCTTCGCCATTTCCTCGATGGTTGTTTCGTTCACGTCCTTGTCGAAGCAAGCGAGCAGGTAGTCATCATCGACGGAGAACACCTCCTTACCTGCGATTTCCTTGCGCTCGATCTTAGCGGAGAGTTCGATGCCAAGGTTGAGCATAACTTGGAAAAGCAGGTCTTCGCCGGAGCGGTCAGCCTTGATGTTATCGACAAGGCTATCGAGCAGCGACGGCTCAAACTTATCGGGAGTATAGAACACGTCCTCCATATTCGACGAGTCGAGTTTGAGGACACGGAAGCCGGTGTCTAAGCCGTCAGCGGCTTGACCCGCTTCTTCTCTGATTTTCTTACCAGCACGGCGTATGCGTTCCTTGCCAATCTCACAAATGTTGGCATAGCCAGCCTTGCGTGCTTCGCTTTTTTCATCTGTAACTTCGGGCAGTTGCACCATAATGAATTTACGGTTTCCTCCGTCCTCAGCATTGAGTTTCATAACAGCGTGTGCGGTCGTAGCACTTCCACTAAAGAAGTCAAGGATGATTGAATCCATATTTGACGATATACGAAGCATTTGTTCAATAAGAGTAGTCGGCTTCGGTGTGTCAAACGGAGTTTTTCTACCAAACAGAGCACTTACTTCCTTGTTTGCTGCATCATTATGACCCACTTCTTCAAATGACCACCAAGTTAGAGGAACTCGACCTTGTTGAACTTCGTTAAGATACCTCTTTAATTGTGGTGCACCTTTACCGTCCTTGCCAAAGTATATTCTATTTTCAGAGAGCCATTTGGTCATTGTTTCTAGACTTGCTCTCCAGCAACTTCCTTCCGGCGGCAAATATTCAACACCAGTATTTGGGTTTATGATTGGATATACACCAGACGGAGAGAACGACTTAACAAGTATGTTATCACTTCGCCATAGTCCTTTTCCATCACCGTCATCATATTTGTAAGGAGCGTTCTGTTCTGCCGTGCGAGGTAATAAATTTCTGTCAAAGCAAGTTATATCCTTAGCATATATAACAATGTAATCATGTGTGGTTGAGTAACCCTTAGAATCATTAGTTGCAGCATATTTCTTTTGCCAAATAATGCAAGCCACAAAATTTTGTGCGCCGAATATTTCCCCACAGACTTTTCGCAGATTATCTATCTCGTTGTCATCCATAGAAATATAGATGACTCCGTTCTCTGATAGCAAATCGCGAGCGACTTTGAGTCGAGGATATATCATGTTGAGCCAATCGGTGTGAAAACGACCGTTGGCTTCGGTGTTGCGCTGCATGGGGTCAATAGTTTGATTACCTTCGGCATCAAACAGACCACTGCCTTGCTCGAAGTCTTCTTTACCCTGAGCGAAATCGTCGTTATAGACGAAATCATTACCGGTATTATAGGGAGGGTCGATGTAAATCATCTTGACACGTCCGAGGTAGGTTTCGCGGAGAACTTTGAGGACATCGAGGTTATCGCCCTCAATATAAAGATTTTCGGTCGTATCGAAATCAACCGATTCTTCACGGCAAGGGCGCAGAGTGAGATTGACCGGCTCGTTTGCCAGACGGGACGCAGCTCGTTTGTCGGGCCAGGTGAACTGATAGCGTTCTTCGCCATCGTCGAGCGAGTCATTCGACAGTTCCGCGCGGAGCTTGTCGAAGTCGATGGCCAGCTCCGGCTTGCCATCCTTATTTAGTCGCTCCGTGACGCACTGCGGAAACAACGCGGCAATCTTCTCCACGTTGCCGCCTACGACATCACGGCTTTGCATTTTTAGTTTATCCATATATGATTTGTTCTATTTTTGTCTTGTAGTCTTTAAAAAAATATTGAGTTTCGAAATAAATGTTGTGGATACATATATCAGAGAACTCTATCATTATATCATTAAAAGGATTATTCTGCTCTTTGAAAAATGGGTAAAGATAAGATTTCTCATTTAATGATTGTCTAATCTTGGCCCGTCCCTCTTGAGAATTATAATCAGAAACATCTAATCTGAAAAAACATATAAAAATTGAGTAAAGCTCTAATAGTCTTTTATAGTGTTCTGTCTGATTAGAATAATATGAGTCACATTCAGGGAGTGCTGTGAGTTCCAAAGAAAGAGAATACCATACTTTTTTAGTCTTCTCTATTCTCTCTTTTATATATTCGCAGATTTCAGACCCTGACATTTTATGATGTTGCCATCTTCTTTTCATTATACTGATTTCATCCAAATCGAATAATGAAATATAGTCTGATAAAACAGGACGTAATGTTGCAAGAGCAGATAAACGACTTTCGTATTTAAGAGTACGAAGTGTTAAATCCCGATTTTGTTCGTTCTGTATTTCGTTCGATTTACGATTTAATTCGTTTTCGGACTTATTAGATTCTCTATTTACTTCATTCTGAATGTCATTGCTCTTTATCTGTTTGTAAAGTACAATTATTGTAACGGCACAGAAAATAAGTGAATTGATGTAGGAAGCCAGAAAGTTCAGCCATACAACTACCGAGTTGTCTCCGCCTATATTACTGAAATTCCACTTTGGCAATAACCAATTCAACAAAGGAGGAATTATCAGAATGATTAAAATTACTATCGGCACCCAGAATCTATCAAAAAATGAGTTATTATTAGTTTTCATAGCATTGATTTCAATTTTTTGATTTCAGAATAGAGTTCCCGTTGACGGCGAGGTTGAGAAGTGGACCGCATTAAGCGTTCCAATGACTCAATCTGACGAACGAGCCTTGCACGTTCCTCGTCAACGCGGATTTGTTCGGTGAGAGAGTTGCCATCGGCAACCTCCAGTTCTCCGACAAAAGCGACGATGTTCTGCCAAACGGCATCGAGGTTTAAGCCTGAAAGCGTAAGATTGGAGGCTTGGAGGGATTGCCATGGGCCGGTAAAGAGCTTGGTGTGATAGACGGCAAGCTGAACCTTGTCCTCATGACGCAGAGCGAAGATAATGCGATGCGGAATGACCTTGGCGATAAGGATAATGTTTTTGGTGTCGTAGTCGTGGCGTTTCAGCTCGACATCGACCACAAAAACAGCCTTTACCTCTGTTCCCTCGGCGATACCCGGCAATGACTGCGGAGCGATGAAGTTGACGATTTCCATACGTGCGACATCCGCATCGAAAGCGTCGCGCTGTGCCTGTTTAAGCTCAAACTTCTTATAGAGTTGAGCCTTAGGCATTGGGCGGTTAACTTCAGTCGTTGATGGTAGTCCGAGCATTATCTTGTATGGTTTGTATAAGTTTATCAAATTGATTATCCTCAACCTTACTATCACTACAACATTGGATTAGTCCAAAAATGAATGATAATAACAAAGCGCATATAGCAACTTTATAAGAACGATTACTTATTTTTAACGCATCTTTACTGGTTCTTAATGATTCATTGGTGGTGAGCAGGGTTGCAGAATTTAATTTTTGTTGAGAGATATGTCTTCTATCCTCTAATGAGTAGAATCCTTCGCGCACATACTCTTCTGCTATCGGTAAAGGATAGATTATAGTGTATGCAATTTTATCAAGATTGTAAGCAAAACTATTTGGGATAATTTGAGTATCTATGTTAGTCGCATATGTCATATTACCTTTTACTCCAAATAATTGATACTGAAAATCACCAAATAATGAAAGAAAACTTTCATCTACACCATTTTCGACAAATTGATTTTTATCAGAATTAAAAGAGTATTTTTCTTTATCATATAATATCCTTTGCTTTTCAGGTAGGCGACTTGGTATTTCCAGTAACTTTACAAAACGTCGTTCTACTAATTCTTCGATAAAGAATACAAAGTCCAATACTGAGAAGAAATTTTCACGAGTGGATTCCTCAATGGTTCTGTTCTCTCTATGAGGTGCATATACAAAAACTTGGGGAATTGGTTCAACTTCCCATCTTAAAGCCAATATTGATAAGTTTTTTCGCAATAAGGGCGCAACCTGTAAATCTCGTAACTTACCAGATTGCTTATACGCAACTAATTGCTTAATAATCGTATTCTCCTTTGATGTGAATAGTCTCATAGCTGCTTTATTACGAGGAAACATATAAGTTCAAAATCATCGAGACCACGCACTTCGTTGCCGAAAAGAGCGTTTGGGTCTCCCTCAAAGAAAGAGAAAAGGTCGCTTTGCTCCTTGACCTTGACAATCGAGGCTATGACATCGCCCAGAAGCCGAGAATAAGTTCCCATATGCTGACCGTCGCGGGTTTCACCGTTGAACTTGCGACACAATTCCATAATAGGCTCCGACTTGCCTTTGCAGAGCATACGCAAGCGGTCGAGCAGGTCTTTAGGTTCGAGGTGATTGACAATAACCGAAGAATCCTGCCCGATATAGACCATATAGAACGGATGCAGCCTGTTCTTACGGTCGATATTAACGGAGTTGTTTCGGTTCTTCAGGACGAATACGACCCCCGGAGGGATGTCGTACGTCGCCGGAACAATAGCGTGGAGACCATGCGGCGTGTGCTCAATGTCATGTCCCTGATTGATGTATTCGAGCAAGTCGAGCCTAAATTCATTCAATCCCAAGTCCATGATTGACACGCCTGAGTTCATTTCTTCGAGGTCAACAACCTCGGACTGGAGGCGTTCAAGCTGCTTGCGACGATATTCAAGGTCTCCCTTTTCCTCGTTGGAAAGTGGGTTATCATCGCCTGTGGCGGTCATAACCGAGACTTTCATACGGGCTTCAACGCGACCTTTGAGATTTATATAATCGTCAAGATCCATATTCGGCCAGTAGTTGACAAGCTGAATACGCTCGTTTCGCGAGCCGATGCGGTCAATACGTCCGAAGCGTTGAATAATTCGCACGGGATTCCAATGTATATCGTAATTGATAAGATAGTCGCAGTCCTGAAGGTTCTGACCCTCAGAGATACAGTCTGTGGCTATGAGCACATCAATATCCTCGGTGATGTTCGGGTAAAGCGTGGCCCGCTCCTTGGAGACAGGGGAAAACAAAGTAAGCACTTTGATGAAATCAAGCTTTTCCCGAAGGCGCAGTGTCGAGCGAGCCTCAACATCACCGGTAACAAGGGCTGTATTGAGTCCGTACCGCTCCTTTATGAGCGGTGCGAGGTAATCATATAGATAAAGAGCCGTGTCCGAAAAGGCGGTAAAGATAATGACCTTTTTGTTCGTGCCGTTGATGGGATTGTTGAACTTATCACGCAGATCGACAACAAGCTGTTGCAGTTTGGAGTCGTGCTGCGGGGTTATGTCTGCGAGCATGAACAAAAGAAGTTTCAGTGAATCGAGGTCTGCTTGCAGATACTCGCGCCACTGAATGTAATCCATATCGCGAAGGTCTATCTGAGTCTTCTTGCCGCCGATAAAAACATTGTCGTTCTGCTCGTCGAAGTCAAGACCACTCTCAAGGTCGAAGTCCTCGACTTTGGCGTTCTCGCAGGTGGCGAGATTGTCAATGGTCTTGACAGTACCCGAAATCAGTTCATGGATTCGGGATAAAGTAAGGCGGAACGAATTGACAGAGCTCTCAAGGCGTTTGAGCAAATTGATGCTCATAAGGCGGCGTATGCCTCGTTCGCGTCCTGCGCGAGAGAGGTTCGAGAACGTATCGCCGTCACCCTTGGAATATTTGTCACGCATACTCGGAAGTATGAAATCCGATGGCGTGTAAATTGCGAGATTGAGGTTTGACACAATCTCGTAAATATCATTATAGTTGACCGTGCTGTTTAAATCGGTCAAGTCAGGTCGTCGGGAAATCGGAGTGAGTCGCGTCGGGAATTTGCCGATGTCGGCGGTGTCGTAATATTGCTCGATATGTTTTCTGGAACGTGCAATGGTCACACTGTCGAGAACTTCAAAGAAGTCGAAACTCAGAGAATCAAGCAGGGCCTTGGTCGTGCGCTCTGAGTCCGGCAGGTCTGACCAACGATTGAAGGCTGCTTGCGCCTGTCGGAAGATGTCATCAATCGTAGAAGTGGTATTCAGTAAAGAATTGATTTGGTTTGCCTCTCCCTCGTATGCGAGCGCAAGTTGATTCTTGAGGTCGTTGAAGCGGTTGTTGACCGGCGTAGCCGACAACATAAGCACTTTCGTTTTGACACCTGAACGGATTACACGATTTAGCAACTGGAGGTAGCGGTTCTCACGCGGATTTTCGTCGTTTTCATCGGTGGAGACTTTGCCACCATTACGGAAGTTATGGCTCTCGTCTATAACGACAAGGTCAAAGTTGCCCCAGTTGATGCGTTCAAGGTCATATCCGTTGGAATTCCCATAACGGCGCGACAAGTCAGTATGGTAGAAAATATGATAGTTGAATCGGTCCCGCAACAACGGATTATTTTCATACGGACTCTTGAACGTATTCCAGTTGTCATAGAGTTTCTTTGGGCAGAGCACGAGAATACTCTTGTTGCGCGATTGATAATACTTGATTACCGACAGCGCAGTATAAGTCTTGCCGAGCCCCACGGAGTCGGCAAGGATGCATCCGTTGTACTTTTCCAACTTGTTGATGATGGCAAGAGCCGCATCACGTTGGAAATTGTAGAGCTTGTTCCATATCACACTCGACTTGAAGCCGGTGGCCTCGTTAGGCAGTACATCCTCCGAAATATCTTCAAGAAACTCGTTGAAGATATTATAGAGTGTAACAAAGTAGATAAACTCCGGAGAGTTTTCTTTGTAAGCGTTGGTGATATTGTCGAGCACTTCCTCGGTAACGACTTGGAGCTTGTCGCCGTCGTTCCAAATCTGATTGAAGATTTGAAGATACTGTTGAGAGAATGGAGCCTCCATCTTATTGATTGCGATAGCGAGGCTATTGCCGCGCTCGCAACCTAACTCAACCGTAGTAAAGCCTCCAAGTGGCATATATGTGGTGTCGTCAACGGTAGCAAATGACGGCATCCCGGCATTGGTGCGGTTAGATTTGAAGCAAACCTTTTTACGAATCCACTCAGCGCACTCTTTGGCTACGGCTTTCAAAGAAAGCTCATTACGAAGCTTGATTTCAAACTCTGAGCCATAGAGGTCGCGTTCACGATTAAGACGGGGAATGTAGAACTCGCGCTTTTGCTTGTCAGCCTTTTCGGTTATGAAAGACGGTGAAGTGAAAATGAAGCGAAGTTCGGATATATCTGAGAGTTGCTCTTTCAACTCTTGAAATGCATATATGGAAAAACATGACGCGGCGATAGCCACCTTGGAGCCTGTGCGCAAGGTGGTTGCCATATCGTCTTTTAACGTCTTATTTACGTTGTCTATAAATTCCATATAAACAAAATGAGAACACCCAAGTAGCATCTGAAGGCCGACCAAAGCCTGTAACGACTACAAGGGTGTTCTCAAAGGGTTCGGCTCTCGCCGTAAGTCTTTGTGATAATTACTTGGCCATTTTCAGATTAGCGTTACTTTACAATTACAAAGTTACAATATTCCCGTGAAAGTTTGGCTTTCAGACATAAATAAATTTTAACGTCTGCCTGATACACCGCGTTTCGGCTGAGACTGTTTCAGCATCTTGTGGGCCTGCATCATGCAGCGGTAGGCGAAGCGGCGATCATCTTCATCCGGATTGCGACCCCACGGGAGGTCTGATGAGGTGCCACCGCCTCCGCACGATTGGGCGAATTGCGGTCGGTAACTTTCGGCTTCGCCGACCACGCACCGGCCTGCGGCCGACTTTCGCTAAGTTCCGACTCGCGAAACTAACGTATTGGGTTGCGCCGTCGAGATAGTCGAGGAACAGATACATCGCACACTTCAGAATCTCGTTGGGTTGCTCGGCAATTGCAGTCAGGAACTCGCCATCAACCCTGGCTTTCAGTTCCGACGGCATAGCGTCCAGCAGGGAACGGACATCAACAACCATCCTGGCAAAGACGGCATCAGTAAGCCTCATGCGTACCTGCTCCTGATTCTTTTCCGTGAATTCGTGGAAATTCTTTTCCGCATTATCTCGTTTCTCGCTGAGTGCGTCAAGTTCATCCTGAAGCTCGGTGAGTTGCCGGTCGGCGGTCTTTAGCTTGTCGCGCTTGTCGGCAAGTTTCTGTCCGGTAGATTCAAGCTGGTTTTCAAGTTCGGCGATGCGGCAACGCAGTTCGGAAACATCTCCGGCACCATTCTCGATGTCTGACTCCAACCGGGCTATCTCGTCATTCAGTTCAGTCTCCTGTCTTTCAAGATTCGCAATCATGGTCGAGAGTCCTTTGATGCGTGTTTCTGCCTTCTTGATTTGGTCCTCAAGTCGCCCCAACTGCCCAGACTTGTCACTTATAAGAGTTTCGAGTCTGGCGTTTTCTCGGTGGAGGTCGCGGTTGTATTCTGCGGTCGAGCGATGGCGTGCGCCGGTCACTTGGATGTCATCGCCACGGTCAAGGCCGTATTTACGGTTCACTTCAATTGAGAATGAAATACAATTATCGTTCCCTTTATGTAAAATTCTATTTTGGCGGATGAAAAAAAATGATTAATTTTGCGCCAGTTTTGGCTCGCATAACGCGATTAATAGGGAATCCGGTGAAAATCCGGGACAGACCCGCTACTGTAATTCCTTCAGAACTCATCAATATTATGCCACTGTCGGCTTGACCGATGGGAAGGCGTTGACGAGGGGATAAGTCAGGAGACCTGCCAAGGCAACATATAGTTTTGTAGTTCTCGGGTTTATTACCACAAAACAGCCATTGTTCTCCTAAAGGGAGAACGATTATGGTTTGCTGCGTAATAGTACCCCAATTTAAATTTGCAGCAAACCAAATGAAGAATTGGATACTTATTATCGTCATCTTAGTACTCCACCTGCCTTCGCAGGCGGCTAAGCCCTTTTATACACTTTCGGGAAGAATTTCGGACAGATTGAGCGAACCTGTTTCATTTGCGACGTTAACCTTCAACGATAAAAAATATATAACCACAGTTGATGTTGACGGCAGATATGAAATTAAGTTGGAGAAAGGCGTATACTGGGTCAAGCCGAAATGGCGGTGCATATGTTAAATTGGGCAATTAGAAGTGTTAAATTTTTAGGCGTAGAGTTTGACCAGTCGGAAGATGAAGAAGTCTCGGTCTCGGACACCACGCATTTGTGAGCGAAAGATTTTGACTTTAG
>Ga0209064_1003310_pt1 | contig 14536 bp, 11 predicted proteins | sample Inofromicrocosms_FD_187498 | JGI IMG/M metagenome (GOLD analysis project Ga0209064, IMG submission 187498) | Mouse cecum microbial communities from Vienna, Austria - Inoculum for glucosamine and mucus D2O microcosms (SPAdes) (version 2) | ecosystem: Host-associated > Mammals > Digestive system >... | reverse complement strand
CAATCAAGGTGTTGAAGGAGAAAAAGATAAATTTATGCATAAAAAGAATCTCTATCAGACACACTTGACCGAGGGTCAATGGTCTTATATAAACAAAGAATGGATCAGCGGAAGAAATGATTGATTTCGCTGCCATAAAAATCCTAATCAATAAAATTTAGACAATCTCTAAGAACAATAGAAACCATAAAATACACTCTTAGGAAAAAATTAGGAATCACAGAGCCTACAGAATTTTACCTTAGGCAGTTATCATTGGGAGAAGATTTCTCTGACAAATAACCCTGCCACTATAGTGAAAACTTTTTGTCAAAAGTAAATGGACACCTCATTCACTCCATACCTTGTGCAAGGCGCGATGACTCAGCATTCCGCCTAATTATCTTTTCATTCGCCATTCGGAGATGGTGCGTCGCGAAGTTGAGAAATTGATGCCGATTCTTATTATTTCTCTCCCTTCGGACAAGAATGGGAGAGCGTAATTATTGTCGTCGATTTGTCGCAGTGCATCTTCAGCCGACCCGTCAAGCTTAAGCTCTATAATATAAATATATTTTTCAGTCCTTACCAACAGATCTATTCTCCCTTCTGAAGTCTGATATTCAGTTTTCACCCTCAATCCTACAAGAATCATCAACATGAGTAAGGCATTGTGGATGTTTCGCTCACTCTCCATTGCCATAGAATATGGCACAGATGAGAAAAGACTTGTGAGCCGCTTCATGAATGCGTCAACATTGCCGGATTTAAAGTCTTCCACAAACTTGCTGACCACAAACTCTGTAGATTCATTGTGAAGGTCGACATAATATGGCAACAAATATTCAAGCAAACCCTGTTTCACCTCTTTGTTAGGCAATCCGAGCGTGAAAAGACCGCTATTTTCATCATATTTTTTTATAGTCAGATAACCGGTCTGGTAGAACAAGGCTATCGGGTTTAAGGTACTGATGTCTAATCCTGACAAGGACTCTTCAGAACACCTCACATTAAAGAAACTGTGCAGATCAATATCCAGGCTCTTCAGGATTTCCAGCAGAATTGTCGGTTTCCCGCCCGATTCTATCCAATAGTTCTTAAATTTGAAGTCAGCCATTGAGCTTAAAAGAGAAAATGGATTGTAAACGTCTATATTTTGTGCTGAGAAATGATAACCATCGTATGATACTTTCAGATTGTTTTTAATCTCCTCAACACTTATCCCTTTCTCTTCTGAAAATGCTTCAAGCCCCTGCGAAAACCGGCTATCAATCTCTTTTTCCGTAATTCCGCAAATTACACTAAACCGCTCATTCGTAGAGATGTCGCGTATATTGTTGAGTCCTGAGAAAATAGAGATTTTTCCGAAACGTGACACACCGGTCAGAAATATGAGGTGGATATGTTCGGCACTACTTTTGAAATTAGAATAAAATCCTGCCAGCTCGTTTTTATATTCCTCATACCGGTCTTTATTCCCAAGTGAATTCACGAGTGGCTTGTCGTATTCGTCTACAAGCACCACCACTCTTTTGCCGGTAGTTTCGTGGGCGGCTCGGATTATGTTTGAAAGGCGAATGGCAAGATTTGACACCTCCGGTGTTATTCCATACTGTTTTTCCCAGCGCAGCACATGATTTTCGAGATTGTCTTTGAGCCCATCTCTTCCGGAATAGTTTCCGACATTTAGGTCAATATGTAGCACCGGACAGGGAGTCCAGTCCCAGTCAAAAGACTCTGCCTCAAGACCCTTGAACAAGTCTTTACGCCCTTCAAAGAAATACCGGAGGGTGGAAAGGAACAGGCTTTTGCCAAACCGGCGCGGACGTCCGAGAAAATAATATCCGCCTTTCAGGAAATGACGTATATAGCCCGTTTTATCCACATAAAACCAGCCACCGGTGATTATTTTCTCAAAATTTTGTTCCCCTATCGGGTAATAAACCTCTTCCATAACTATAACGACTTGTTCATCATCTCCAAAATTACAACAAAAAATATGAAAATGCAAGAATCATACCCTCCCCACCGCATTGCATTTTCAAATTGCCATAAATATTTTGCGCCACCACCATTATGTTGTAAAGAATTTATACGTTTCAAATTTTACGGAGAGACGGATTTTCGTCATTTTAAATTTTACGGAGAGACGGATTTTTGCCGTTTTAAATTTTACGGCATAAAAATAATTTATTAATTTTACGGCAATTATATTTGATTGACCATATTGACAGACGGGGCATCATAATCTATATCCGGAAATAAAAATGCATCAATTGCAGGTGTCGGGCCATATGACCTCAATCAGTTGTAGGCGTGCATGGAATTGAGATAGTTCACACCAAAATAAGTCATCGCCACCGACAATATGGCGGAAATCATATAGATGTGAAAGCCCCTGCAATTATGTCCGGCGTTTCGGAATTTAAAAAATACTCCCTTGTGGAGCGGAAGAGCATACACAAGAAGAGTGACCAACGCCCATGTCTCTTTAGGATCCCACGACCAATATTCTCCCCACGACACATTAGCCCATACGGCACCCGTAAAAATACCGGTTCCCAACAGCCATACCGCCGGATAAAGCATGCACATATTCAGCTTCATTAACCGCTCTCCGTTTCCGGGGCGAATGACGGCCGCCATAGACACGGCAAACGTAAGACACAGAAGGGCATAAGCAGTCATAACCAGCGAGACATGAAGCGACAGCCATGGCGAATGAAGGACTGGCATAAGAGGAGTGACCACCGGATTCACCTCCACCAGATGAGCCACGAGCGCCAATGCCCCGGCAAACAGACAAGACAGAGGAAAAAGCAGTTTGTTTGACCAGAACATCAATAAAGTCAACACCTCCATAACCAGCACCACAAACTGAAGGGTCTCATATGTGTTGGCAAGAGGGAGCCTTTCACATAGCATCCATTGCAGGCAGAAAGAACATAACGAAACAATCACCGCCGAACTTAAAATAACAACAGCCGCCAACTTGCCATAACGCCATCCTAAAAGAGCCGCCACTCTTATGAAAAAGGCACAGAACAGCAGAATAAAAATAAGCGTTGAAAAAGGGATTGCATTATAAATAATCTCAAGACTTGATTTCCATGCAGGCAATGAACCTTCTTCCGCCGACACTATCAGGTCGCCGGAATAAAGAGAAAGCACAATCCCCACTTTCTCATCCAGCTCCTCTATGGCCCGATGTTTCCTGTCACCGCAGGCTTCATATAGCCCGCTTACACGATAATTTCCGGATGCGTCAAACAAATCGGAAAGGCTTGCATATTTACCTTTTATGCCAAGTTTTTTGCAAAGTTCCTTATCCTTCACCTTCAGCAGCGGTTCGTTTTTCCATCTGTCGGGAAAAAGTCGTAATGACAGAAGAGTCTGTTCGGGGGTAAGCCCGCGATATGAAGGCTTACCGTAAAGTTTCGTCACCACATCGCGTGCAAGTGTATTGAATGTCACAATTCTGCCGTTGTAGACCACAGGATTCCGTTTAAGGCTGTCTGCTGTGGCAATAGGCACGCCGGCGATAGTAGAAGCCGTCCCGTCACCGCATCCGCATATCAGAATCATGGCAATCCCCAGAGAACGCAACATTGTTCTGAAACGGCCTCGCGACGACAGCATCACTAAAAGGCCACCCAATGCAAAGAGGATATATCCGGCATATGACAAAGTTATGCCGTAAGGGTCATAATTCACTGACAACACAGTCGCCCCCTCATTATCATAAGAAGACTGGCAAAAACGATAACCTTTCAAGTAAAGGATGTTATTCATCGACACCATGCGCTTCTCTCCCTCCACAACAAGATGAGACACATAATCGCGAGGCATATAGCCCCCCGGATAATAAACAATCTCAAAATTCTCCAATGATATAGGGGAGGGGAGCGGCCGTTCTTCTCCTTTATCGGACATATAGACTGACGCCTCTTGATTTGTAATAATCCTTACATATCCTTTCTCTGATGTCAGCCAAGTCAGCATGCCGCCACCCAACATAGCGAAAAAAGAGAGATGAAGAAGAAAACTTCCCATATGTCTCCACATCTTTGAAATCCACATTGAGGCCGCCAACACTGAGACAAAAAGAATCCACAGAACAATAAACCACACAGAGCCGTAAACTGCCGGAGAAAGGAATGTCGCGACCGCCAATGATATGACGGCCGCGGCATATATTAAAAGAGTAGCTGACTTGAAAATTTTCACGTTCAAAAGGAGGGACAAGAAGTTTTTATTGGTTTCATGGCCATGCATTCCATTTCTATGAGCCATCCGGGACGACAGACCGGAGCCAGAAGAATCACATAGGGAATATCAGGGAAACGCTCTGCGAACATTTCTTTCACTACACAATAGTCGGCAGGGTCACGAAGATACACAAGCATATGGCCAACATCTTTCCACTCACATTCAGCCGCTTTCAACAAAGCCTCCACGTTAGTCCACATTCTGAGCGTCTGCCTGCGTATGTCGCCCTCCCATACCACCTCGCCTTTATTATCTATGCTGGCTGTGCCGGAAATGAACAGATGGCGCCTGTCGGAATAGTCAACACTTGTGGCGCGTTCAAACGCCACGCCATATTCATGGGTAGGGTTAAGATAGTCAGGGGCATTTACCTGCCGCATCTGCCCGGGTTCAAGGCCCAACACAGAATACGAGTCCATCTGCACAGCGACAGTGCTGTCTGCATTTCGCCCGCCGATCCCTGTGCTTGCTATAAACCTTGTGTGAGGAGCCAGCCCCTTTTCACGGAATGACCGGTTGCGCCCGGCCACAACCCCGGCATAGTTCACGTCTACATTCTGCACAAAAAACCATGTGCGCACGCAATTATCCAGAAGGGTTCCTCCATGCCTATGCAATATAGAGTCGGTCGATGAAAGCATTTCATAAGTTGCAGCCTCAGAATCAAGCCCCGGACGACAACGGCTCCCTTCAAACAAGTGTGTGCATCCTCCGCAACTCACTACAAACGCGCCATCAACCAATTGCTTCACCTCGGCCCCTTCAATCATCCACACCCATAAGGCCAATTTGGTGAGTGACAGGGGTGCCTGTTCCACAACTGAAGTAGCGCATGCTCCATCATGCGGCAAATGTGCCGACTGATTGGCGGAATCACTTACAAACCATCTACGAAACACAGGTTTCATCACCCCTCCGGCATCTCTGACAAGAGAGGCATAATCATCCATAACTTCCTCAAGCTGCCTGTGAAACGAAAGAGTGGGATCTGACACCGTTATTATTGCATGAACCTCACGGCGCATATCGGCCGTGACAAATCTCTTTATCTTAATCATTTGCTCCGCAATTTATCCAGTTTTCTATGAAGTCAGCCTGCTCAGGTGTGAGAAGATTCGCATGGTTATATGCCCATCCGGCAGAAATGTCTGTTGCCACAGCCTGCCACAAGGTAGAGGCGGCGGCATTCCCCGGAACGACTCTGCATCCACCCTCAACAACCGTAGACTCTTCTTCAACAAGCATACTGTAAGCCTCTTCCGGCATAAGGCTCAAACCGGCGGCAGAATACCCCGTGGCGCCGTGGCATTGCGAGCAGGTCGTAGAGAATATCTTGCTCTCGACAGTAGGAAACTTTCCTACGTTAATTTTACCGGCATTCATGATTATTTGATTTGAGGCGATGCCGGCCACATCCTCAGACAAGAATGTGAATACCCTCTCTCTCAAACGGTTTATCACACACAACTCCACTGTAGACACATCATTGGGTATGTTGGCTATGGAAATCTCTTGAACACCGTCTGCCACGGGTTTCGACACCGCCGCGAAAGAATCACCCTCTTTGAATGCCGCAACCGCCACAGAATATTTTGAGTCATCCTGATAATCGTCGCAACCTGCTATGTCGCCTTCGATTATGGCAGAGAAGCCGGATTCCAAAATCTGGCCGCCTGCCTCATCATAAATCCGACCGTCGTCACAACCGGCCATATACAAAGCGATTACTGCCGGAATGAATTTAACAATCCTTCTCATAGCCTAAAAAGTGTATTGAATCTGGACTGTCGCGTTATGCGTGGCCAGGCCAAGGTCATCGTTATCACGGTCGAGCTGAGTCTTATGGCCGGTGCGCCCGATATAGCGGTACATTGCCTGCAGCTTCAGGTTCACTCCTTTGAAATAATAGTTCACCCCCACAGCCGGCATATTCAGCAAGCCACCTTTATCAAGCCCGTTACGGTCGAAGAAATCATAACGGAACGCCGGCTGCAAATGGTCTGTCACAAAATAGCCGGCCTGCACATAACCACCCATATAGTCGAAACTTTCATCTATTTTCTGACGCTTCGTAAACCCCACGTGCATATAATATGCCTCGGCTGCTACATAAAGACGATTGTGCATCCATGCCATTTCCAAGCCTGCGCGGAAGTCATTGGTGCTTTCGTTCTCGCTCTCCACATTAAGAGAAGCCGACGCGCCGACAAGAAGCCTGTTGAGGTTTAACTGATTGGGATTACCCTGGGTTGCGGGCATAACCCCGAAAGGCTGGAATGTAACCCTTCCGGCATAAAGCAAAGAGGGGATGTGCCAGTCATCGCTGAATGTCTTTGTTGCCGTGTTGACAGAAGAGCCGGTGCCATTGAATATTCCCACCTCATATCCCCACTTGTTTTTAAACATTCCGTGAATCTCAACGCCGAGGTCAAATCCGGTCATCATAGAGGGCGTGACGGCATTAAGCGAATGGGGCATAATGACAGGAGCTGTGAGCGACACAGGGAGAGTAGGGAAGAGGGTTTCTCCAAGCGTTGTGAGCGTGGCATGGGTGAATGGTGTCTTGAATTTTCCCACACGCACATGAAAGCCGTCTGACATTTTCATGTCCGCCCATGCCTGCTGGAGCAACCCTCCTCCCGAAGCGGCGGCGTTGATTGAGAGATTATAGGTTATGAAACCAAAGGCCCGGCCGGTGAAACCCAACACTGCGTAAGGAATCGAGAACCCGGTGTTGTGCACATTATCCTGATTATACGCAGGGTCAAGGCCTTCGCTGTCATAATAATTAAAATCTATGGCAGTCTGCACCATAAGGTAAGGCTTGAACTCAAACTTCTTATTCGCGCTTTCCCACACGAATCCCTTGCGGCCGGCAAAAGACACCACGCCGTTTTCTGTGTCGGCGTCATACTGCGCAAATAGCGGCAGGGAGAATAGAGAGAGGAGCAATGTTGCAAAAATCTTTTTCATGAATTATCAAATTCCAACTAATAACCAACAAAATGATCGCTCTCAAAGCGACTCAAGAAAACGCACCAGCGCATCGCGCTCGGTCTTGCTCATGTCGCGGAAAAGATTTTTCGACACTTCCCCTTCGCCGCCGTGCCACATTATTGCCTCCACAAAATTACGGGCCCGCCCGTCGTGAAGAAAATATGTGTGGCCGTTCACCTTTTCCTGCAATCCGATTCCCCAAAGCGGGGTGGTGCGCCATTCATTACCCATAGCAAGACCCGACACATAATTGTCATTCAGCCCGACGCCCATAATTTCAGAGCCCATGTCATGAAGGAGGAAATCGCTATAAGGGTGTATCGTCTGGCTTCCAAGCCAGGGAAGACGGGTGCCGTTTAAGAGCGTGGAGCCACCGGGGCGTGTGTGGAGAGTGGTCACATGGCATAGATGACATTTTGCTTCATAAAATTTCTGCTCACCCATCTGAACCACAGGGTCGCCGACATCACGTCTTGCCGGAACTCCGAGACTCTGCATATATAGATCCACATTCTCCATATCTTCGGTAGAGACATCGAGTTTGTCGTACAGAAGCCCCATCATCGAGCCCTGCGACATCTGCAGCTGTCCCTCGCATATCTCCTCGGGATAACGGCTGTTGGTCACTCCCATGTCGCTTGAAAAACCAAGTTCCACAGTGAGGTCTGCATGCTGTGCCTTGTTGCCCGACACGCCAAGCGAGCGCACTCCTCTTTCGGAGATATAGTTGCATCTGCCCGATATTCCGTATTCCGGATAGTTACTCTTTCGGGCCAAAGCCTCAATCTCATAAGGGTCGAGCGACATTATCTGGCCCATGCCCACATGACGGAGCGGAATGCGCACCGTGCAGAAAAGGTCGTCGGGAGAAATCTCGCCTTTATACCAATCGGTTATTGTGTAGGTTGGCTTTGCAAGTTCATATCTCTCGCCATCGGGGAAAGAGAATGTCTGAAACTCCCAGTCAACATGGAGCTTCCCTTCCGGCTCCACGCCATAGATTGCCTGGTCATGAATCACACGCCCGTAATCCTGGAAAAAAGCCCCGTTCTTGCGGGTGACATAAACCAGCATCGACGAAAATCCATAATGGCCTGAACCTTGGTCGGCCCATCCGGCTGGCTTTGTGCGCCCGGCGTTGCTATGGCAGCTGCCGCAGGAATAGCCGGCATATACGGGGCCGAGTCCTCCGCCATAACCATTGGAACTTGTGCGCATATCGTCATAGAGCTTGTCGCCACGGTTAAAGCGTGTGGAATATTGGCCGGAAACCCAGTCAGCCGGACTGTCGTAGGCTTTCGATGAGTTAACGAAAATGGATGAGGTTCCGGCCGACAATTCATAGCCGGCCGGAACTTCCACGTCAAGCACATCGAGGCCATCCTCTCCGCAAGAGGAAAAGATAGCCGCGACTAACATTATCATTAAATGAGAACGTTTCAAAACCACTGATTGCTGATTATATGCAGTTTAACATCAATTGACTTTACGTGGCTTCCCGTCTTTGAACAGAAGGAATTCAAGAGTGTGGAATCCACGGATATTCTGCGCGGCCTCCACCTTTTGGTCGTCATCGCCTTCGCCCCAGTCGAGATCGTCAAAATTGCCTGACTTCAGATGGTTCACAATTGCATCCTGGTCGAGAGGCCAGCTGTCCATATTCGGGTCAAGCCCCATGGCATCTACAGGCCCGAAAAGAAACGCCTCGCTCTTTTCCCAAGGCTCGCGAGAACTCAGCCATGCATCGCAGGCATTACTGAAAGCACGGTCGGAGGGCGCGGCAGCCAGCTCTTTCACTGCATTCAGAAGAGCGTCATTGCGCTCCATAAGACTTTTGTAGGTGGGAAGCACAACATTGTCTACATAATTTGCCACAATGTCGCTGAGTGTGGCGTCATAAGAAGAGCCAAGCCCATGGAAAAACGGCTTGAGCTCGTTGTTGATGAGATGGTCAAGTTCGGTGCAAGCATTCATTGCCGCCACAGCCTCCATAGAGCCGATATTATTTCGAAACGGCTGGGGGATAGCAAGTATAGCATTATAGGCTGCATCAACGGCTGCTTTCATTCTCGCGTCAAGACCCGGGTCAAGGCTCTCCACAAGAGCTGACATTGAGGCATCGGCAATCTCCGTCGTGAGCGAACCGAAATAGGAATTACGCACAGAGAGTATGTTGTTGGAATAGTCATCGCGGGAGTGCCAGCTATACCACGACTCCACCGCATATAGCGCCTCCTCAAGTTTGTTGCTCTTATAGAGGTCATAGGGGTCGCCGATTTTGGCTTCTCCAACTTCGTTGGCTATTTCGGCACACCCGTCAAGAATCTCCTCTATGCAGCCGATTGGGCTCGTGTAGGGAGATGCGTGGTTTTTGAACGTATTCTTGAATGCCTCCCCTCCGTTATAGCTACTTTCCCACGCATTATAAAGGTTTTTGGAGTCATTGGCGAGGAGTTGCCCCACACGCACTGAATAGTTGTGCCATCCTGCCGCATTAGCTGCAGAATAATCAATGTTTTTTGAGTCAGACTCAACCGGGAGCGGGGTATCGTTTTCACTGCAAGAGACAAGGCCGGCAGAGGCCACAAGAAGCAACCCGCAAATACGGGAGAAATCTTTAGCAAAAGACGTAACTGTTGTCATAATGTTATTATATTAAAAAGTTATACAGACACTTTCATTTGCGCGGCCTCGTCTCCGGCAGATTCATATAATCAATGCTTAAAGAACCAGCCTATATAGGCCACACTTATCGAAAATTCGTTCTCGCTATTGTAAATGCCTTTTCCAAACACCTTGGATGTGCCTATCTGCCTCATTGAATAGTCGGCTTTGACAATAAGGTTGGGCAGCGCGAACCAGTCGAGGCCGACAACCCATTTGCTCACCTCCAGGCGTTTGTCGGCCACATAAGGCTTCTCCACAACTTTCTGGGGATTGCAATACTCATATCGTCCGAACGGCATGAACTTGGGACATCCGGCTATATTGAACACATTGCCGAAGTTAAAGCCGAACTCTGCGCCATAGCTGAGCACATTCTTGGCCACAGGGGTGAGACGCGAATATGGCGATGCGCCGGGAAGACGACCGTTGCGGCCATTGACTGCGCTGCTGTTGCCTACATGCCCGTAGGTGAGATCGGCGCGCGCTGTGAGATAACGGTTGGAATATTCGGCATCCCAGGAGAAAATCTCTACCGGAATTTTACCATAGGAACTATAGGTCTGCGATTTGTCGGAATTTGCGCCGGTGTTCGGGCAATAGTAGAACGACACGCCGGTTCGCAGTCCGGGCACGCCGCGCCAGTCGAGTCTTGCCGCATATCCAGGGCATGTGAAGTTATCGGTCTCGAAAAAGCCCTGCTTGCCGGATGCAATCCACGTGTCGCGGTCAAAACCGTTGGCATTAAGCCCGGCCACAATCATGGCTTGATAGTCGAACACCCCATACCCTCTGCCGAATGTGCCGAACACGGAGAGACCCGTCTCATGCCATGTGGAGGGCATTAACATTGTCTGGTTTTCAGGGCATACGGTGCCGAAGAAAAACAGAGGCTCATGGAAAGCATTGGCGGAGCCAACCGGCAAGACCTGATGACCTATGCGAACATTGAATTCCGGGATAATCAGGCGCGTGATATGGAGCTGCTCCAGCGCAACTTCTCCACCTTTTTCCACATCTGTCTCATACTCGCCGTTCTCATTCCCTTCCAGTTCTACGGCCACACCGGTTCCTCCTGCTTCAATTTCAATCTCTGCGCTGAGAATCCATTTAGGAGTGAACTTATAATCGAAACCTACCGAAAATTCCGGAATCGCGATAGTGGCGCGATGCTCCTTTGTGGAGCCCTCCTTTTGAAATCGGTTTATGCCATAATCCTTGAAAGAGGCAACTATATTGCCATAGCTTCCGAATCGGAACTTACTGTATCCTGCCGTGTCGGCAAGTTCCTGGCCGGAAGCGGAGAACGCTGCTGAAGCGAACATGATGGAAGAGAGGAGTGTAGTAGTCTTGATGTGCTTGAAAATCATTATATGATATGTTTTGTGTTTGACACTGCAAAATTACAACCGCCCATCCACTCCCAAAATACACACAAATCGGTAAAAACACCCACTCCCATACCTATTCCCCGCGATTACCACCTCAGCAAAACAAAAAAGATGGCCAAATCTAAAAATAGAATCCGGCCATCTTTTTTTGATTTACAGTCACATTCAGAAGAACCATCCGGTGTGAATGCTTCCTTTGCCATCAACATGCAACGTCAACATATTGTTGATATAAATGCTACATATATATCAACATCTAATAATTGCTATTTTCGGAAAACTTTTTACGATTGTCCGTCATCGGATATAAAAGGTTCTTTATATTTTATGTCAAATTCTTTTGTAATTAACGTTTATCACTTAATCACAAATAGTTAAACTCTTATAAAACCATATTTTGCATTCAAAATTGAAAATCTCTTTAGATATCTTCAAATAATGAAGGCTGAATTACACATGTCTTTTCCCTCTTAAAAACGGGGTTAACATCTGTTATATAATCATTTTCATCGAACACTCCTGTGGCAACAACACTATGTGCCAACTGTGAAATCAGAGTTACAGCAACTGAATTCCCTATCAGTTTCATCCATCTCGGCCTTGATTCCGGAAGAATAAAATCTTTCGGAAATCCTTGTATCATACATGCCTCTTGTTTTGAGATGCGACGATATTTCCCGGCCCGATATACATTTGTCAAGAAATTATGTTTATACTCTTCATCAGAAGATCCTGTCACCGGCACATCTGAAATAAAGTCATTTGTGTCACTTGCCACAAGCGTGGGATATAGTTTTGAAGATGGAAGAAAAATTCGATTAATGCCATTGATTCCCGTACTGATTTTCGTATTCTTAAAGTCATACCTGACCTCAAGGCATTTTACAACTCCTGAATCTTCTAACTTATTTAGAAGATCTGCCACACTTATTTTCCTGATTTTAAATTCTCTATTGGATTTTAATATATCAATATTAATACTCCCGGGATAATATCTTTTTAATATATCAATCCCATCCAAATCAACCTCCGAAATTGCTTCATCAATCTGATATAAATATTTTTCAGCCTTTAATATTCCTTTTTCTATCAAACCGTCTATATCTTCTTGTTTAATAGATGAATCCAATTCTTTAAAATGTATTAGCGACAATGGATTGCCGTCTAAAGGGCCATACAGTCTCTTGCGTCTGTTTTTCAAAAGAAGATTGCATATTTTTTTCTCTTGTTCAGAGGTGTCAATCAAATCCCAGGAATGGATTGTGGTAGCTCCTCCTCTAAGGTCATTAAACAGAAAATAATCGTTTTTACCTTCAGAGTTGGACGATATGCTTTGACCCTGCCTATGCATTCGTAAACCCTCAATATTGTGCACATATGACTTCCCCAAAATAACATCACTTAACGTTGTCCTACCACTGCATTTTAATGGAAGAGTGAAGCGTCTGAAATACTTTTCTTCTTTGAATCCTATTATATATATGCGCACTCTATTCTGTGGGACACCAAAATCATATGAATTTAGAATATAATAATCAGCACTGTATCCGGCAAGCCTTATTTGCCCCATTATATGATTAAGAGCCTCCTTGTTTCTTGGATCAGCAAGTCCTTTGACATTCTCAAAAATAAATGCCTTGGGTTGAGATTTATTTAGAAGATATAATGCATCATTCCACAACTGCCCGCGAGAGTCGTCGAATCCTAAATTTTTTCCTGCGATTGACCAACTTTGACAAGGTACTCCTCCCGTCAAAAAATCATGCGAAGGAAGATTTTTTAATTTAGTTATATCTCCATAATTATATGCTTCGCTTTCATTATAATTTACACAATAACTTGAGATTGCATCAGGAGCAATTTCGCTGAACCCGATACAATGCCCTCCATTTTGCTCCAAAGCAAGCCTAAAACCGCCTATTCCTGCAAAAAGGTCGATAAACGTAAATTTACAATCTTTCATTTCAAATTTACTTTTATTGCTTCCTCAATTGGTTCAATATGAAGATAATCACGATATATTATTTCTTTATATTGTGCTCCCAACACGTTTATTTCTTTAATGAATTTCTGATATGTACCATCTCCCCCTAAAAAATTCCATAATTCATCTCCAATTAAAATACTTTCATCTTTTGAAAAATCAAACCACTTTTTCGGATAACTCCATCCGTATTTATTTCTCTCTCCGTAAGGATTATAGACTAATGCAAAATAAGCCTGTTCTACAGGATGCTCCTCCATTGCCATCAATTTTAACATTTTCTCCTTGCTGACTTTAGTTTGATCACTATTTGGCAAAGGAGCCTTTAGTTCAAATGCGTATTTTTTTGATGTGCTTATATCTTCTGCCAGTAAATCACAAACCACGGTTACAGGTATAGGATTGCCATCTCCTTCTAAAACGTATGCCAAATCTTCTTTCCAATCCGGTTTTCTTTTTTCTTTGTTTTTCGTTGCATGATCTTCCGCATTCAAAACTTCTTGAATACGTCTGAGTCTGCCCTCAAGAATATTACCCTCAATTGAAGCCTGAAGCACACTTCTGCCAAGATGTGCTTCTGCGACAACATTTGCTAACCTTTCCCACGCCGAGCCAAAGGGAGTCACAAATCTTCTCTCAAAATGTGACCCCTTGAATATTTCATCAGGAACCAACGCTGCATATAATGGTTTCTTCGCATGATGCTTTTCCGGCAAAAAGGGGTCTGTTACAAGAACTTTCTTTATTACTGAATCCATCAATTCAGTAATCACCTTTCTTATCCCTTCTGAAACAATATCTTTTTCGTTACTCATAATCTTACTTTTTAGCATACCTCTCGTCATAAAAGCACTTAATCATAGAGAAGATTATAAATTGGTTTGGTCAAAGTTAACCAAATACTTTCTATTACACAAGTTAATTTTTTTAATATGTAAATCCGGATTTCAATAATATGCACAATTTAGCACAATCTCAATTTGCGGTGTAATTGACACTTAACACTTGTCTTGTAAAAAAAAGATGGCCGAATCAAAAAATAGAATCCGTCCATCTTTTTATGATTTACAGTCACATTCAGAAGAACACGCGAGTTTGGGATAAGAAGTGCTTTAAGATTAAAACTAGTGTATAGTATCAATGATATTAAATATTAACAGTCTTTAACATTTATGGTATTGCCCATGTCACATAATTTTAGTAATTTTATGGTTGGAAATCAACTATATAACTATCTATATGGCAAGACCAC
>Ga0209064_1003309_pt1 | contig 14537 bp, 13 predicted proteins | sample Inofromicrocosms_FD_187498 | JGI IMG/M metagenome (GOLD analysis project Ga0209064, IMG submission 187498) | Mouse cecum microbial communities from Vienna, Austria - Inoculum for glucosamine and mucus D2O microcosms (SPAdes) (version 2) | ecosystem: Host-associated > Mammals > Digestive system >... | reverse complement strand
GATAGCGGGAAAGGTTGTAGCCTGCGATTACCCCGTTCACATTGATGAGGCAGAGCAGCACAAACATGACCGCCCCCGTCACCGCAACCCCACGGACAATGGAAAAGGATGTAAACTGCAAAACAATCACCATCAAAAAGCATACGGTCAAAAAGGCCATAAACCAGCAGGGCAGGAAGCGGCGTACCGACAATCCGTAGGCGCTGACATAAAGGGCCATCTTGCTGAACGCCGTTGTCAAAAGTAGGATGGTCAGCAGGGAAAGGGCAATGTTGAACCCCTTGAGCGCCGCCGCCTCCCGGCAGGGTTTCCGGGAAAAGACGTTGGCCGCCAGCAGGACCGCGCCGTTAAAGGCCGCGACCCGGCAGAGCTCAAAGAATCCCTTTCTGGCGTACTCGGCGTAGCTGGAGTACCCCTCCGGGCAGGCTCCCCGGAAAGCCGAAAACAGGTATCCAGCCTGCACCCCGATAAACAGCAGATAGACAAAGCAGACAATCCCCAGGGCGGTGTAAAGGGTGGCCATGGGCAGCAGGTGAAGGGAGCCCACACTTTTCTCATAATCCCTGGGGGATTTTTCGGGATACCTTTTGTGGAAGCATCCCGCCGCCAGCCCGTAAAGATAGCAGGAGGTGGGCACCGCGAAAATCCCGTACAGTAAAAAGGTGGCCAGATAATGGAGAATGTTGTCAAAAAAGCGCTCAATCAGGTTCTGAAAGCCCACGTCCGCGCTCATCAGCTGGGGCAGGACAATGCCCAGAATGGGTATGGAAATCAGCACTCCCAACAGTATCCCCAGCAGGGTGCGTCCCTGACGGATTTTGGCGGCGTTCTGCCCGATGGCGGAGGCCCCGCACCCAAAATTCCCAAAGGGAAGGGTGAAAAAGCCCCGGACCATATCAAGGGGCATCCAGTTGTCCGTCTTCCCGGAAAACAGCGCCCCGGACAGGGACATGGGCCAGTACACCGCCATCCCCAGCAGGAACAGTATCTGGACCACCCAGTATCCGCCGTCGCTGACGCTGAGGGGGCCCCACAGGCTGCACCCCAGGGCGCAGCCCAGCATCATGGCAAACCAGAACCAGCTCTCCCGGCGTATGGCGATTTTCTTCCCCTTGGCATAGCAAAGGACGGTTCCCCCATAGAGCAGGGTAAACACGCCCACGCGCAGGCCGCTCCCCCTCCAAAGCACCTCCCAGCGGAGCAGCAGATAACTGACCACAAAGAAGACCAGCGCGAAAATCCCGTCCCATTTGTCTGCCTGAAAGGACTTTTTAGGCGGCTTTGCGGCAGGAATCCGCGTTTCTGTCTCCCCCTTTTCCCATGCAGCGGCGGAATAGGGGGAGATGGGCCGCTGGGGAGGCGGCGCTTGTTCCGCGTTTTGGGGCGGGGGATTCTCCGCGGGCGGCTGCCAACCCTTGGCAGGCTTGGGCTGTTCCTGTTCCGGCTTCCACCCGGCGGATGTTCCCCGGACCGGGTTCCCTGTCTGGCCGATATTCTTTTGTTCATCCATGTAAGCTTCCTCCCTCTTGTGCAAAGCTAAGCTTCTCCTCGTCCTCCCCGCATTGGTACCACAGCAGGTCCGAGGGCTGGCAGTCCAGCTCCCGGCAGATGGCCTCCAGGGTGGAAAAGCGGATTGCCTTGGCCTTATTGTTTTTCAGAATGGAAAGGTTTGCCGGGGTGATTCCGATGCGCTGGGCCAGCTCCCCGCTGGACATCTTCCGCTTCGCCATCATTACGTCGAGGTTTACGATAATCGGCAATTCTCTCCCCCTCCCCCTAGATTGTGTAATCCACTTCGTGCTGGAGCTCCACCGCCTGGGCGAAGACGTTCTTCACCACCCTGACAATCAAGCCCACAAAGGCGGCGGCGAAGGCGATCAGGACAAACAGGAGATAATAGAGGGCCGACGCCAGGCAAATCCCGCTCCCCAAAAGGGCATACCATGAAATCCGCCGCAGGCCCTTCACGTTCTCCGCCGTAAACACCGCCCCGCCGCTGATCCGCTGCAGCAGCCGGTACAGCTCATACAGCAGCAGGAGGGCGGGGACGCAGCTGGTATAGAGGGTGAGGTAAAACAGGGGTTCCTTTCCGGCCAGGTACACCTGGCTGTAATCCACCAGCCACGCCACCAGCCACGGGGCAGCGGCCGCCGCCGCCAAAATCAGCAGCATAAACAGCAGCACCCCTATTTTTGACAGGGCGATGGACTTTTTTTCATTCCAATGACTCATAATAACTGCCTCCTTCCCTCATGTAACCTATTATAGCGCCTGTTTTATCGAAGCGCAATACTTTTTTATCGTTTTTCAATAAAAATTAATATTTTACCCTTTGGAATATTCTTGACAGATATTCCATACAGCAAAAAACGGAGTGACTTTCGTTACGATTGTCACTCCGCTTTGGGCTATTGGGGCAGCGCATAAGCCCTATACAAGGGGATTTATCTCCTCTGTCGACTCAATAACTACCATGTCGGTTAGGCCGTGTTCCTTTAAAAAGGCTTCCAACGCCGGTACCGCCTTTGGCTCCACCTCGCAGACCAGAAGATTTTTCCCCGGCATCGGGCCGATCATATTAAACATAAATTTACCATAAATTTCTTCTTGATGTGCAAGCAAAAATTCCTGCGCATCATCCAACTGTTGCATAGAATACGTTTCCGGAATCAACTGATACTGGCATGGAGCATTTTCGCGTTCATAGGCTTCAATGACCTTTGCCACGTTTTCTTGGTTGACAGCTCCAATCTCAAGCTGATTCTCCGGTTCATCACCGAGCTGAATATATGCATAATCATTTTTTGAAAGATGAGCTGATAAATAATCCCAAAATTTCCACATGTTCGGCTGATTGGGGTCATATGTCTCCGGCTCCTGTGACACCTTCCCCGATGTATCGGGGTTGGTATTGGGGTCGTAAACAGGAAGCGGAGCGGAAGACGCATCCGAGCCGGTGTCGCTGACAGCCTCAGACGACGGGGCGCTGGAGACGGGGGCCTCCGGTTGGGAGGATATGCCGGACGAGGCTGCACTGGAGGAGGACCCGCTGCTTGCCGCACTGCTCTGAACCGACGAAGAGGAGCTGATCGAGGACGAAACGGAGCTTAAAGAGGATGAGCTGGATTGTATGCTTTGGGTAGACGAAACAGAGGACCGGAAAGAGCTGAGAGAGGAAAAGGACAAATCTTCCGGCCTGCTGGAAGCTTCGGGGGTGCGCTGGCAGGCGCAAAGGAATAACATAAGCATAACGGCTCTTAAATTTTTTTTCGTGTTCATAACACCTCGTACCTCCTGGTTGGAAATAATACCAATGAAACGGCCATGTAATTACTAAATTACATGGCCGCTCTTTTTAGGTACAGGGGACGATATCAAACTTTTCTTCTAGTGCTCTTATTTCCATTCCCCAACCACCTGTAGCGGTTTCCACGGTGGAACCCCTTCTGGCTACACAATATCCAATAATTGCTTTTTTAGATGAATCCTTAAAATAATCGCAAATAATTGGAGCTCCACTGTCACCATTGTCTGGAACCATTGAATAATAAATCAGATTTTTTCTTTCATACTTTGTACCATCTGAACCAGTTGTGGTTATGCTATTATTAATAGATAATACCGTTCCTTCTTTTCTTGTTCCTGAGGCCGCACCATACAAGAAAGCACTTTTATTTTTTGAGTTACTTGCCCACTGCCTATTAGTCACAGTAAGTGTGTTTCCGTTATTATCTGTCACCTTACCATGAGGATTATTGGCTGCTGAGACTGGGATAAAAGCGACATCGTCAGCATCATTTCGAGATAAACTACATGTTCCTAGTAAAGTACCCTTTGAATTCAGGTATCTTACTCTATCTCCCTTACTGACAGTATGCCCAACTGTCAAAATTCCAACTGTCCACCCATCAGAGCCTTTACTAAAATCTTTTACAGCTGAAATGGTCAATGTACACATCTTATTATTTGCTTGTGTACTGTCAGAATTATAAAGCCATTTTCCACCATAAACACCTGCGGCTCTTGGAGAAATATCTGATTCTGCATCAGATTCCAGCATAACGTTTTCGGCTGCATCAAAAAATGTTATGTTATCTATCGGACAGATTGCACGAATTTTCTCTTTTGTAGTCTCGGAATTGTCTTCTAAAAATACCGATAGAGCATTATTGACAGTGTCAAAACCTAAACCATTAATTTTCAACTCGTCTGTAAGAGAGGATAATTCTCTTTTGGCATTTTCTATATCCGCCCAAGAGTATTGAACCTCTTGATAACTAACAGGCACATCATCTGATAGAAGGCTAATTCCCTAGGCAATAGTACTTTTATCAGCTACATTAATAACAAGTTGATCGTTTTCATCGTAGTAATAACCACAATACTGATCAGTGGGTAAATCATGGAGAAATGACAATTCATCATCTTCCATGATGGTTACAGTGTCATTGCTGTTGTTATCACTTTCTTCAGATTCCAATGCCATAATGGAGGTACTTGCACTAACGGAAAGGACCGCCGCAACAATGAAACACAACCCTTTCTTTTTAGACATATCATTTCACCTCATTTTCCCCACATTTATAATGCAGGGTATTATTTGTAAGTCTCCTCTACTCGTATAATGCATGACCGGTCAACCATACGAATAATAGATTTGAACCTAAATTAATGTAGTTTAAATTCATTTTTTAGGTTCACATATATTATAGCAAATTTACTACTGGATGTCAACAACAAAAATGAATAAAAAACATATTATATACGCTATATTCTAAATTAAGAAACAAAAAAAGTTGTTTATTCAAAATTGCTTTACAAATTGGATTAATGTTCTGGAAACAACTACAGCCAAGTACTACTTTGGCCTGTCCTCTCTGCGGAATGGGCAAAGAAGTAGCCCGCCTTGCGGGGCCACGTTACTAGGGTTGGTGTAGTTCGTTGCAGTGCCCTTTACGTAACCAGCCGCAGGCGGGTTTATTTGTTGTATTGACAGGGTGGAGAATTTTTCGGTCTATAGAGTTTGTCTGTATTACCTTTGATTTCGTATGGAGAATTTCGCATTTACAGGTTCAATTCAGCAGAGAGAAACTGCAAACAAAAGCTTTTTAAGAAATTTTCTGAACCCTAAACTTTTTTCGCTTATTTCAGTTTCTGGGTTTGCATTTGATTGCTTGGGCCTTTTACTTCCCTGTAATCTTCTCCAGCCCCAGCTTATCCCCAAAGGCCGGGCCCTTGGCATACGCCGTGGCAACATGGGACAAAAGCTCCTCCATCATCCGGAAACGTATTTCGGCGTATTCCGGATTGTAATATTGGTTGTACCATTCATGGGGGTCCTTCTTCAGGTCGTAAAGCTCCCCCTTTAGGGGCGTGTCCTCCAGAACCGTCCCCTCCCGGAAGAGAATCAGCTTGTAATGCGCATTTCTCCACATCCAGCAGGGCGCAGGCTGGGGGTTCTCCGGACCTCCGCCGTGGAACTCGCTGAACGCGCCCTTGCGCACCCTGTCGGACAGCAGACTCAGCCCCGGCAGTCTGGGATCGGGCACAATCCCCGCCGCGTCGCAGATGGTGGGGATCCAGTCCACCAGCTCCGCCGGGCGGCTGTCCACTATACCCTTTTTCTCCGGCGGAATCAGGCTCCCGGATAATACCATCGGTACACGGACACTTCCGTCATACATACAGTATTTGCTGAAACGATGGTCCCGCTCCCCCATCATATCCCCGTGGTCGGAGGTAAAGATAATCAGGGCATTGTCCAGCAGCCCCCGCTGGCCCATCCTCTTCACCGCCTGGCCGATAAAGTCGTCCAAGAAGGTGCAGTTGGCCCAGTAGCGGAGGGTTGTCCGCCTGCGCTGCTCCGGGGTCAGCTCCTGCCAGTGGGCTTTCAGCTCCTCGTGGCGGCGGCGCAGGGCATCGCTCACTGCGGAGACGGCGCGGACATGGGTATCCGGCTCCTCCAGCCAGGGCGGGGCCTCCAGGTCGGGGATATCCTCCAGTCGGTACTGGGCCTCATACTCCGGCGGGACGTTGAACCCGGCGTGGGGCTTGATGAAGGAGAGGTAGAGGAAAAGGGGCTGATTTTCCGGCAGGGGGCCGTTCAGGAATTCCATGCACTTTTTAAAGATAAAGCCGTCCCGATGGTGTTCCTTGGGCAGCTTGCTGGTGCAGCCCATATAGCCCAGGTAGTTCTCCTCGCCGCCGCCCCAGCCGTGGGTTTCCTGGCCGTAGGCTTTCAGTCCCTCCGCGTCCTGGCCCTCGTCGTCCATCATCACCGCTCCGTACTCATAGCAGGAGGACTTGCTGGACTGTCCCTCGGCCCGGATATCGAAGCCCCGTTTGGAGGGCTTATCGGTGAAGAAGCCGTTGTTCCAATGGGTTTTTCCGAATCCGGCGGTAAAATAGCCGTTATCCTTCATCAACTGGGGCAAGGGAACTGACGGCAGACGGTTCTCGTCGAAGATGCCGCCCGCGTTGGTGCGGACGCCAATCTGGGAGGGATACATACCGAACATCATGGAATTGCGGCTTGGGACGCACATGGGGCACTGGCAGACGCCCTGGCTGAAGATGATGCCGTCGGCGGCCAGCTTATCGATGCCCGGTGTTTTGATATAGGGGTTAAAGCGGCCCATACAATCCCAGCGCTGCTGGTCGGTCATAATGAAGATGATATTTGGCTTCCGTGAAGCGGACATGGAAGCACCTCCTGTCGAAGATATTTTCTCCATTATAGCATTTACAGCCGGCAAAGGCAAACCCAAAAAGCAAAGGAACCATAAAACCGGGCAGAAGTCCCCACCAAAGTGATCAATCCAATCCCAGGTAATCCTTCCGGAACTCCTCCAAGCTGTCATACCGGCAAACTGGCAGTCCAACCTCATGATAGAGCTCCTCCAATCTCCCCATTTCCCGGTCAAACCGCCGGGCGGCCCCGTCCAGGTTCCCGGCCTCGAACTCCCGGAAAAGGTCAAACCGTTTTATGGGGTATTCACCGGCGAGCTCGTCATAGAGGTTCTGGCAGCTTGCCGCTGTCATCAGGGAAAGGTAGGCATCGCTGGTACTGGCGGCACGGTGCATCTTGTTTTTCCAGTTTGAAAAGACCTCCTCATAGGTTCCCCGGAGGGCGTCGGGGGAAATTTCCCTTTTTGGAGAAAGGGATTCCCCTGTCTTCTCCAGTAAAGCATCCATACTTTTCAGCAGTTCTCCCGCCGTCCTCCTAAGGTCGGGCAGGTTATCCGCTGTAATCAAAGCAAAATAAAGCTGCTGAAACCCCTCCGGGAGTATTTTCATAGCGCAGATTTCCCTGGGGATTCCCTGAATCCCGTGCCTGATATACTCCTTGTTCAGCATATACAGAGTATTTTCTATATAGTAGATGATCCATGCCGACCGGTACCTGCACCGGGAAAAATCATCCTCCAGGCAAAACCTTCCATACTCCGCAAGGGCGGACTGAAAATACCCCCTCGCCTTGTCCAGGGTTTCCCAGTCCAGAGGGGTGTTGAGAATCTGCAAAAGCTTTTCCCTCAATCCGTCATATTTCTGCGCCGCTTCTTCCCCGGAGCAATAGACAATATCCACATTTACCAGCTTAATCACATGGGGATCGCGGTATTCCGCCATCCTCTCCAGCCTTTTCCAGGTATGGCAATAAATATCGTGGGCGGTGTCGCCGAGGATAAAGCACTTTGCCACATTCCACCCAGCCTTGTCGTTAATCACAATTAACAGGTCCAAATCAGATTTCTCGTAAAAGTCCCCACTGCAAAAGGACCCTGTTACAGCAATCAGGTCAACCGCTCCAGGGCATTCCCTCTCCGCCTTTGCCTTGACGGCCTCTATGATTCCCTCATTGCGGCGGAGCAGAGCGGTTTTTGCCGCCTCATCCACGGTAAACGCCTCCTTTTTTCCTTCAATCTCAAAAGCCCGCTGTAAAGCCATAGACATTTACAGCGGGCATTCAATCATCTGATCAATTTTTATTTCTCTTCATCCAGACCATTCTTGTAAATCTTGCCGCCCTTCATCACGAAGGAGCAGCGGGTCATGGCCGAAATGTCCGTCATGGGGTCGCCCTCAAAGGCCGCAATGTCCGCAAGCTTGCCCTTTTCAATGGAGCCCACCTGGTCTTCCTTCCTCATCAGCTGGGATGCGGTCTTGGTCGCTGCCGTCAGCGCCTGTACCGGAGTCATCCCGTGCCTGCACATCAGCTCAAACTCATAGGCCTGCTTGCCGTGGAAGTTGTGGGGCGTGCCGGAGTCGGTGCCAAAGGCAACCGGGATTCCCTCCTCAATGCACCGTCCAAAGCCCCAGGCGGCCCGCTCATAAACCTGCTTTGCCTTGGCAATGGCCCAGTCGGCGGTTCCAATCTCCTTGCCCTTGACAATGATCCTGTCCGCGGCGATAAAGGTGGGAACCAAGGTGGTCCCGTGCTCCTTCATCAGCTGTATGCCCTCCTCGTCCATCATCATGCCGTGCTCCACCGAGGTGACGCCCGCCCGGATGGCGTCCTTGATGCCACTGGTGCCGTGGGCATGGGTGGCGGTAATCATGCCGTACATCTTGGCGGTGTCACAGATGGCCTTCATCTCCTCCAAGCTCATCTGCTGGGCGCCCACGGTGGTCCCCCGGCTCATCACGCCGCCGGTGGCCATGAACTTGATGAAATCACAGCCGTGCTTGATGTTGTACCGTACACATTTGATAAGCTCCGCGGGACCGTCTCCCACGCCGTTTGGCGTGTTGACCTCGTCGTGGATGTAGGGATTAAAGTGGTCGTCCGCGTGGCCGCCGGTGGTGGCAATGGAACGCCCAGCGGTCATCAGGCGGGGTCCCCAGTGCTCTCCCCGGTTGATGGAATCCCGCACCGCCTCGGAGACAAAGCCCTTATCCCCGCAGACCCGCAGGGAGGTAAAGCCCGCCATTAAGTCAGCCTGGGCGTTTTTCAGGGCGGTCAGCGCCCATACGCCGATGGTCTCATAGAACCTTTTCTCCCCGCTGCCCTGTCCGCTGCTGCTCAGGTGGACATGGCAGTCGATGAGGCCGGGGGTGACAAACTTCCCGCTCAGGTCAATGACCTCCCGACCATCCAGAACAGCCTCCGCCTGTGGAAGAACATCCTCTATCCGCTCCCCGTCTATCAAAATCATCCTGTCACGGAGAACCTCCCCTGTCCGGGAGTCAAACAGGCTGGAACACTTGATTGCCTTTTTATCCATTTTAGCTCCTCCTTACTCCTCAGCCCAAAACCTTACATCCGTCAATGAACACCGCTTTGGGGGAGGAGTAGAAGTCCAGCGGCTCCCCGTCCCAGATGACGATATCCGCGTCCTTGCCCGGCTCGATGCTCCCCACCCGGTCCGCGATGCCGCACAGCCGCGCCGCGTCGATGGTCATGGACTCCAGCGCCTTTTTCCGGCTCAGTCCCTTTTTCAGCATCATGGCAAGCTGAACATTGGCGTATTCCACATTCATGGCCGGGTGCCCGGTGGACACCGCGAAATCAATCCCCGCCTGCTCCAGCTTTGCGCCGATGATGGCATCCCGCTTGCGGACCTCATGGCTGCCCTTGCTGCCATAGCTGGGGCCAACCACCAGCTTGACGTTGTGGGCCTTCAGCTCTTCGGGGATGAGGTAGGCCTCACAGGCCCGGTCGATGGTGTAGTTGAGGCCGAACTCCTCCGCAATGCGGATGCCCGTCATGATGTCATAGGCCTGCTGAGCGGTAATCTTCACCAGCATTCCGTCGAATACCCGGCTCAGGGACTGGGATTTCATATCGAACTTCGGGGTTTTCCCCTCCTTGGTCAGCCGGTGGTACTCCTGGGCCTTGAGCAGGGCCTCCCGGATGAGGGCGGACTCAGCCATTCTGGTCTTGACGCTCTTGCTGCCATAGGCGGCCTTGGGGGCAGCGCCCAGCACAAAGGTAAAGCACGCCTCCTCCTTCAGCACCATGTCGGAGACGGTCTTCCCCCGGCTCTTCACCGCCGCGCAGGTGCCGCCGATGAGGTTGTTGTTTCCGGGGCCGGTGACGGAGGTGGTCACACCGCCGCGGATGGCCATTTCAAAGCCCTCGTCTTCAGGGTTGATGGCATCCAGCGCCCGAAGCTGCGGGAGGATCGGCCCGTCGATCTCGTCGCCGTCGTTGCCCTCAAAGCGGTAAATCTGTTCCACAACGCCCAGCTGGCAGTGAGGCTCCACCAGGCCGGGGGTGACAATGCTCCCTTGGGCGCTGATCACTTCTGCGCCAGGGAAACTGCTTTCATCCGCACAGTCCACGATATCCACAATCTTCCCGTTTTCCACCAGAATGTCCTTCTTCTCCTCAAAGATGCCGGCCATGCTGATCAAATTACAGTTCTTTATAATCAACATCAATTTCTTCCTCCTTTTTCTCATATCTCACCTTGCCGTCGATGATAACTATCCCGGCATCGCTCATGGTGTCCAGGGGGTCCACATTCCAGATGACGATGTCCGCATCCTTGCCTGGCTCCAGGGTGCCCAGGCGGCCCTCCAGGTCTACGTTCTTCGCCGCATTGATGGTGACAGCCTTCAATGCGGTCTCACGGCTCATGCCATGTTTATGGAGAAGGGCCAGCTGCATCAGCAGCCCCTCCATGGGGATGACGGGGTTGTCGGTCATAACCGAAAACTCAATGCCGTTCTCCTCCAGAATCCTGCCCGCATTCATGGACTTGTGTTTCAGTTCAAACTTGCTCTTCGCGCCGAAAATTGGCCCGATGATGACCCGGCAGTTGTGCTCCTTCAGCTTTTCGGGGATCAGATACCCTTCAGTGCAGTGGTCCAGGGTGTACCGCAGGCCGAACTCCTCGGAAATGCGGATGGCGGTCATGATATCGTCCGCCTGGTGGCAGTGGATTTTAACCATCATCCCATCAAAGACCCGCATCAGGGAATGCATATTCAGGTCGTAGGAAAACTCTCCGGCCTCCTCACCCGCATCCAGCTTGGCTTTGTGCTCCAGCCATTTGGCCCGGTAGTCCCTGGCCTTCATCAGCTGCTCCCGGAAGATGGCAGCGCTCATCATGCGGGTGGCCGGGGCCTTGCCCCGGTTTTTGCCGTAGGCGAACTTGGGGTTTTCGCCCAGGGCGGTCTTCATACAGATTTCCGGGTTGATCACCGCCTCGTCCAGGGTTTTCCCATAGGTTTTCAGGGCTGCAAAGGTGCCTCCGATGACGTTGGCGGAACCGGGGCCGGTGATCACGGTGGTCACGCCGTTTTTCAGCGCCACGTCAAAGGCCGGGTCCGCCGGGTTCAGTGCGTCCAGACCACGGATGCCAGGGGTGGCGGGGTTGGTGTACTCGTTGCCGTCAAAGTCCCCCACGCCGGTGGGGGTCAGGCCGATGTGGGCGTGGGAATCGATGATACCGGGGGTGACAAGCCGTCCCGCCGCGTCGATAACCTCCCAGCCCGGCTGGGGTTCGATTTTGTCCGCGATTTCCCTAACCTTGGTTCCCTCCACCAACAGGTCCCGCCGCTGTTCATAAATTCCCGCCATGTTTACCAGGTTGCAGTTTTGAATCAATAGCAATGCAGTTCATCTCCTTTATCCATACTTATATCAACATTACAAACCAATGTAATCGGTTTCCGGTCCGCCGTCCTTCTTTACATAGCGGACCTTGCCGTCGATAATAACGACCCCGGCCTGGCTCATGGTGTCGAAGGGCTCCACGTTCCAGATGACGATATCCGCGTCCTTGCCTGGCTCCAGGCTTCCCACCCGGTCGTCGATGTCGTTGAGCTGTGCCGCGCTGAGGGTGACGGCCCTCAGCGCCCCCTCCCAGCTCAGGCCGTTTTTGATCAGCAACGCCATCTGCACCAGCAGCCCCTCCACGGGAATCACGCCGCAGTCGGTCATCACCGAGAAGGGGATACCGTTCTTCTCCAGGATACCGGCGGACTTCAGCGACTTCCGATGGGATTCCAGCTTGTTCTTCCCGTAAAACAGCGGCCCGATGATAACCCGGCAGTTGTGCTTTTTGATTTCATCGATGAGCAGATAGCAGTCGCTGAAATGCTCCAGGGTGTACCGCAGGCCTAACTCCTCCGCAATGCGGATGGCGGTCATGGCGTCCACCGCGTGGTGGCAGTGGATTTTGCAGTTCATCCCGTCGAACACCCGCATCAGGGAGTGCATGGCCAGGTCGCGCTCAAAGGGCTTGGTCTCCTCCCCGGCGGCGGTTTTCCGCTGGTACTCCTCCCATTTCTGGCGGTACTCCCTGGCCCGCATCAGCTGCTCCCGCAGCAGGGCGGCGCTCATCATACGGGTGGCGGGCTGTTTTTGCCGCTTGCCATAGGCGAATTTCGGGTTTTCCCCCAGGGCCATCTTCATGACGGCCTCTTCCTTCAGGACGCATTCCTCAATGGTCAGGTTGGGGTTTTCCCCGCTCACCGTCTTCACCGCCGCGAAGGTACCGCCGATGAGGTTTGCGGAACCCGGCCCGGTGACGATGGTGGTCACCCCGTTTCGCAGCGCCGCGCCGAAAGCCGGGTCCGAGGGATCAATGGCATCCAGTCCTCGGAGGCCGGGGGTGACGGGGCTGGTCATCTCGTTGGTGTCGTTGCCCTCCCTGTTGCCGGTGCCGGACACCCCCAAATGGCTGTGTGGGTCTATAATCCCCGGCGTGACCAGCCGCCCCGCCGCGTCTATGACCTCCCAGCCCTTCTGCTCCGGGATGTGCTCCCCGACCTCCTTCACCTTGGAGCCTTCAACCAGAAGGTCTCTTGGCTGTTGAAAGGTTCCGGCCATGTCGATCAGGTTACAGTTTTTGATCAAAAGCACTCCGTTTCATCTCCGTTCCGTTATTGTAATTGGATATCCGCGTCAAAAATCATCTTTTTGCAGTCCGGGCAGTAATAGCTTTCTATCAAATGGGTCATAAGGGCGGACCGTACCGGAAGAAGGCCCCTGCCGGTGAAAACATCCTCCGCCTGCCGCTTGTCCCCGTCCTCCAGCCAGTAGGGCACGGCGGTGCTTGCAGTGTAGATTTTACCCTTTTTCATCTCTTTGGAACAGTATGGACAGTTCATTACAACACCCCATTTTTAATGTTTATATCCACTCTACTGCGCAAAAACGCCAATCTTCGGCCAAATGCTCCGAAAATCGGCGTTAACGCTTATTTCCCGTCAAAGACGGTCGGAAAATTCACTCCTGTATGCCTCCACTTCCGAGGGGGAAGCATACACGTAATGGTTGGGGAAAACCTCCGTCATGGCGGGCTTTTCTACCGTATAGTCATGGGCCTTATCCGGCTCGTACACCAGACGGACCCGCTTGCGCTCGGTGATTGGGTTGGGCTGGGGCACCGCGGAAAGCAGCGCGCGGGTGTAGGGGTGGATGGGATGCCGGTAAAGCTCGTCGCTGTCCGCCATCTCCACCAGCTTGCCGTAGTACATCACCCCGATGCGGTCAGAAAAATACTTAACGACCGATAAATCGTGGGCAATGAAGATGATGGTCAGCCCCATCTCCTGCTTCAGGTCGTTGAGCAGATTGATAACCTGGGCCTGAATGGAGACATCCAGGGCCGAAACCGGTTCGTCGGCGATGACGATAGAGGGCTTGGTGACAATGGTGCGGGCAATGCCGATGCGCTGTCTCTGGCCGCCGGAAAACTCGTGAGGGTATCGGGTCGCGTGCTCGCGGGTCAGCCCCACCTTGTCCAGCATGGCGTAGACCTGTTCATCCAGCTCCTTCTCATCCGTCATACCGCGTATTCTCAGTCCCTCGGCGATGATTTCCCGGATGGTGAACCTGGGGTTCAGGGAATCGATGGGGTCCTGAAAGATCATCCCCATGTTGCTGGTGATGAATTTGCGGAGATCGGGGGTCATGGGACCGGTCAGCTCCCGGCCCTTAAATTTGATGGAGCCGCTGGTGGGGTCGTACAGGCGGATCAGCGCCCGCCCGGTTGTGGTCTTGCCGCAACCGCTCTCCCCCACCAGCCCGAAGGTCTCGGACTCGTAGACATGGAACGAAACGTCGTCAATGGCCTTTACAACGGATTTCTTTTTGCCGCGCCCGGTGGAAAAGTGCATCGCCAGATGCTCAACTTCCAATATCCGGTTTCTCTCTGCATTGGTGTTTTCAGCCATTTTTCGCTTCCTCCTTCATCCTGTTGATTCTGTCGCGGAGCTGCTGGGGCATGGGGGTTTCGGGAGCGTTGGGGTGGAGCAGCCAGGTAGCGGCATAGTGGGTGTCGCTCACCTTAAAGAAGGGCGGCTCCTCCTCAAAGTCAATCTGCATGGCATAGTGGTTGCGGGCCGCGAAGGCGTCCCCTTTGGGGGGATAGACCATGTTGGGCGGCGTGCCGGGAATTGCCATCAGCTTCTCATCCCTGGTCTCCAGGTCCGGCATGGAGGAGAGCAGCGCCCAAGTGTAGGGGTGGGCGGGCTCAAAGAATATCTCGTTGCTCTCTCCATACTCCACCACCTTTCCGGCGTACATCACGTACACCCGGTCGGCCATATTGGCCACAACCCCCAGGTCGTGGGTGATGAAG
>Ga0209064_1003307_pt1 | contig 14559 bp, 15 predicted proteins | sample Inofromicrocosms_FD_187498 | JGI IMG/M metagenome (GOLD analysis project Ga0209064, IMG submission 187498) | Mouse cecum microbial communities from Vienna, Austria - Inoculum for glucosamine and mucus D2O microcosms (SPAdes) (version 2) | ecosystem: Host-associated > Mammals > Digestive system >... | reverse complement strand
CGTTCTTTCTAATCAACGATATCCGGTTGAACTTACCCATGGGGTGGGTCCCTTTTCTAATGCTGTACCTGGGTCCCTTTTCAAATGTTAGATGCACTCATAAGAGTTGCCGGTGTCAATCAGGAGGATATGTGCGCCCTGCTCATAATATTGCCGGACAAAATGGTTGGTGAAGAACGATTTGCCGCTACCTGACGGGCCAAGAATGAACTTGTTTCGGTTGGTAGTGATACCTCTTTTCATCGGCTCGTCGCTAATATCCAAGTGGATAGGCTTACCCGTAAGGCGGTCAACCATTTTGATACCGAAAGGCGACAGGCTACTGCGGTAGTTGGTTTCGGCAGTGAAGAAGCAGACGGCAGGCTCAATGAAAGTATAGAAACTTTCCTCGGCTGGGAAGTCTGCCTCATTGCCGGGCATAGCCGACCAGAACAGTGTCGGGCAGTCGATGGTGTTGTGGCGGGGCATACAACCCATTGTCGCCAACTGGCCGCCGACATCGTTCTTGATGCGCCGCAATTCCTCGGTGTCATCGCTCCACGCCATAATGTTGATATGGCAGCGGACGGAGGTAAGACCGTATGAATGAGCCTCGTTGAGATAGCGGTCAATCCACTCTTTGTTGATTGCATTGCTTCGGCTATACCTCGAAAGGCTGTTCATATTGCGGGCGGTCTTCTCAAACTTCACCAAATTCTCATAATGGTCGTCAATCAGCACATACTGGTTGACGATATGGTTGCATGGCAGAAGCAATCCGATGGGACTTGCAAACGAGAGGCGGCAGTCACTCCTATCAGTCGATAACCGTTCATAGCGGTTATCGGTACTGACCTTTGAGGGGAGATCATCGGTGTCGGACAATGTGTGCAGACAGAGCATCTTGTCTCCAATCCGCATCTGGCGGGCATCGAGGTCTATGTCCTCCAAGCAGGTCACATCGTCCATTGTCAGCGACATATACTTTTCGATAAGTCCGGAGGCATTCTCTGTCCCGACCAGCTCATCATCCGATAGGCGACGCAGCTTGATATAGCCGGTGTCATTGATGATGCGCTCAAACTGTTCTACCGATTCCATGAACTTGACAACCATCTCGTGATTGAGTTCCTTCGGGGTGATTCGCCCACGGCAGAGAGTCGAGAAGTTGCTCTGCTGACGCGCCCTTTCTTTCGTGGTCTTTGTCAAAAACAGATAGCACTTGTGGGCGAGATACGGACGCTCATTGAAGTGGCGTTCAAATGAACGGTCGAGAAAAGAGAGGTTATCTTTCTGCAACTCCGGCTGATATTTCTCCGAGCAGAACCAGTCTTGCTTATGCACCACCGAATAGTGAGGCAGTACCTTGATTGCCTTACACCATGCTCCGTGCATGGCTTCATATTCGGCAGATGTTACCGTGAACAGTTCCGGCAGACTGACCTCGAAGGCGACCGTGATGTCAGCGTCTTTGCTAATGATGCAGCCGTGTTCCACGGCAAGCAGGGGGAGCTTGGACTCCAATGTTGTGGCTTTTAGTATATTTCTCATCGTTTTCTCTCTTTAATCATTCGGTTAAGGCGGATACGGTTGATGATGTAGCGCGGATGATACTTCACAGCGGCCAGTTTCATCAGACCGTATTGCCCGTACTTGGCATTGAGATGGAAGGTGAGCCAGACAAGGACTGAGGCGGCAGTAACGCCAAACCCTATGCAGATCCATTGGGACAGGCCGGCGATATACATGATGACGAACACCACGAACAGGGCAAGCAAGCCCCCGGCGAAAATGAACAGATACTGCGCCTTCAGACCCTTGTACTCTAACGATCGTCCTATGCCTTTGTTTATAGCATATTCGGCCATAGCTGATTAGAGGAAGAATGAGCGGAGAATTGTGGCGGCGACAATCAGGAAGATACACGCTCCGAACCACGACGCGGCTGTCTTGGTGGTATCGGGATCACCGCTCGACCACTTGGAATAGACCTTGACACCGCCGATGAGTCCGACAACCGCACCGATGGCATAGATGAGTTTGGTACCGGGGTCGAAGTAGCTGGTTACCATAGAAGTAGCCTCTTTGATGCCGCTCAGACCGTTGCCGGCGGCAGCCGCACGGAGTCCGCCGAGAATTCCGGCGACGAGTGCCACCATCAGGCGGCACTTGAAGATGAGATACTTGTTTTTGAGATTCTTGATAGTCTTTTTCATGCTTTTGTTTCAGTTTTTGAAGCATAGGTTGCCCCCAACCGCTCCACGGACGGGAGCAGCCCACACTTCGGGTTTGGAAAATTGGGGTTGGATTTTTTTGTCCTTTCGGACGTGGGATTTAGTGGAGTCTCAGAGAGACATGGATTCAGTGGATGGAGGGAATTATCCTACAAACTCATCGAGGTCGAAATCATCAGAGTTCAATTTATTGAAATCATACTCTGATTGTTTTACAGTCTTTTCGGATTCTGGATTTGCCAGTGTTTCCGGAAAAGCCGATGGCGCTTTTGTCACTTTCTGCTCATCGTTGTGAGAGTCTGACTTGGAAGGTTTGAGCTTCATTGACAATTCCGCTCGAAGTGCGAGTGTCAGACATAGTTCTATCCGGCGGTCAATTTCCTCATTAGTGGTGATGGCATCGAAGAGTTTTGTCACAGTAAAAGGCTGAATGACCTTACCGGCCTCTGCCAGTTCTTCATCAGATGATTTGTTGTCCATAGCAACATCCATAGCCTTTTCCAATTCATCTATCGAGGTCCCGATCGCAATAGGTTCGGAAGGCGGCGTATCATCAATGTTCCGCAGATCAGTGTTGAATGCGTCATCGGTTTCATCTGTATTCAGAGCCTTGAATTTTCTGGGAACAAAATCTTCATCAGGTTCTGATTCATCTTCATAGCCGTCTTCAAATTTTATATCCGAGAATTTGACCTCGCCGATTGCAGCTTTCAATATCTTTGGAAGTTCTTTCCGAACATCGGAAATAACTTCCGATGAAATCTGAGCCATAAACTCATCGACATTGAATTTACTGGGTGCCACCACATGATTGTGGTCTGATACCGCTTCCTCCTTGGACGGTATCTTGTCGGCCTTTTCTTCACCGGGCTTTTGAGAAATCGGTTTGATTATTCCGGTCAAGAACAGCAAGCAGAAAATGGCAATCAGCATGAACCCGCCACAGAAGAATATTTCAATACCTGTCATATCCTCTGAGAATTTTTTCAGTTCCCCGTTCAGCCAGAATGTTTATTTCCTCTGAATGAGAATTGAAATGGTCATTGATGATATTGAAAGCGACAGCACTTATAGAAAGTGGCTCAATGTTCTGGCTACCGCTGGCATTGGCATACGCCAGAGAGTTAATGGTGTGCCACAGCTCAGGTGGAATTGAGATACGCTTGATACCGATGTTATTGAGACAGATGCCGGGACGTTTCAGGTATTTGTCGGAGTAATCCGCAACCTTATCGTTGCTTACTTCTCTGACTTCTTCTACATTGCCTTCATCGAATGCCACTTGGAATGCTTCATCCAAATCCTGAAATCCGATTGGTTTGCTTTCTACATCGGACATTCGTGCAAGGTAATCATTCAGATTAAACGGCTTGAGTTCTTGATTCTCAGATTGAGTCTGTAAATCGTCAATCGGCTCCAAAAACTCAATATCCTTGTAGTCCTTTTCAAGGTTCCCTTTCAGACATTCCTTGACAGCCTGTTTGATTTCACACATGAGAACCTTCTGAAAATCCGGTGCGATTTTGTCATTAAAATCAGCAAGTCGCTCAGATATGCAGGACAGCAGTCTGTTTACGTCGTCATAAGAAAATTGCTCTTTTATCTCAGCCACATCTTTTGCGGTTTTCTTACTCCACACCCGACATCTGTCAAGTACAAAGAAGATGAGAAAGAGAAGTATCGGCATTATCACAAGCGAGCCATAGAATATGTAGGAGTATATCGAGGGACTCATACAAGAACTGTTTTTGCCCCGCGCTCAGTCAGCTCATTGATGACATCGCGATTGGCCACGAGATGAGTAATCAGGATATTTGTCACGAAAGCACCTATTGTGAGGTCAGGGTTGCCGAAAAGCGAAACGGTCTTCGCCAGTTTATCGACCAACTCCCGCGGAACGAAGATGCCTTTTCTCGCTCCCACTGTGTAAGGAGCGAGATATTTGTCGCGATAGACGGCAATGTCTTTATCTATGGGTCGGCCGGTTTCGACCTCTTGGGCGACCTTTACACCGCAGGCGTTCAAGTCGCAGAATCTTGGATTGTTCATGTTCTTGTTCTTTTTGGGGAATTTAGCGGTTATTCAGTTTGGTGTTCTTGTTCAGAAGTCCGGTTATCTCAGCTTCATGCAGGTCAAAATGTTCCTTCAGCATATTATTGATTATGCCTCCGATGGTCACATTATTACCATGCAAAGCCCGAAGTATCGTGATTAGTGAATGATATTCCACATCTATCGGTACTTGTTTCCCGGATCTTCCGAAACCTATATCGACATTGTCAACAAGGAAGGTGTCTATGTAATCTGCCTCCTTGTCATTCAAAGGAGAGATTACGGCAGGCTTGTTTCTTCTCCGACTTCCTCTTTTGCCAACAGAAGTTTTTTCTTCGGTAGTGGATACGCTTGTGTCTGTTGACATCTCCTCCGGAGTGCTGACCTTGGAAGTCGCACTCGGTTGCTCCTTTTTGCTGCCTATACTCGGTGAGAGATTGTCCTCGTAATTATCAAGGAACTTCTGGGGGTCAAACTTTGACTTTTCATCCTTGGGCATAGTTTTTAGATTTTGATTACTTCACGAATTTCCTTAACCAGCTCAGGGAGATTGCTGTCTTTGAGCAATCGTCTGTCAGGCGGAAGCAGAGTGGAACGGAAAACTGTCGGCGAGGCACCGGCTGTGCCTCCATCCTTGAAATACTTGGTTGCATAAGTCATGACCGTATTTAGTGATGACAGTTTGAACTCGGACAGATAGTTGTCAATCAGTTCACAGATTTTTGTCTTCTGCCTTCCGGGAACCCTGTTCCAGACCAGTTTCATATCTCTGATAGACGTGTCGCCTGAGTCTATCATACGTTCTTTGACATTGACCGCAAAGCGTAGAGAGCTTTTCAGGTCACCGGTATCCGGAGAAATGGGAACCAGCAGATAGTGCATTGATGAAATGAGATTGATAATCTCAAGGTCATTGATTGTACCCGTGATGTCAAAGAGCACCACTTTGATCTCAGGATTCTGTTTCACATATTCTTCCGCATCTTCAACAGCAGCACCCGGTGTAGAATAGATTATCTTATAGGGACGTTTGTTGAACTTCTTGTAGAAATTGTTGAATGTTTTGTTTATGGCAGGATTCTCCTTGGTAACGCGTTTATCGTTATCCCTGTAATCCTTTTGGGTATGCTGACGAGGGTCACAGTCCATGACAAGCACATCCACCCCGTCAAGGTAATAGAGGTAGCTTGCCGCGAGTGCCGTCAGCGTCGATTTGCCAGAGCCTCCCTTCTGGGAAGCAAAGGCGACGAATACGGTGTCGCTCATTCAGTAAAATTTAGGGTAAAAAATGATGATTAGGAGGGCCAGTGCCATTGGGTGTCTTCGGACTAAGATTGCCGACAGACAGGCTCATCATCGTCACGCTTGGGTCGAAGAACGTAACAGTAGAATGATGTAGCAAAAGCAATCGCTTTCAATTAAATTTTTCGAGAGTCTCAGAACCGCCATACCATACACCAAAATGCGGCTCTTATAATCTCGTCAAACATCTTATTTACTTGCGTAGTTCGCTTGATGGGCGTTTGTTAGGGAAACATAGCCGTTTGCGAAAAAGTTGAGATTTTGATTCAGATTGTCATCCATAGCCAAAAGTAGTTCATGAGCGGTCATTTGAACGATTGTTCATTCATACGATTGACTGATTGAATTATCATTCGTTCGATTGATAAACTGTTAATCCGTCTGAACGTCTGAACGTATGAACGTATGAACAACTGCACGTATGAATGTATGAACCTGTGTTCAACTGAACGTCTGAACTCTTGAACAGTTGAACAGCTGAACGTCTGAACGCTTGAACGTCTGAACCATTGCTCAACTTAATGTCTGAACCGAAGAATGACCGAACATTCTGTTGTATGTCCAATCATTAAATCAGACAGACATTCAGTCTTGTGAACACGGTTTTGAAACATTGCCTGCCTGAGAAAAGTTTAATTTTCAATCTCGATTTTCATCCATAGCCATAAATAGTTCATGTCCGTGCATGTCAGCATTTTGCAGTGAACAATTTAGCGAGTATGCAGTTGTTATTTTCACAAAGGGGATGCTCCCCACGGATGCTTGAATATAGCATTTCAGACCTTCGATTTTGAAACTCCAGATACCAAATCAGTCATGGGTCGGACTGATTATACTGTGAAGGCTCTACATTAAATATATGTTTTCTCTGTCTGGAGTGTTATCATTATCCCGGCAATTATTTTTCTATCGAACAGGATGCACAAACGTGCATTGCAAGGTATGGTTTACGCTGCATGAAACTCATTTTGCAGCATAAACCGCCTTGCCATTGCATGGGGCTTGCGATTACTCCAAAGTCGTAATCGCCGAAGGTCTCCCTGCGTGGCAGTATCTCTATTTATCCACTAAATTCCATCCAGATTATGAAACAATCAAACTACCGTGGAGGGCGGCATAAGAAGGCCGACCCCTCCACAGCATTCCGGTGTTCGGTGAATTTTACCGCTTCGGAACAAGCGAGATTACTCGACATGCAGGAAAAATCCGGCATTGAGTCGCTCTCGGCATTCATCAAAATGCAGGTCTTTGGAAAAACTTTCAAGGTACATTACATTGATGACAACAGCCGAATCTTCATCAGCAACCTTTCCGATTTCAACAATCAGTATCGCCGGATTGTGAATGATTACGACCTGCTGGTGCAGACATTGAAAGAGAATTTCACCGAAAAGAAAGCCTTGAAATGTCTTTATGCGTTGGAGCAGGAGACTATCAAACTTGTCAGGCTCAACCGTGATATTGTCGCGCTCGCCAAAAAATTCGATGAGCAATGGTTGCAAAAATCTCAGTAGGCAATTCGCTCTACGGAAGTCTGGTATATAACGGAGAAAAGATCAACAAGGAGAAAGGTAAGGTGCTTGCCACTAATAAAATATACAATGACGGCAGCGGCACCATCAATATCCACCGTGCTTTCGAGGACTTTAAGATGTGGATGCCTCAATCCACCAAGGCCGAGAAACCGATGATGCACATATCCTTGAATCCGCATCCTGACGACCGTCTGAGCGATGCCGAGTATGCTCAGTTAGCACATGAGTATATGGAGAAAATGGGCTTCGGTGATATGCCTTTCATTGTCGTGAAACACGAGGATATTGACAGGCACCATATCCATATTGTGGCATTGCGTGTACGACCGGACGGCACGGCAATATCCACCAAGAACAACTTCTACAAGAGCAAGGAGATAACCCGTGAACTTGAAAAGAAGTATGGGCTTCATACTGCCGAACGTCAGAAGATTACTCCGGATATGCCAATCACCAAGGTTGACCCGAATGGTGACGTGAAGCGTCAGGTGGCTATGGCAGTAAAGATGATTGGTTTGCGCTATAAGTTCCAGACATTAGGCGAATACAACGCTATCCTCTCCTTATATAATATAAGGTGCGAGGAAGCCGACGGTCGATATAATGGACGTGAGTATCACGGGCTGGTATATTTCGCAATGGATGATGACGGCAAGACCATCTCAACTCCTTTCAAGGCTTCCCGTCTTGGTAAGTTTGCCGGACGAGAGGCTATTGACCAGCGTTATCAGAAAGCCAAAGAGAGTATTGATGTAAAGCCGACTTTGAGAACAGTTAGAAGTGTGATGTCTCAATCCTCAGACAAGTACGACTTTATCGCCAAGCTCAAAGCCAAGAACATAGACCTCATTCTGCGCTTTACTGATGATGGTCGAATATATGGAGCGACATATATCGACCATAATACCAAGACGGTTCTCAACGGCTCTCGTCTCGGCAAGGAGTTTTCTGCCAATGCTCTTGACAAGTGGTTCAAAAATCCTGATGAACGTCCGGTGCCGTTGCGACCGGTACAACAATCAGACGATACCACTCAGGGAAATACCCGGAGTCAGGCATCAGAAGATTCCGGTAATGTTCGTGGCAACACTCAGTCGCATAGTACGACAAATCATAGTCAGTCTAACGACTATGATTATACGCCGGACTTCGGTCTTGGCGGTCTGTTCAGCGTGGGACCGTCTTTCGACCCGGAAGAGGAAGCCTTCTACCGCGAGATGCAGCGGCATAAAAAGAAGAAACGTCGTGGCCCGAAACTCTAATTGTAAATCTCTAAATCTTAACAAGTATGTCACAACAAGAAGATGACCTGCGGTCACTTGCCAAAATCATGGATATGCTCCGAGGGGTAGCCATGATACTTGTGGTCGCCAATATATACTGGTTCTGTCGGGAGCTGGTTACAGGGTGGAGATTCCATCCCGAAACAATGAAGGTTCTCAGCAATCTCAATGATGCCGGGAGTCTGTTCTCTAATCCGTGGAACGCAAAATGGTGGGCACTGCTATTTCTTGCCCTTTCGTGCTTCGGCACGAAAGGTGTCAAGAATGAGAAAATCCAATGGCGGCAAATCTGGATAATTCTGTCAGTCGGGGCGGCTCTGTTCTTTCTCAACTGGTGGATGCTTTATATCCCTTGGACGTTTCTCTATATCATCACAACTGTGGCAGGTTTCGTATGCCTGTTGTTAGGAGGCGTATGGATGAGTCGTCTGCTGAAGAACAATATGATGGACGACCGCTTCAACGAGGAAAACGAATCGTTTATGCAAGAGACAGAGAAAAAGACAAATGAGTATTCAATAAATCTGCCCACAAAATTTTTCTATAAGAAGAAATGGAATAAAGGTTGGATAAATGTCGTGAATCCCTTCAGGGCAACAATCGTGCTTGGCACACCCGGTTCCGGCAAGTCATACGCTGTGGTCAACAACTTCATCAAACAGCAGATTGAGAAGGGCTTCAGCTTATACGTGTATGACTACAAAAGTCCTGACCTGACGATGATTGCATACAATCATATGTTGATGAACATGGATAAATACGGCAAATATCCACCTCGGTTCTGTTTCATCAATTTCGATGATCCGGAACATTCCCATCGCTGTAATCCAATACACCCGGACTTCATGACGGATATTGCCGATGCCTATGAATCTGCATATACCATTATGATGAACTTAAACCGCACCTGGTTGCAAAAGCAGGGCGACTTCTTTGTGGAGTCTCCAATCGTATTGTTCGCGGCTATCATTTGGTATTTGAAGCGCTTTGAGAATGGCAGGTATTGCACTTTTCCCCATGCCATTGAGTTCCTGTGTCGTCCTTATGAGAAAATATTTCCAATCCTGACTTCCTATCCTGAGTTGGAAAATTACCTCTCGCCATTCATCGACGCATGGCAGGGCAATGCACAGGAGCAGCTTCAAGGACAGATAGCATCTGCCAAAATTCCTCTTACGCGCATGATTTCGCCTCAATTGTATTGGATTATGACAGGCAGTGACTTTACTCTTGACATCAACAATCCCAAAGAGCCGAAGATACTCTGTGTCGGCAATAACCCCGACCGTCAGAATATCTATGGTGCGGCTCTCGGTCTTTACAATTCCAGAATTGTAAAACTCATAAACAAGAAAGGAATGTTGAAATCCGGAGTTATCATAGACGAACTCCCGACCATATACTTCAAGGGTCTTGACAACCTTATCGCCACGGCACGAAGCAACAAGGTTGCCGTCTGCCTCGGCTTTCAGGACTTCTCTCAGTTGAAGCGCGACTATGGAGACAAGGAGGCCGCCGTCGTGATGAACACCGTCGGCAATATCTTTTCAGGGCAGGTTGTCGGAGAGACAGCCAAGACACTCTCCGAGCGTTTCGGCAAGGTGCTCCAGCAACGTCAGTCCATGAGCATCAACCGCAATGACGTGAGTCACTCGTTCAATACACAGATGGACAGCCTTATCCCACAAAGTAAAATCTCTACTCTGACACAGGGTATGTTTGTCGGTTCCGTTTCCGATAACATTGACCAGCGTATAGACCAGAAGATATTTCATGCCGAGATAGTGGTGGATTCCGAAAAGGTCAAGGCGGAAGAAGAGAGATACCTGCCGATTCCGATTCTTACAGACTTCAAGGATGATACAGAGGACAAATCAAAAATGAAGTATGTGATTCAGAAGAATTACGAGCAGGTAAAGAAAGATGTCCGAGACCTCGTGGATCGGGAAATAGAACGGATTAAGGAAGACCCGGTTCTATGTAGATTACTCCCCAAAGGTATATAAAGAGCAATCCCGACTCATTCGGTTACTGAATGGGCCGGGATTTTCATTGCATCACGCTTTCACATAGTGATTTATGCGCTCAGACTTTCATATTCGTCGTATTCATCGAAGTCGTCATATTCGTCGAAGTCATCTTCGATATATTCGAAGTCGTCTTCCTCTTCGTCTGAGTCGAAACCCTCGAAGTGACCGGTGGAGGTTATCGATTTGAATACTTCATCTTCGGGGGCGTCTGAGGTTACAGCGTCTGCGAAGATTCTTATGAGTTCTTCCTGCGGAATGTCTTCATTGAAGCATCCGTCTTCTTTCAGAGCGTGAAACAGTTCGGCAAACTGTGCCCTGTTAAAGTGTATGGATTCTTTCATATTGGGGAAATTCGGATTTAGTGGATGGACATCAGGCTCTATCGTCTTCATTGTCAAGTCTGCGCTGGATGTCTTCTTCTACACCCTTCTTCAGACTGTCAAGAAACTCAGTAAGGCTCTTGCTTGACTGTTTGGATTTGAGCGACGATATTATATTGTTGACGTAGTGTACTGTCACGTCAAGGTTGAGTGTCGCAGCCATGTTGCGTACAAGCTCTGAGAACGAATCATCGTCCATAATGCAGCCGCCGACCTTTATGGCATGGCACAGATGCGCGAAGTGAGATTTTGGTTTGCGCCAGCGGAGTGTGCTTTTGATGTCTGACACTCCGGTTTCGGGTGTGAACCCGGTCATAGCCGAGAGCGACTGAAGCTTTCGCACCACATAACTGTGTGCGGTATTGAACGCTGATGCCAACGCTTCATTGACTTGATTGAGCATCATCCGGCTCTTGATTTCCGAAAACTGTATGTCGGCGATAGTGAGCAACTCCAGCGCATAGTTGTGCATTGGCGAGCCTGTTGCAGTGACCTCGTGAATAGTTATAATGAGGTCGGTGAGTTGCGCAGGAAGTTCTGCGGAGAAAAGGCCCTGACGCAGATTCTTGAACACGTCAAGATTTGTCAAGTGGAAAAGATCCGTTCGTCTTGATTCCATAAACAAATAGTTTTTTAGTGGGTTCCGAGGCACTCAACCGTGAGTACGGTATCATAACAAGCACTGCGGTAATATTTGTTCTTTATCCACTATGCTACAACACATTAGATTAGTGTCTTTTATGTAGCAATGTGTAGTCAGAGTGTATTTATAAATGTATTTACAACAAATTAATGTGTATAATCTGTATTCGTAGCAAAAAACATTATTTACTGATAGTATGTTACTTATTTTGTAGTCGAAAAATAGAGACGTTATTTTCTCTACATAAAACGGCCATATAGGAGAAAAAATGAAAAAACGACCGAATTCACCACCTCTATCTGAATGGAAGGTGCTTGTTTTTGCCTCAAAGGATGAGCCTCTTGCGCTCCTTCTAAACTCAATACCGGTTTTGAAGTCACGGATTACAATAATCTATGATGTCAAAAAAGCGCTTGAGGAACTTAATCATGGAAACTATACCCATGTGATGTCTGACGTCACTAAGCAGAATCCGATGGCCAGAAGAATAATGACATGGGTGCATGTCAACCATCCGGATATTGAGACTTATTATCTCGGCGTTAACGGTCATCCAAGCGGTGAGATAGATATATGGAAACTCTCCGGTGGAAAAATCTTCACTCATTCAATGATTGGAATAGACCCGTTGACCGAGCCTTTAAGTGTATTATATACAGAGGAAACACCAATAAAATGGCTGAGCCATGCGAAGTGCGAATGTCTGCAAATAAGAGAAAGATTAGACCATCGGAGAAACAATGTTGTGATGATAATAGGTGCCAGTGGAACAGCCAAAGCTGTTCTTGCACAAATTGCCCATTTCAGTAGCCAACGATGTGAAGGCCTGTTCGTATTCGCTAATTGCAGTCCCTCAGAAACAGGAGGCTTGAATGATAATATCTGGACTGCCGAGTGTGAGAACCGCTTACGCAGAAGCATACGACATATGTTTGACTTGTCTGACAAGGGGTCGGTATATTTTCATGGCATTGACAAACTTGACATTGCGGCACAACATATTATGTTCGAGGAAATAAAGAAGGTAGTAGATGCACCTGTATCTGAGAAAAATCCTCGTCTTATAATCTGTGCTACAAGCAAATATCTCGAAGAGGATGTAGGCAAAGGAAACTTCTCGACAGAACTGTTCTCGCTGATAAGCGATCATATAATCAATATCCCGTCTCTTAGCCAGTTCAAGGATGAATTACCTATGCTTGCAGAAAATTTGTTAAGGGCTTATTGCCTTACCGAGAGAATTCCTGATCGAAAATTTACTAAAGACGCATTGGACACAATTCGTTCTCATGTATGGGATGAGAACCTTCGAGGTTTGTTCCAAGTGCTAAAACAAAGCTATATGATGGCTGACTCTACTTATATAAAGCCGATACATTTGAACTTGTCGCCTCACCTTGACAAGAATGATACTCTAATCGACCAGAGTCATAGTATCAAAGCGGCTTTGTTGAAACACAAGGGAGTGGTTACAAGAGCTGCCAAGGAACTTGACGTTTCTCGAAGCCATCTTTATAACCTAATGGAGGCTCTGGAAATTCCTAAGGGCTTCGGTTTACCGCCAATCAAGAAAAAACAAAGAGAGGAAAGAGAGCGTAAAAATATTGCGAAACAAAATAATCAAAAATAAAAAGACAGCCGGCTACAATTTATGATTGCAGTCGGCTGTCTTAAAATTATAGTTTGGGACCGGCGGCGCGAAACCCTCCGGGTGGAGTGGCTCCGCATCCTCCGATTATAATACGAGACCTAAGCGGCTCTCGCTGGTAAGGATTTACAGGCTCAGCCACCATCGATTTCTTGGAATCGCTGGTCTGGGTTGGAACCTCTACGGTATTGACCTGCTTGTTTTCCTCTCCGTCCTGTTCTTCCTTTTTGGGAGCGAGGGCGGCGGTGATCTTACGGTCAAGGGCTGCAAGCTCACTCTTCAGGTCTTTCAACTCGGATTCCTTACCCCACTGCTTGGCGACTATGGCTTCGAGCTGGGGAACGTCGGCTTTGAGTCTGGCGGTGCGTTCCTCATACTGGGCTATGATGCCGGGTATCTTCTCCAGAGCGTTGACGAAGTTCATACAGGCGGCATGGGTGTCGGACATTGCTATGAAGCCGTTGTTGAACTTGTATTTGTAGTTGCCTTCAACCACAAATCGGTTCTGAACAGTCTCCTTGCCGTCAACAAGATTACGCTCCGAGATAATACTGATGGGGAAACCATAGACCTCGCCGACACGCTGATACTGACCATGAGTGTCGGTACGCTGTGCCAGACCTTGCAGATGGATACCCATATTCTTCTCGTCGGAGAGGTGGCAGGTATCTATGGTGAGATTGTTGACGGGGTTGCCGTCTTTGTCTCGCTGGACGACCGACTGATAACGGGCAGCGTCCTCCTTCATGCGACTGATTGCAGCCTCGTTGTTTGCGATGTCGTGACTGATGGTCTGGAGCCTGAACTTGGAATCGGAAATGCCCTTGTTGTGGGCTTTGCGTTCAGACTCCAGTGCCACGATACGTTTCTCCAATTTGGCTTTCTCCAACAAATCGGTATTACCCGAAAGGATAGCCATGTATTCCGAAAAATTCATACCGTTTTTCTCGTCCATTGCACCCTCGTCGATGGTTCTCGCTCCGAGTGCACCGGATTTGAGCTGGTCGATGAATGTCGCCTTGCAGTGAAGAAGATTGAACTTGTAGGAGTCCAGAGACTTCTCCACAGCGTAGATTATTACATCTACCTTATTATCAGCGTATAACTTGGCAATCTCGTTACCGGCTCGTATGGCTCTACCATCCCTCTGAGTTAAGTCTGAGGGACGCCACGGTGTATCCAAATGATGGATACAAACCGCTCTTTGTTGGGCATTTACGCCTGTTCCGAGCATCGAAGTTGAGCCAAACAACACTCTCACATCACCGCTATTCATAGCCTCAATGACTGCTTTGCGGCTACGCTCGGTCTTACACTCCTGAATGAAACGTATCTCGTGAGGCGGGATACCATAATCCTCTATCAGCTTGCGCTTGATTTCGGAATAGACATTCCACTCGCCGGGCTTGTATGTACCGAGGTCACTGAAAACAAATTGTGTGCCTTTCTGAGCATCATACCTATGATAGTATT
>Ga0209064_1003305_pt1 | contig 14563 bp, 11 predicted proteins | sample Inofromicrocosms_FD_187498 | JGI IMG/M metagenome (GOLD analysis project Ga0209064, IMG submission 187498) | Mouse cecum microbial communities from Vienna, Austria - Inoculum for glucosamine and mucus D2O microcosms (SPAdes) (version 2) | ecosystem: Host-associated > Mammals > Digestive system >... | reverse complement strand
TGAACTACTTCCGTCGTCGTGCCACCAATGCCTCCGCCGAGGCATTCAACTCTAAAGTCAAGATCTTTCGCTCACAAATGCGTGGTGTCCGCGACCGAGAATTCTTCATCTTCCGACTGGTCAAACTATACGCCTAAAAATTTAACATTCTCTTCGACTCAATTTAACATATGCACCGCCATTTCGGATTGGGCCGTTATATCCAAGAAAAAACAAGTGGTTTGCACGTTAAAAGGGAGGTTTTCCACTTACCTTCCCATACTATCAATCTTAAAGAATACAAAAACACCCAATTTTACATTCTTGGGTGTAAAATTGGGTGTTTGCTTTGCAATTTGCTGATTTTCAGCGTTTATTGCGGAGAGAGAGGGATTCGAACCCCCGGTGCCTTTCAGCACGGCAGTTTTCAAGACTGCTGTAATCGACCACTCTACCATCTCTCCGAAGGTCCTGATAAAAGACGTTGCAAAATTACAATTTATTTTTGTATGTGCAAAATTTCAAGGGAAAGTTTTTGTATGTAATCATATTTTAACGGGAAAACTGAGGTGAGATTGGTTGGAAATAGGCATCTTTGTGCCGTATTTATTCAATAAATTAAATATGTCCGATCGAAGGATACAACAGGTTAGCCTGGACTATGCCCGCCAGTATGCCGCGCCCGATACGTTGGATGAGAATGACGAGCTGCTTGTTCTTGACAATCTTGACAGGATGGATTTTTCCAACAAGACCTTGCAGCCCGGTTTCATCATGTATTGTTTTTGCCGATCGGGAAAGGCCGGATTCCTGCTCAACACGCAACGGCTGGAGATGCAGGCCGGTGACTTTCTTATCGGTTTGGGCGAACAGATTTTCGAGGACTGCCATACCAGTCCGGATTTCAATGGTGTGATCATCATTGTTTCCCGCAGGTATTCGCAGGAGAGTATTGTAGGACTTTACCATTTGTGGCCTTATCTGCTGTATGTGATTGATCACCCCGTGCTTCATCTGTCCGAGGAGGAGCAGCGGAGAGTCGGGGGTAGCTATGACCTGCTGGTACGGCGTTTGCGCCACCGCTCCCACCGCTATCGCCGCGAGACGATCATCGCCCAGATGCGGACGTTCTATTTTGACATCTGCGACATTCTTTCGCGACGTTGTCCCCAGTGTGATGCGAAGCAATCGCGCAGCTGTGCCCTTTTCGATAGTTTTATCCGCCTGCTGTCAATGCACTTCAAGACGGAGCGGAATGTCATGTGGTACAGTGACCAGCTGTGCCTGACGCCTAAGTACCTTTCGGAAGCGGTGAAGGCCGTCAGCGGAAAGACGGCAAGGCAGTGGATCACGACTTTGGTCATCATGGAAGTCAAGGTCTTGCTACGGAATACGGATTTGTCTATCAAAGAGATCGCGCAGGAACTGAATTTCCCGAATCAGAGTTTCCTTGGGAAATATTTTAAGAATGCCACGAATATCTCACCGTCCGATTACCGCAGGTCTTAGGACGGGGACTTTTTTGAAAAAACAGAAAATGGATTGTATCAGAAACAGAAAGACCATCAGAAAGTATGACCGTCGCGAAGTCGACGAGGCGTTGCTTTGCCGTTTGCTGGAAGAGGCCGAACGTACGCAGACAATGGGAAACATGCAGTTGTATAGTGTGGTGCTGACCCGTGACGAGGGGATGAAGGACAAATTGTCTCCCTGTCATTTCAACCAGCCGATGGTGAAAGAGGCTCCGGCGGTGCTGACCTTTTGCGCGGATTTTCAGCGGGCCACGACCTGGTGCCGGCTGCGTAAGGCCGATCCCGGCTATGACAATTTTCTCTCGTTCATGAATGCCGCCACCGATGCTCTGCTGTATTGCCAGACTTTCTGTACACTGGCCGAGGCCGAAGGTTTGGGTGTCTGTTATCTCGGTACTACGCTCTATACCCCGTTGCAGATAGCGGAAGTGCTTTCGTTGCCTCCGCTCGTCATGCCCGTGGCAACCATTACGGTGGGGTGGCCGGCCGAGAATCCGCCGCAGACAGACCGCTTGCCTCTTTCGGCCATTCTTCATCGGGAACGTTATGTGAACCCCGGAGCCGCAGAAATCGACCGGGACTATGCGGAAAAAGAGGCGCTTCCCGAGAATCGCGAATTTGTGCGTCTGAACGGGAAAGAGACCTTGGCGCAGATATTTACGGACCTGAGATATACGCGTCGGGACAACGAGAGCATGTCCCGCGGAATGCTTGAGGCCTTGTGCCGTCAGAACTTCCTCTCCGTTGAGGACCTGGAGGCTTTTCTTGCTTCGGAGTGAGACGACGGCTTGCGATCCTTAAAAAAATCGTCCGGCGAACTGCACGCAGCAGCTTCGCCGGACGATTTTTTTAAGGATCGCATTGGTGCGAACTTGTCAGCAGATCCTTACGGGATGAAAATTTTCCGCGCGGCTTCGTCGTCCCATTGCAGCAGATAGATGCCGGCGGGCAAACGCAGGCGGGTCGTTCCCGCACTGATGTTCTCATCGGCAACGGACAGCCCGGCGGCCGAGACAACTCTGAGCCTGCCGCCGTGCGGTGTGTCTACCGTCAGACTGTTCTTCGCGGCTCGGAAGGTGCCTCCGCACATCGTTTCCGCTATGCCGGTGGTCTGTAGTCTTGTGCAGGCGATGCCCATCTCGCGGACCACGGCCGAGGCGTGGTGCAGCAGCGCGTATGTCCTGTTCGTGGCGGTTTTCATTTCGTAAATCGTGTTGTCGTCCTCGTCGGTCTTCGTCTTCGCCGGCAGGCGTGTGCCGTTGCCGTCATAGAAGTCCGCTGTGCAGACACTGTTCAGGGTCCAGGCGATGCTGTCTCCGGCCGTGGCGTCCATGCGGAAACCTCGGATGCAGCTGGGGCCGGGAGCCTCGAACGTTACGGTGGTTCCTTCCGTCAGGTCGGCAAACTCTGGATGGACCGGTACTGTCATTGGGAAAGTGTCGGACAGCACGGCGGTGCTGGAGTGTCCCGCCCGGTCGCAGGCGGCCATCCCGAAGAAGACGTTGTCGGCACAGTAGACGGTTTCCGTTGAGGTTTCGAAGCGGTAGTCCGCTGGAATCTCGTTAGGCACGACATCTTTGATTTCTATGACGAGGTTGTCCAAGGCCAACGGATTTTCCGGTTCCACTTCTACGCGGACGCGCGGCCCGGTGTTGAACCAGTATTCGTAGGCTGCCATCTTGTTACCGGCCGGAAGCAAGTCCGGCACGATAAAGTACCTCACCACCGGCGCACTGGTCTTTCCGCACTTGTCGCTCACCTGATAGCTCAGCGTGTGGAGGCCTTTGCACAGATTCTGCAGGTCGAGTTGCAAATCAATCGTGCCCGTTTCTCCCATGACCCCTGAGACGGCTCGGTCATACGCGCCGTCTATCCAGTACTTGTAGCCCGCAAGCGCGTTGTCGTCAAACGTGGGGGCTGGCACCAGAAAATACCGGGTGCGCGGTGCGCTCCAGTTGCCGTAAGCGTCACCCGTGCGGATATTGAACACGTGCATGCCCGGCACAAGCGCGGAGCAGTCAATCTGCAGATCGGCGCAGCCTTCTGCCAGCTGTCCCGTTACGCGCTTGTCGAAATGGCCGTCGGTCCAGTACTCGTATGTGGCGGGCAGATTCCCTTCGTGCGACGGCACAGCGCGCAGGAAGTATCGCGTGACGGGCGAAGACCAGCGGCCGCGTGTGTCCGAGGCCCGGAAGGAGATGGAGTGCATTCCTTCGCCGAGGGCCGATACGTCCAGTTCTGTCTGCCATCCGCCGGCTATCGTTACGCTTTTCCGTCGGTCGAACTGTTGGTCTATCCAGTATTCGCCGTTCTGCGGCGCGGCCACCTGCGCCTGCGCGGCCGGGACAGCCCACAGCGGAACTGTGGCAAGAAAAGCAAGGTTTCTCAGTCTCTTCATGTCCGTCAGTCTTTGGTCTGTGCTTCCACCTTGATGCTCACTTTCAGTTTGCCGTCGGCCGATGTCTTGGTGTCGATGTTGCTTTCCATGATGCGCGGAGTGCAAGGAATCTTGTTCCACGGATAGTTGCCGCCGTGCAGACCGATTTCCGTTCCATCGGTGCCGACATATTTTTTCGGATATTTCAACTCGAAGGTCTTATTCTCGGCATACGTTCCGTCCTCGCCTTCGGCGGCATACACACCGGCATTGGCCACGTTGGTCCAGTTGTTGCTGCCCTGTACGCCGGAACCGATGGAGGTTTGGCCTATGAAAATGTTGTTTTTGCTTGTGGAGCCTGAATTAAGAGGGGAATATAGTATGCTGTTGGTGCAGAGGGTAGAAGGCAACGAACCTCTTATGATGCAGTGGTCTACATGAATGGAACTTTCGGATTCTGCTCGTTCAATACCGCTTCCGAGGTATGTGTTTGTTACAAGTAGGTTGGTGTGAAAATAATTGGTATATTGCATGTTTGTATTTATGCCGCGAGCTATGATGCTCTGTCTTATTGTTACATTCTTGGTGGGAATATAAAATCTCATCATACCTGTCACTTTGCATTTTGCTATTGTCAGATTTTCCACTGCTGTCCAGCTGTTATCTTCAAAAAGTAGTTGGGATGCAGATATCCCTTCCAAATGCAGCCCGTTCACTTTGCGTCCGGCTTTGACGGTCTCTCCATCTTCGTTCGTGATGTCGGCTGGTCTAAAGCTCAAGCCGTTCAGCACCGTAGCTTTCGTACCCGTTAGCGGATCGTCTTCGCATCCGGCTCCGTAAAGCCAGAACGACTTGCTGAGCGTGCCCGGCACATTGAAGTAGCCGGACGAGAGAGTGATGATGTCGGCCGAATCGGCGGCGGCCTCGTAGGCTCTGACAAAAGCATCGGAGCCCATCCATACGCGGGTCTGGTCTCCGTGCTGGAGGGTTGCCATGGGCGCGTCGGTGTTCTGTGCGTAGGCGAACAGAGAAAGTGCGGCCGTAGCCACAACAGATAAGAATTTCTTCATAGCGTGAAGTTTTTTTGTGCGGACCTGACATCTCCCCTTCAGTCCCATGTTTGTTTGGATTTGATTTGGAATGTTTGATAGATATGAAAAAAGCGTGGGAGATCCGTACCTGTTGCCCGTTCCACACTCTGAGGCCCTGAGATTGCCCAATTCGTCTTGAACGGACAACAACAGAGCCCACGCCGATATGTATATACAACCTCTCCCTGCCAGCATCGTGCGGCACTTCCGTCCCGGATAGAGGGGACAGAATACAGCGCGGCGATGACCGGCCGGGGGAAATGCGGATAAACACATCCCGAGAGCATCTACTGTTGCCTTGTTCTCCGACGAATTTGAAATTTCTCAGGTTTCAGAGTGTCAAGAACCAGGCGTCAAAGTAAACGCCTTTCCATAAATATGTAGCCCACCCAGCCGCCTTCGTCAGAAAGGCATCGGCGTGGGATGCAGGGGCAAAGTTACCTTCTTTTGCGTAAGCCCGCAAATCTTTTTTGGGAATTTTGCAGATATGCTTCAATTTTGCTCCGCCCGAAAAACGGGTGCGGCAGTCCTGCTGGTCTCCCCCAAAAAGCGTGGCGCGTGAGAATCAGGCGGAAAAAGATGGCCGAAAAACTTGTGAGTCTGGGCGGAAATCCTTACTTTTGCACCCGATTTGGCCTGCGGGAGCTTTTACAGAGGCTCTGCGTGTGATGGCGAATTAAGCAACAACATTCAACTTAATTTAGAGTAACACAAAACAATGAAGCAAATTGCAATCACCGGTACTTCGCGTACCGCACTCGGAAAAAAAGCCACGAAACAGGTTCGTGCAAACGGCAATGTCCCCTGCGTCATCTACGGCGAGAAGAAGGACGAAAACGGCAACCCCCAGGCCATCCATTTCGAGGTTTCGGTGAAGGAGATCAACAAACTGATCTATACTCCGCACATCTATCTCGTGGACATCACCATCGACGGCGTAGACCATAAAGGTATCCTCAAGGAAGTGCAGTTCCATCCCGTAAAGGACAACGTGCTTCACGTAGACTTTCTCGAAGTACACGCCGAGAAACCCATCGTGATGGGTGTGCCCATCGCTCCCCAGGGTCTGGCTGTCGGTGTACGTGCCGGTGGACGTCTGGTGACGCTGGTGCGCAAGCTCAACGTGAAGGCGCTCTATGATGCCATTCCCGAAAAACTGAATATCGATGTGACGGCACTTGAACTGGGCAAATCCATCAAGGTGGGCGATCTCTCCTTCGAGGGTCTCGAACTCGTTACTCCGAAAGAAGTCATCGTTTGCTCCGTGAAGATGACCCGTGCCGCTATGGGAGCCGCTGCCGCAGCAGCCAAGGCATAAGGAAACCGGTTTCCGGCTTTTCTGTTTTCCCCATAAAATCAGAATGAATAAGGTGATATGCCGGTGCCGGGTGGCATCGGCATATCTGTTTTTGAGAATGCTTTATCAGTAAGTTTGATATGAATCATTTGATTGTAGGCCTGGGCAATATCGGAGACGAATATGCGGTCACGCGCCATAACATAGGTTTCAGGGTGGTGGATGCCCTTGCAAAGGAGGCCGGTCTCACGTTCGAGGACAGGCGGTACGGGTTTGTGACCACCTTGCGGGTGAAGAACCAGACGCTGATACTTCTGAAGCCTTCCACCTATATGAACCTCTCGGGCAACGCCGTGCGCTACTGGATGGGGGAGAAGAAGATTCCGGTAGAGAACCTTCTTGTCGTGGTGGACGATCTGGCCTTGCCTTTCGGTAAGCTGCGCATGAAGCCCGGTGGCAGCGAGGCCGGACATAACGGACTGCGCCACATCACGTCCGTCTTGGGAACGCAGCAGTATGCCCGTCTGCGCTTCGGCATAGGCTGCGATTTCCCGCGGGGCGGACAGGTGGATTATGTCCTGGGCGAGTTCGGGCCGGAGGATCTTTCGCACATGGACGAGCGCATCAGTGTGGCCTGCGACATGGTGCGCAGTTTCGCACTTTCGGGCATACAGTTTACCATGAACCATTTTAATCAGAAATGAGCGAGAAGAGAGCTGAGGCGCGTTTGGACAAATGGCTGTGGGCGGCGCGCATCTTCAAGACCCGCACGCTGGCGGCCGATGCCTGCAAGAACGGCCGCGTAACGATTAACGGAGCGCAGGCCAAACCGTCGCGCATGGTCGGGGCGGGCGACGAGGTAGGGGTGAAGAAGTCTCCCGTGACCTATACTTTTCGGGTGTTGCAGCCGATAGAAAAACGTGTGGGTGCCAAAGTGCTGCCCGAAATTCTGGAAAACATCACCGCTCCCGAGCAGTACGAGATTTTGGAAATGAGCAAGATCAGCGGTTTTGTGGACCGTGCGAGAGGGACGGGCCGGCCCACGAAGAAAGACCGTCGGGCACTGGACGATTTTAACGCTCCCGTTTTTCTGGATGAGGATTTCGATTTTGACATGGAAGACTGAGTTTCCGGCGGACAAGACCACGTTTTTCCCGGAAGGGATATTTCATGGGGCATGCGGAAGTGCGATGCACGCGAAAAATGTCCCGGCTAAAAAAGTGTGCCGTAAATTTTTTTGAAATATTTTTTTGTGCAAACTTTAACATATTTCTCCAAAGTTTAACTTGTAGGTTTTTCGGAAGACGAACGGGAACGGACCTTTTTTGAAAAACATAGTATCTTTTTTGAACAAGATGGGACCTTTTTTAAAAAAGATCGGATGTTTTTTTCACGTTAAGCAACGAAAAAAGCCGCCCTATAGGCGGCTTTTCAGGGGTGTTCTACTTTGGTAGTGCAAATATAACACCTCAGCAGGCGAAATGCAAATGTTAATTAACCTACATTTACATTCGGCCCGAAATACCTTTTTTGCCTATCGACACTGAACGTGAAACGGTGAGGGTTCTTTCGCGTACTGTCAGAAAAGCTTTTTATCCTAATAAATAGGGATTGCGGAGACGGCTGCGAAGTCATAACTTTGCAGCCGTCAATTCATTTTTTGTATTAATTAATCAGGATAAGGAAAACGATATATGTACTCAGTTCTGGCAATTGCGCTTTTGCTGTCGTGCCCCGGAGGGAAAGAGGCGGACAATGTGCCGGCGGACACGTTGGTGAACATAGATGTGGAGGAAGCGGTGGTGGTGGCCTCGCCCAAAGAGACCGCAAAGTTGAGAAGACAACCGGTATCGGTTTCCATTTTCGGACGTGAGGCGCTGAGAGAAAACGATGTGTGCGCCATCAAGGGACTGTCTGCCGTAGCCCCCAACTTTTTTTTGCCGGACTACGGGTCGCGCATTACTTCGGCCGTGTATATCCGCGGCATCGGGTCGCGCATCAATACGCCGGCCGTGGGCCTTTACGTGGATAATGTTCCTTATGTGGACAAAAGTTCTTACGATTTTCATTTTCTGGATGTGGATCGCGTTGACATTCTGCGCGGGCCGCAGGGAACATTATACGGGCGCAACACGATGGGAGGCCTGATGCGTGTGTTTACGGCCGACCCCTTTGCGCGTCAGGGCACGGACCTCTCGTTGGGAGCCTCAACCCGGAACGGTGGCCGCAGGGCTTCGTTCTCTTCTTTTTTCCGTCCGGCAGACAAGTTGGCTTTGTCGGTCGGGGCCTATTATGACGGACAGAACGGATTTTTCCGCAATGTGACGACGGGGCGTCATGCCGATGCCTCCGATGCTGCCGGCGGCCGGATCAAGGTGGGCTACCGTCCTACGGAAAATGTACGGATTGACTGGAATGCATCTTACGAATACAGCGATGAGGGAGCCTGTCCCTATAAGCGGGTGGAGGGTGACGGCAGTTTGTCCGGGATAGCTGCGGAGGGATTGGACCGGATCACCTCCAACCGTCCGAGCCATTACAAGCGCAATATGCTCAATACGGGAGCAAGTGTAGAGTGGGCGGCTCCCCGTTTCCTGCTTTCCTCCATCACTTCCTGGCAGTATCTGGCCGACAGGCTTTTCATGGATCAGGATTTCATTGCGGCCGATATTTTCACGCTCGAACAGAAACAGCGTATGCAGACCTTTACGGAGGAATTCACGTTGAGGAGCCGCGACGCGTCCCGCTGGCAATGGACCGCGGGTGCCTTCTTCATGCACCAGTCCATGACCACGCGATGTCCTGTGGTGTTCTATGCCGACGGAGTGGAGTTTCTGAACGGCCAGATCGCTTCGGCTATGCCTGAGCAGATGCCGATGTCGTTGGAACTGACCGGAAACCGGTTGCCGTTCAACGCCCGTTTGCGGACTCCTTCGGACAATGTCGCGGTTTTCCATCAGTCCGTGTTCCGCGATTTCCTGTTGCGCGGCCTGTCGCTTACGGCAGGTGTGCGACTGGACTATGACCGCCGCTCCTTAGACTTGTCGTCCTATATGGACGCGCCGGCAGACTATCGTTTCGCTATGGAGAGCTTCCGGATAGAGACGGACCTCTCGGCCCATCCCAGGCAGGACGGCCGTTTGTCTGATGATTCGTGGCAGCTGCTTCCCAAAGCGGGCCTTCAGTATGAGTTGCCCCGGAACAGGGGAAACGTGTACGTGACCGTTTCGAAAGGCTACCGGTCCGGCGGCTATAACATACAGTCCTATTCGGACCTGTCCCAACTGCTGCTGCGCCGCGAGATCATGCTCGGGGTGAAGGAGTACAGCACGGACTTCATCTCCCGCATCCCCTATTTGCCGCAGGAGACGAAAGACAAGGCCATTGCCGGAATGAATGCCGTGATGCAACGGGTCACTCCATCGGTTCCCGACCTCGGGACACTGGCGTACAAGCCCGAACAGTCCTGGAACTATGAAGCCGGGGCCCATCTGAATTTTTTCGACAGGATGCTGACCGCCGATTGTGCCGTGTTCTTCATGCAGACGCACGACCAGCAGCTGGCGCGTTTCTCGGACAGCGGCATGGGGCGTGTCATGGTCAATGCCGGCAAGAGCCACAGTTGCGGACTGGAGCTGGGATTGCGTTCGCTCCTGTTGGAAAAACGTCTGTCCATGACAGCGAACTACGGCTATACCCATTCCGTTTTCGCCAGCCATAACCTGGGCAACGGAGTGGACTACACGGGCAACTATGTGCCCTACATCCCGGAACATACGCTGGGGGCTTCCGTGGTGTTCGGCCAGCCTTTGCGCGGCAAAGTGGTGCGCAAGGTGACGGCAGGGCTGAATCTGACGGCCGCCGGACGCATCCGCTGGGACGAGGCGAACACCTACAGCCAGCCGTTCTATGCGCTGGTAGGAGCCCGTGTGGGCGTGGAACTGCCGGAAGACATCACCGTCAGCCTTTGGGGAAAGAACCTGACGGGCACCCGTTACAATGCTTTCATGTTCGACAGCATGTCACGCAGGTTCGCCCAGTCCGGTCTGCCTGCCCACTTCGGGATAGACATCTCCGTGCATCTCTGATCGGCCGCTGGTTTGCTTTTGCGCGAGGTTCTTTTCCTAACTTTTTTCTGTTCCGGAATTTAGATGTAATTTTGTGCCGGATTATCCGTCAGAGGATCAGAATAATTGTAAGGAATGATTTCAGTAGAGAATATAAGCGTAGAGTTTGGAGCCAGGCCGTTGTTTGAGGGCGTATCTTTTGTGGTGAACCGGAAGGACCGTATTGCCCTGGTGGGTAAGAACGGAGCCGGAAAGAGCACGTTGCTGAAGATTCTGTCCGGAACGCAGCAGCCCACCAGCGGAGTGTTGTCGGTGCAGCGTGGCGTAACCCTTGGCTATCTGCCTCAGGTCATGGTGATTTCCGACGAGCATACCGTCATCGAGGAGACCGAGAAGGCTTTCGAGCATATCAGCGATTTGCAGGAACAGATAGAGCGAATGAGCGCGGAACTGGCCGAGCGAACAGACTATGAGAGTGAGGAATATATGGGGCTGGTGGAGCGTTTCTCCCGCGAAAGCGAGCGTTTCCAGATGGTGGGTGGAATGAACTATCGTGCGGAGATGGAGCGGACCTTGCTGGGACTGGGATTCCTCCCCACCGATTTCAACCGTCCCACCAAAGAGTTTTCCGGCGGCTGGCGTATGCGTATAGAACTGGCCAAGTTGCTGTTGCGCCGGCCCGATGTGCTCCTGCTTGACGAACCTACTAACCATCTTGATATTGAGAGCATCCGGTGGCTGGAGACTTTTCTCTCGCGGTCCGCCGGAGCTGTTATTCTGGTGAGCCACGACCGTGCGTTCATCAATAATGTAACCAACCGCACACTTGAGATTTCCTGCGGCCGCATTACGGATTATAAGGTAAAGTACGACGATTTCGTGCGTTTGCGCGCCGAGCGGCGCGAACAGCAGTTGCGGGCCTACGAGAACCAGCAGAAGGAGATTGCCGACATCAAGGATTTCATAGAGCGTTTCCGCTACAAGCCGACAAAGGCCGTTCAGGTACAGAGCCGCATCAAGCAGTTGGAAAAGATCGTGCCCATCGAAGTGGACGAGGTGGACAATTCCTCGCTTCATCTGAAATTCCCACCCTGTAGCCGTTCGGGCGACTATCCCGTCATCTGTGAGGACGTGCGTAAGGATTATGGCGGACATTGCGTATTCCGCGATGTGAATCTCACCATCGGACGCGGCGAAAAGGTAGCGTTTGTAGGCAAGAACGGCGAGGGAAAGTCTACGCTGGTAAAGTGTATCATGGACGAGATCCCCTACGGTGGACGGCTCAAGATAGGGCACAATGTGGAGATCGGTTACTATGCGCAGAACCAGGCACAGCTGCTTGATGGCGAACTGACGGTGTTTGACACCATCGACCGTGTGGCGAAAGGCGACATCCGCCTGAAGATACGCGACATCCTTGGGGCTTTCATGTTCGGTGGAGAGGCTTCGGACAAAAAAGTCAAGGTGCTTTCTGGCGGAGAGCGCAGCCGTCTGGCCATGATCCGGCTTCTGCTTGAACCTGTGAATTTCCTTATTCTTGACGAACCTACGAACCATCTCGACATGCGTACCAAAGACGTACTTAAAGAGGCTATTCGGGCTTTTGACGGTACGGTCATTGTTGTCAGTCACGACCGTGAGTTTCTTGACGGACTGGTATCCAAAGTCTATGAGTTCGGAGGCGGCAGGGTGCGCGAGCACATCGGAGGCATTTACGATTTTCTGCGGAAGAAGGAGATTGATTCGCTCGACGAACTGAAGGCGGTTCCTTCTCGAAAGGAAAAGGCTCCGGCGCAACCGTCCCGTCAGGTCACGGACAAACAGGAGGGCGGAGCCTCCTCCTACGAGCAGCGGAAAGAACAGGCCCGGTTGTTGCGCAAGGCCGAGAAGAAAGTGGCGGAGTGCGAGGCGCGCGTAATGCAGCTGGAGGAGGAGAAATCCGCGCTCGAAGAACAGATGTCCGCACCCGCGGACATGCAGGATTCCAGCCTGTTCGGCCGCTACGGAACCATTCAGAAGCAATTGGCCGAGGCCGAATCTGCCTGGGAAACATCGCTGGAGGAGCTGGAGGCCTTGCAACGGAACGGTTGAGTTTCTTCTTTTCAGGATAAGAACCGTATGGAAAATGTCATAGCCGGAATCCGCGCAGTCTGTTCGCTTTCGGACGAGACGGTGAGCATTCTCGAACAGTTGGTGACGCCTTGTAGCTATCCTAAAAGGCGCCAGCTGGTGCGGGCCGGTTTTTTCAGTCGTCATGCCTGGTTCATTGAGAAAGGGATGACGCGCTCCTATTGGGTGGTGGACGGAGAGGAATTCACCACTTCCTTTTCTTGTGAGGGCGGCATTGTCTTCAGCATGGACGAACTGTATTATGACAAGGTGAGCGAGGAGTATGTGGAGACGCTTGAAGAGGTGACGGCCTACCGTCTGGCTCTTTCCGACCTGAACCGTCTTTTCGCGACCAATCTCGAACTGGCCAACTGGGGACGACGTATCATCCACCAGAACGAGTATCGCCGTCTGCACCGTTCTCACCGTGACCGGCTGGCACTTTCTGCCTCCGAACGCTATGAAGCCTTCTGTCACCAGTTTCCTCAGGTATGTCGACGGGCGCAGTTGGGCTACATCGCCTCCTATCTGGGCATCACACTTTTCACCCTCAGTCGCCTGAGGGCGGCAAAACGGTAGCAGTGGTCGTCACTTTCCTTTGAAAATAACCGATGCTGGGGCTTTGCTACGCAAAAAAAGACGTAATTTTACGCCCGAATCAAATTTCTGTAAACTATATAAAACTGTATGGAAAAGATTTCAGGATTAATTGATGCTCCGTTTACGCCGATGCATGCCGACGGGAGCTTGAATCTGGCACCCATCGAGGCCTATGCCGCCTTGCTGGTGCGTAACGGGTTGAAAGGAGTCTTTATCAACGGATCGTCCGGAGAGGGCTATCTGCTGAGCGAAGAGGAACGTATGCAGCTGGCCGAAGAGTGGATGAGGGTGGTGCCCGAAGGTTTCAAGGTGATCGTACACGTGGGCAGCACCTGCGCGAAAAGCAGCCGCCGGCTGGCCGAACACGCCGCCGGGATCGGCGCCTGGGGAATCGGGGCGATGGCCACTCCTTTCCCGCAGATAGGCCGGGTGGAGGAACTGGTGAAGTATTGCGAGGAAATTGCTTCGGGGGCTCCCGCTTTGCCTTTCTACTACTATCATATCCCCGCGTTCAATCATGCCTATCTGTCCATGCTCGATTTTCTGAAAGCCGTGGACGGACGTATTCCCAACTTTGCCGGCATCAAGTACACTTTCGAGAGTCTGTACGAGTATAACCGTTGCCGGCGCTATAAGAACGGGAAGTTCGACATGCTGCACGGACAGGACGAGACCATTTTGCCTTGTCTGGCTATGGGCGGTGCTCAGGGAGGTATCGGTGGCACAACGAACTACAACGGACGGGTGCTGACCGGTATTCTGGATGCCTGGAAGGACGGCGATCTGGAGCGTGCCCGCGAGTTGCAGAATTTTGCGCAGGACGTGATTGACGTGATTTGCCGTTACCGAGGCAATATTGTGGGCGGAAAACGTATCATGAAACTCATCGGTCTGGATCTCGGTCCCAACAGAACTCCTTTCCGCAACATGACGGACGAGGAAGAGGCCTCCATGAAGGCCGAACTGGAAGCTATCGGCTTTTTCGAGCGTTGCAACCGGTAAGAACAAATCCCTGACCAATTCGGCCAGAAAAGGAGCGTCCCGCTATATGTCGGGACGCTCCTTTTTTTATTGCTGTCCGATAAAACACAAATAGCGCAATAAAGTATGGCTCGAACGCTGATTCTACGGTGTTCGAGTCTTCTTTTTTACTTTACAAGCCCCCCCTCAGTCAAACAGTGACGGTTCGGGAGGCGCTCCGGAGGCCTCGGAAAGGATGATTTCCCACTCTTTTTCCGGGTTGTTAAACAGGCTGTTGAATTCAACGTAGTACATCAGGGTAATTCTGCCCATTGTTGCCAGCCCGGAGAAGCTCCACTGGCGTTTCAGCCCCTTCTGCATGACCATCAGCAGTAGATTGGCGATTAGTGTGATCCAGATCTGTATCTTGATGGCATTGGCGCTCTCGCCATAGAAGTATTTAAGTGGAAAGTTTTGTTTCATCTGCTTGAACAGCAGCTCAATTTCCCATCTCTGTCGGTATATCGCGATGATTTCCTGCGGGTCGGACT